>SXGQ01898187.1_pt1 | contig 36752 bp, 27 predicted proteins | sample 3178371 | NCBI WGS metagenome assembly SXGQ01 (sample SAMN11356859, study PRJNA531348) | freshwater metagenome | isolation source: freshwater sample F1-20 | place: China: Fuxian Lake, Yuxi | collected 2017-12-25 | reverse complement strand
CGCATCGCCAACAACCTCATCAACTTCGTCCGCGACTACGCGCTCGAGCGGGCGGACGGCGCGGTCACCAAGCCGGTCGCCTCGCGCGCGCTCGAGTTACTCGAGATCGACGCCGCCGGGCTCGACGAGATGGACAAGCGCATGCTGCGGGTGATCGCCGAGAATTACCGAGGCGGCCCCGTTGGCATGAGCACGATCGCCGTGGCCGTCGCCGAGGAGGCGGAGACACTTGAGGAGGTGCACGAGCCCTTCCTGATCCAGGAAGGGTACCTCCAACGCACCCCGCAGGGCCGGGTCATCACCGCCAAGGGCTACACCGCGATCGGGCTCCGCGCCGCCACCGGCGGGGAGCAAGGCGCGCTGCTCTGACGGCGACCGAGGCCCGGGCCGCGGCGGGGGCGCGGGGAAACAACGGTCCGCGGTTCAGCGGAGACGGAGGATTCGCGGGAGCAGCCGGTAATCCACGGCGGGGCCTTCCGCCGGAAAGGTGGTTCCGCCGCCGGATCCGCCCGCCCAGCCGAGACGACGGCCCAAGATGAGCTCGCGCCACGCGACGGGTGACATATTCGTGCGCCCATGCCGACGCCCCTCCATTTCGCCCTGATCGCCGGCCTGCTGCTCACCGGCGTCGTTGCCTTGCCCGCCGCCGAGCAGCGCGGCGCGCCCGTCGAGAAATTCCAGCAACTCGGGGAGCTGCTGCCCTCGCCCACCCCGCAGCGCAACGCGGCGGGGGCCCCGGGCCAGGCCTACTGGCAGAACCGCGCTGATTACCGCATCGAGGCGTCGCTGGACGAGAAGACCCACCGGCTTGCCGGACGCGCGGCCATCACCTACCACAACGCCTCGCCCGACCCGCTCGCCTACCTCTGGCTGCAACTCGACCCGAACCACTTCGCGGCCGACGCCGATTCCCGCGCGCTCGCCCCCGCGCCGGACCCCTCGAAATTCCCCTACCGCACGCTGCAGGAGATGCTCGTGGCGGAAACCTATTCGAGCAACCTGGCCGTGCGCGACGTGCGGGACGCCGCCGGCCGGCCGCTGCCGCACACGGTCGTGAAGACCATGATGCGCGTGGACCTGCCGGCGCCGCTGCCGCCCGGCGGAAAGACCGAGTTCTCGCTCGCCTGGGACTACACCCTGAATCCGGCCCAGGGCTCCTCGTTCCGCACCGGTTACGAGGTGTTCGAGCCCTACGGCAACGCGCTCTACGCGGTCGCGCAGTGGTTCCCGCGCCTCGCGGCCTACACCGATTACACCGGCTGGCAGCACAAGCAGTACCTCGGCACCGGCGAGTTCACCCTCGAGTTCGGCGACTACGACGTGAGCCTGACCGTTCCGGCCGATCACATCCTCACCGCCACCGGAGAGCTGCAAAACGCCGCCGAGGTCCTCACCTCCGAGCAACGCGCGCGCCTGGCCCGCGCGGAGACCGCGCCGTCCCCGGTGTTCATCGTCACCCCCGACGAGGCCCGCGGCGCGGAAAAGAACCGCGCCGCCGGCGTGAAGACCTGGCGGTTCCGGGCCGAGAACGTGCGTGACTTCGCGTTCGCCACCTCGCGGCGCTTCATTTGGGACGCTCAAGGCGCGAAGGGCCACTCACACCGCGGGCGCCCGGTGCTGGCGATGTCGTTCTACCCGAAGGAAGGCATGCCGCTCTGGGACAGATACTCGACCCACGCGATCATCCACACCCTCGACGTCTACTCGCGCTTCTCGGTCCCCTACCCGTACCCGGTGGCGATCTCCGTCAACGGGCCGGTCGGCGGTGGCATGGAGTACCCGATGATCTGCTTCAACCGCCCGCGGCCGGAGGACGACGGCACCTACCCGAAGCGCACCAAGTACGGCCTCATCGGGGTGATCATCCACGAGGTCGGCCACAATTACTTCCCCATGATCGTGAACTCCGACGAGCGCCAGTGGACCTGGCTCGACGAGGGCGTGAACTCGTTCGTGCAGATGCTCGCGCAGGAGGAGTGGGAGAAGGACTGGCCGCAGCGGCGCGACGCCCGCTCGATCAAGGATTATATGCGGCGCCGCGACCGCGTTCCCGTCATGACCAATTCGGAGTCGATCCGCGAGCTCGGCCTCAACAGCTACGCGCAACCCGCGGTCGCGCTGAACATCCTGCGCGATGTCGTGATGGGCCGCGCGCTCTTCGACCATGCCTTCCGCGAATACTCCCGGCGCTGGATGTTCAAGCGACCCACGCCGGCGGATTTCTTCCGCACGATGGAGGACGCCAGCGGCCTCGACCTCGACTGGTTCTGGCGCGGCTGGTTCTACGGGACCGACCACGTCGACGTTTCCATCGAGGGGGTGCGCTGGCTGCAGCTGGACTCACGCGACCCCGCGGTGGAGAAGCCACGCGCGGCCGCGGAGAAGGCAGCCCTGCCGCAGACGACCACGCGCCGCCTCAACGCCGAACTCCCGAAGCGCGTGGACCGCTTTCCGGAACTGAAGGACTTTTACGACACCCACGACGAGGCCGCGGTCCTGCCCAGCGAGCGGGAAGCGTACGCGTCGCTGCGGCGGGAGCTGGCCGCGGCGAAGATCGATCCCGCGCTGCTGCAGACCGCCCGCAACTTCTACCTCATCGATTTCGCCAACGTGGGCGGCATCGTCATGCCGCTGCCGCTGCGCCTGGAGTTCACGGACGGATCCGCGGAGGAACTGTGGCTCGGCGCGGACATCTGGCGGCACGACACCACACGCGCCTCCAAACTCGTCGTGACCGCCAAGGAGCTGAAGGCCGTCACCTTCGACCCGCGCGACGAGCTCGCCGACTGCGAGATCGAGAACAACCTCTGGCCGCGGCGGCCCGTGAAGACCCGGCTTCAGCTCTTCAAGGAGGAGGCCGAGAAGAACCCGCTGCGCGAGCTCTCCCGTCCCGCGGTCGCGCCCAAGCCATGAGGGATGTGCTGCGCGCGGCCGCGGCGGCGTCCGCCCTGCTGCTGACGACGGCCGGCGGACACGCCCACCCGATCCACACTTCCGTCGCGGAGGCCGACTACAACGGCGCGAAGGGTTCACTGGAGGTCTCCCTCCGCGTGTTCATCGACGACTTCGAGGCGGGGCTGAGCGTCCATGCGCGCCGGCGCCTTTCGCTCGAGAAGACGCCCCCCGCGGAGTTCGACGAGGCCACCCGCGCCTACTTGGCCGAGAAGTTCACCGTGCTGGCGCGGGACGGGAAACCAGCCGTACTCCGCTGGGTCGGTCGGGAGGCGAAGGCCGACGCGAACGAACTCTGGTTCCACTTTGAGGTGCCGCTGCCGGGCGGTGTGGAGGGCGCGCGGCTGCACCACAACGCGCTCGGTGAACAATTTCCCAACCAGATCAATTCCGTGCGGGTGCGCGACTCCGGCCGACAGACCACGCTCGTCTTCCTGCCGCGCCAGACCGGTAAACTCGTGCGCTTCCGGCCCTGACTTAGCCGGCGGCGTCAGATGTCGCCGCCCGCCGGACGGAGCACGATCTCCTCGACGACCGTGCGCGGCGAAAGCCGCCAGACATCGAGGAAGGCGCGCGCGACGTCGGCGGCGGGCATCATGCGTTCGGCCGGAACGCCGCTCGTGCGCCACGACGGGGTCCAGGTCGCGCCCGGATGCACGCAGCAGACCCGGAGGCCGGAGCCCTTGGTCTCGACGCGCAGCACGCGCGCCAGAGCGGTCACGCCCGCCTTGGCGGCGCAATAGGCGGCGCCATTCGGGTAGGCGCCGAGACCGGCGATGGAACTCATGAAAAAGACATCACCGCGGCCCCGCCGGCGCATCGCCGGCAGGAACGCCCGCGTCACGAGGAAGGCACTCCGGAGGTTGGAGGCGACGATGCGGTCGAAATCCGCCACCGCCAGCTCCGCGAAGGGCGCGCCCGCGAAGACCCCGGCGTTGTTCACTAGCACGTCGACCCGCCGGAAACGGCGGTTCACCGCGGCCGCCATCGCGGTGACGGAGGCGTCGTCGGCCACATCGCACGGGAAGATCTCGGTCTCCGCGCCTGCGGCCTCGCAGGCCCGGGCCGTGGCCGCCAGTCCCCGCACCCCGCGCGCGACGAGAGCGAGCCGGGCGCCGGGCACCCCGGCCGCGAAGGTTCGCGCGATCGCAGCACCGAGGCCTTGCGAAGCGCCCGTGACCAGCACAACCGGCTTTTCCATGGACAAAAAAAGGGGGGAATAGCTCCGCGCTCAGCAGAGCAGCGAGCCGAAGTCCATGAAGTCGCCCGTGAACCCGCCCTTCACTCCCTTGCAGATGACGCTCACGGCGTCGTGGGAGTGCAGGGACTCGAGGTGCGAGCAAGCGACCTCGAAGTCGGCGATGCGTTTGTCGCCGGCGAGTTCGCGGTACAGGAGCCGCGCGGCGTCCTCGACGAACTTGATGTGCGCGCCGTTGAGCTCGGCGAAAGCCTGCTCGTCCTCGCGCTTCACCATCACCTGCGTCTCCGTCTTCAGGGCGTTAAGGCAGTGGCGCTGCAAGTCCTCCAACGAAAGGTTGCGGCGGGGCGCGAGCAAAACGCGGACGCGCGCCTTCGAGCGCTGGGCGTGAGGGGTCGCGTAAGAACCTCGGGTGTGCCGGGCGTGCTCCGCGAGTTCGGCGCTGCACGGGCAGGTGGAGGAGTAGACGAAGTCGAACTCCACCACGCGGCGGAAAGCGCCGGAGCGGTCCATCGTGCCCTCGAGCGCGACGCGGTAGTACTGCCAGCCGGAAAGACCGCTGCGCAGGCTCCGCTGGCGGATCGGGTAGGAGAACGAGAGGCGGATCCGCGCGTGGAAGGAATCGATCTTCCGCTGGTACTTGAGGAGGAGCCGGCGGAGCGTCTCGAACGTGAAGACCTCGTCCTCGTGCTCGTAGAACGACCGCATGATGCGGCCCATGTTGATCCCCTTCAGGCCGGCCTGCAGCGACACGGTGCCGGTGACGGCGGTCTCGAGCGTGACCTCCCGGCCGGCCGCGGTGCGAAACCGGAGCGGCAGGCGGAAGTTGGCGCAGCCGACCTGATGGATCGGCACGCGCGCACCCTCCGCGGCGTTGACCGCCTCCATCATGTCGGGCAGCGTGTCGAGATACGCGGGCCCGGGGACAAACCCGGCATCAAACTTTCGGCCCATGAGGGGCGGCACGCCGCCGGCAGTCTCATGGAGGAACATCGGTTTCTTATTCATCTCGTTTTTGGTTCGGGCATCTGCGGGCCGGGCGGTTGGGGGACGATAACAACCGCTTCCAGCCCCGTTACCCCCACGTTCAGGGGGAAGCTTCGGGGCCGAAGAAATCGGCGAAGTTGCGGGGGGTCTCGTAGAGCCTGACGCGGTGCAGCTTGGCACGCGGAGGCAGGTGCGGCGCGATCTCGCGCCAAAAGGCGATAACCAGGTTCTCGGTCGAAGGAATCGTGCCGCGCAGGAAATCCACCTCCTCGTTGAGGTTGCGGTGGTCGCACTTGTCCACGACCGCCACATGCAGGACCCGCTTCAGCTCCGACAGGTCCATGATGTAACCCGTCTCCGGGTCGGGACGGCCCTTCACCGTCACCTCCAGCACGTAGTTGTGGCCGTGCCAATGGGGGTTGGTGCAGAGCCCGAACTTGGCCTGGTTCCACGCCAGACTCCGGTTCGGGTTATAGAGCCGGTGAGCCGAGTTGAAGTGCACCTGCCGTGAGATGTGCACGACCCCGTCCAGCACGAGCGGGTGACGCGGCGTGGCGCGGCGGCGGGCGGGTTTGGCGGGCATGGATCCCAGAGGGGAGGGTAATTTCACGCCGTGGTCAACCGCCGAGGCGGCCGGAAGGCCAAGCTTGAGGCGACGGGGCCCACCTCCCAGGTTCCGCCAGCTTCTCCCCGCATGAAGATTAGCAAAGTCCTCGTCACCGCCGCCAACCCCCGCCAGCGCACCCTGCCGCTGCAGACGCTGATCGACCCGCGCGGCGAGTCGAAGTCGGCCCTGCAGGTCGTGCTTGAGGAGGCCGCCGGCGCGGGTATCGAGGAATTCGGCGTGGTGGTTTGCCCCGGGGACGAGGCGGCCTACGCGGAGGCCTGCGGTGCGCTGCGCGACCGTGTGCGATTCATCCCGCAGGCGGCAGCGCGAGGCTACGGCCACGCGGTCCTGTGCGGTCGCGGCTTCATCGGAGATGAGCCTTTTCTCCATCTCGTCGGCGACCATCTACCCGTTTCCCGCACCGCCACCAGCTGCGCGCGCCAGCTGATCGACGTGGCGGTCGCCGAGGGCACCACTGTCTCGGCCGTTCAGCCGACGCGAGAGAGCCAGCTCACGGCGTTCGGCGCCGTGGGCGGCCGGCTGGTCGGCGGCGAACGCCCGCTCTACCAAGTTGAGTCAGTCCTGGAAAAACCGACGCCCACCGTCGCGGAACAGCAGCTGATCGTGCCCGGCCTGCGCGCTGGCTTCTACCTCTGCTTCTTCGGCATGCACGTGCTCGGGCCGGAGATTTTCGGCCTCCTCGACGAAATGGGGCGCGCGGAACCGGATCGGCCGCTCGGTCTCTCCCCCGCGTTGCACCTGCTCGCCGCGCGCCGGCGGCATCTCGCGCTCAGCGTGGCGGGTCGCCGCTTCGACATCGGCGCGCCCTACGGTCTCCTCTTCGCGCAACTGGCGCTGTCGCTCTCCGGCCGCGACCGCGATCGCGTGCTCACGCAGCTCGTGGAGTTGCTCGCCGCCCGTGTCGACTGAGACGCCGATGCGACCGGGCCTGGTTGAGATCATCGCGGCGGAGGAACCCGCCGCACGCGACACCGCCTTGGATCACTGGTGCAAGGGCCGCTCGCTGGAAGAGTTGCTCGCCGCATGCCGTGAGCTCGACGCGTACCGGCGGCGCGAGACCAACCTCTACCGACGGGTGCGCGCGTTGTTCTTCATCGCGGCGATCCAACGCTACCGCCTTCCGCCGCAGACCGGGCTGACCCGCGCGGGCCGCGTGCCGCCCGACGGTTTCCGTCATCTGCTGGAACGGCGATTCGAGGAGGCGATCTCGGTCTTTCTTCGCGCGCAGGACCAGACCGGTCCGAGCGAGACGCTGGCGAGCGCGCTCGCCGCCGCGCATCACGCCCTCGCCTTCCAGACGCTGGCCGACCAGGTGCGCCGGACGGTACGCTCCACCCGCGGCAACGCGTGGATGTTCCGCCTCGGCCACCCGGAGGACCAGCCGCTGCGGGTGCGGCGCGAGTTGCTCGCGCCCGCAGCGGATCCCGCGGCTTTCCCGCTCCTGCGGGAGCTCACGGCGGTGCGCATGGACCTCACCCATTGCGGGTGGAGCGACATCTTCTTTCTCGGGATGGATTTCCCCGAGGGCGCGCGGGTGTTGAATGTTTCCATCGATCTCTGCGTGCACGGCCGCGACGCGGCCCCGCGTCCGCCGGTCGAGGCGTATTTCCGGGTGATTCCGGAACCGGTGATCCGTCTCGCGAGCGTCGACCTCGGCGCCCAGGCGGTGCTGGCGACGATCGATGACGTCTTCGATTTCGGCCGCGACCATCTCGGGCTCCTGAAGGCGGCGATCATCGCGGCGGGCATCGTGCCGCCCGGCATCGAGCGCTCCGGCGCCGGCCTTGCGGAACTGCTCGCGGGCGTCTGCGGCCACGGCCGCGGCTTCGAGCTCGTCAGCAATGTCAACCGCATCCCCAAGGGCTCGCGGCTCGCGGTCTCGACCAACCTGCTCGGCGCCCTGATCGGCGTCTGCATGCGCGCGACGTCGCAGATCGGCTCGCTCGCCGGTCCAATGCCGGAGCCGGAGCGGCGCATGGTCGCCGCGCGGGCCATCCTCGGCGAATGGCTCGGCGGCTCGGGCGGCGGCTGGCAGGACTCGGGCGGACTTTGGCCCGGCATCAAGCTGATCGAGGGCACGCCGGCTTCGCCCGGCGACCCGGAACACGGTGTGAGCCGCGGTTGCCTGCTGCCACGGCACACCCTGCTCGGCGCGGACCGCATTCCCGTGGAAGCGCGCCGCCGTCTGCAGGAGTCCCTCGTGCTGGTCCACGGCGGGATGGCGCAGAACGTCGGTCCGATCCTGGAGATGGCGACGGAGAAATACCTGCTGCGCTGCGGTCCCGAGTGGACGGCCCGGCGCCAGGCCGTCGCGACACTCGACGAGATTCTCGCGCTGCTGGCCGCGGGCGACATCCAGGCGCTCGGCCGCGCCCTCACGGACAACTTCTTCGGTCCGCTCCAAAGCATCATCCCGTGGGTGAGCAACCGCTACACCGAGCTCCTGATTGAGCGCGCCCGCGCCGCCTTCGGCGACGATTTCTGGGGCTTCTGGATGCTGGGTGGGATGTCGGGCGGCGGCATGGGTTTCATTTTCGCCCCGCACCGCCGCGCCGAGGCGCAGCAAAAACTTCTGGAGATCATGCTCGCGACCAAGCGCGAGCTGGAGACCTCGCTGCCGTTCGCGATGGACCCGGTCGTATACGATTTCGCGATCAACGAACAGGGCACGGTCGCGGCCCTGCTGCGGGGCGATGAAGCCCTGCTGCCCGCCGCGTTTTACGAACAGACGGTGCCGGCCTCGCTGCGCCGCGAAGCGCGTGATCTCACGGTGCGGGAGCGTGGCGACCTGCAGCGATTCACCCGCGCGGCCCGGACCCGTCCCGAGTTTGCCCGGGCGCTGCCGACGCTGCTGGACCGGATGCTGCCGTCCGCCGACGGCACCGGATCGGCCGCGGAGCAACTGGAGCAGATGCTCGCGGAGAACGGTTTCGACCGCGCCCAGCACGAACAGATCCGCGCCGACCTGCGCGCCGGCCGCATCGGCCTCGCTTTGAACCGACTGCCGGCGAGCACGCGGATCGAGGACGTCGCGAAAGGGGACCTCTTTGAGGCTTCGTCCGCCAACGCCGCCCTCCGCCGCGCCGGCGAGGCCGCGCTCCGCCGCGGAGAAGTCGCCGTTGTGACGTACGCCGCCGGTGTCGGCAGCCGCTGGACGCAGGGCGCGGGAGTGGCCAAGGCGCTGCATCCCTTCGCGAAGTTCGGCGGCCGGCACCGGAGTTTCGCGGAGGTGCACCTGGCGAAGTCCCGCCGCACAGGAAGGGAATTCGGCGCGGCGGTGCCGCACGTGTTCACCACCAGCCACCTCACCCATGCGGCGATCGAGCGCCGGCTCGCGGAGACGGCGGCCGCGGACGGTCTCGACGTGCGGCTATCGGCCGGAAAATCGATCGGGCTGCGGCTCGTGCCGACGGTCCGCGACCTGCACTTCGCCTGGGAGGAAACGGCCCAGCAGCGGCTGGACGAACAGAAGGAGAAGATGCGCGGCAGCGTGCGCGCGGCGCTGGCCAACTGGGCCCGTTCGACCGGAGAAGGCGCCGATTACACGGACAACACCCCCGCGCAGTGCCTGCACCCGGTGGGGCATTGGTTCGAGATCCCCAACCTGATCAAGAACGGCACGCTCGCCGCCCTCCTCGCGGCGCGCCCCCAACTCAAGGTACTGCTCGCGCACAACATCGACACCCTCGGCGCCACCGCCGATCCCGGGCTCCTCGGCTGGTTCCTCGCGTCAGGAGCCACGCTCGGCTGGGAGGTGATTCCGCGCCGCATCGAGGACCACGGCGGCGGCCTCGCGCGCGTCGACGGCCGACTCCGCCTGGTCGAGGGCCTAGCGCTACCGCGTGAGGAGGACGAGTTCGCGCTCACTTTCTACAGCACCAACACGTGCTGGATCGACATCGACCGTTTGCTCGCGCTGTTCGGACTCACGCGCGACGAGCTCGCCGACGCCGGCCGCACGGCCGCTGCCGTGCGCGCGATGGCCGCCCGCGTGCCGACGTACGTCACCCTCAAGGACGTGAAGAAGCGCTGGGGTCACGGCCAAGAGGATGTTTTCCCGGTCGCGCAATTCGAGAAGCTTTGGGGCGACATGACCGCCGTCCCGGAGTGTCCCGGCGTTTTCGCGGCCGTTCCGCGGCAACGCGGCCAGCAGCTCAAGGACCAGGCGCAATTGGACGGCTGGGCGCGCGACGGTTCAGCCGCCCACGTGGAGTCGCTTTGCGGTTGGTAGGAGGGCGGTCGCCCCGCACCGCAACGAGGGCTGGCGCAAGACCCGGAAAGTGGTAACAAACAGGTCGCGATCGCGTCGTTCCTCGGTTACCCTCCTCTGCCCGCGTTCGCCCTTCTCCCCGCCACCAGCCATGAAAGCCCTCGCTCTCCGTCTTCTGACCATCGGTATCCTGTCGGGCGCCGTACACCTCAAGGCCCAGGTTCGCCCCACCCCTCTGCCGGGTGGCGGCGGCAATGCGGGAGGAGGCGCCATCCAACCCGGCGGCGGAGGGGGCGGGCTCCTGCCGGGAGGCGGAGGGGGCGGCTTACTCCCGGGCGGAGGTGGCGGCGCTGGAGCAATCACCCAGCCCACCATCATCGTTCCGGCCGGCGCTCTGGTCGGTAACCCCACCAACGCGGCCGTCGTGCTCGGACAGGCCGGTCAGACCGGCACCTCGGGGGTGACTTATCAATGGAGCATCACCGGGGGCCGGATCACATCCGACGCGCGGATCCAGGCGATAACCTTTGTCGCGGACGCCGCCGGTACGGTGAGCCTCGCGGTGAATGTCGCCGTGGCCGGCACCACCTACATGCCGACTGCCAGTGTCGCGATGCTCTCCGCGGAGACGGCGGGCACGATGACCACCAACGCCACCGTCGCCTCCGGCACAAATAGCTTCACCGCATCCGTGCCCGCCGCGCAGAACAACGACCGGACCTTCCGCTGGACCGTCGCGGGCGGCGCCCAGATCGTCAGCGGCCAGGGCACCAACTCGATCACGTATCGCCCCGGCGCCGCGGGGCTGAAGGAGATCGTGTGCAACGTTAACCTGCAGAACGTGGTGACCATTCCGGTGCGCTCTTACGTGGTGGCCCTCGGCACGGGCGCGCCGGTGGCTCTCACGGTGAATTCCGGCAGCGGCGGAGGCACCTATCCGGCAGGGTCCCGAATCGACATCGTGGCCAACCCACCCGCGCCGGGACAGGTTTTCGACCGCTGGACGGGTGACGTCTCCGTGCTCGGCAACGCCCCCCAGCTGCCGCTCATCCCGCGCGCCACCATGACCGTGCCGAACGCCGCGGCCACCCTTACGGCAACCTACAAGGCGGCGCCCGTTTGGACCACGAGCTCGATCTCCTCCTTCAATCCGCAGTCCCAGACCGGCCCGAACAACACGACGACAACGGTCTCCACGACACTGACCTACCACGTGCCCGCCAACGCGGCCGGGCTGGTCTTCCTGCTGCACGACGCCGGAGGGGCTTCCGCGGAATGGTTCGAGCGCCCCAACCAGCTCCTCTTCGCCCGCGAGCTGGTGGCCGCCGGCTACGGGGTCGCCGCCCTGAACAGTCTCAACCGCACGGCCGGCACCTGGGCCGCACCCGCGGTACTCGCCAACAATCTGGACGCGCTGAACCACTCCGCCGCGATCGATCGCCTCGTGAACCTCGGCGCGATCGCCGCGGGTAAACCGGTGTTCCTCGTGGGACGCGGCGCGGGAGCCAACGCGGCCGCCCGCTACGCGGATCTGCTCGCTTCGGCCACGCCCGCCCGTCCCGTGAGGGGCGCGGTGCTCTTCCTCGCCGCGGGCATCGACACCCTTGCGGTGACTTCCAAGGTGCCGCACTTCTACGCCCTCGCCTCCAACGACGACTCACTGGGAGCGGCGGGAGTGACGGCCGCCCGGGACTCCAGCCAGCTGCTGCTCGGACGCGGTATCCCTACGGGGGTCATAGCGACCACCGTCTCGCCACTTTACTCCGGCCGCCTGCGTTCGCTCGCGCTCACCGCGCCCTTCACGGCCGATGACGCGCAGGCCGTCTGGGCGGCGCTCAAGACCGCCAAAGTGATCGACGAGAACAGCTATCCGCTCACGTCTCCCTCCTTGGCCGCCGTGTCCGCGGCCCTGCCCGCGGCCTACCGCGGACGCGCGGCCGATGTCGCGGCGGAAATCGCCATCGCCGCCGCCGAGCGCGAGTTTTTCAGCGAGGGGAACAGCCGCGTGATCACCTTCCTCAATAATCGCGCCGGCGATGCCCCGCCGCCGCCCCCCGGTCGCCTCGTGAATCTTTCCACCCGTGGCAACGTCGCGTTCCTCGGCGACGCCCTCACCGTCGGCTTCAACATCTCGGGCACGGCGCAGGCCACGCTGCTCATCCGCGGCATCGGCCCCGGGCTCGGTCGCTTCGGCGTGTCGGCCGCGCTTTCCGCGCCCCGGCTCGAGGTGAACCGCCAGGGCACCGCCACCCCGCTCGCCACGAACGAGGGTTGGGATCGCGCGGGCAACGCCTCCACCCCGGCCCAGATCTCCGCCGCCGCCACCGCGGTCGGCGCGTTCGCACTGAACAACGGCTCCGGTGATTCCGCCCTGCTCCTGCAGCTCAACCCGGGCACCTACACCGCCACGATCCGCGGCCTCGGCGGCGCCGTGGGCGAGGTGCTCGCCGAGGTCTACGACGTGAGCCGCAACGCCACGCGACTGACGAACCTTTCCACGCTGTCCCGCATCAACGCCGACGGCGATCTGCTGATCCCCGGCATTGTCATCGCGGGCAACAATCCGAGATCCCTCGTCATCCGGGCCGTCTCCCAGGGTCTGCAGACCTTCGGCTTCGGCGCCGCCGACGTCCTCGGAGACCCGCGCCTTGTGGTGTACAGCGGGCAGAACGTGGTGACGAACAACAACAATTGGGCGCAGGCGGGACCCGCGGCGCTCACGGCCGCCTTCCCCGCGGTGGGAGCGTTCCCGCTGACGAACGCCGCCGACTCCGCGCTCCTGGAGCCGCTTACCCCGGGCAGCTACACCTTGCAGGCCGGGGCCACCCCGCTCACCGCGCAACAGACCGCCGCCGCCGCCAACGCGCCCAGCCAGACCGGCTCCGTCCTCGTCGAGATCTACGAGATTCCCTGAGCCGCACCGCCGGCCCGCGTTCGCTTCACTTGAGTTCAGTCACGCGCGGAACACGCGTGGCGGCATCCGTCTCGACCGACCATTGCGTGCGCTGCCCGGCGGAAAGGGCGCGCGGCGCCCCTCCGGCGGGTTCGAAAAACCCTCCGCCACCCCGGGTCAGCTCGACCACGCAGAGGCCGATCCCGAGTTCCGTCATCCTCACCTGAACGCGCAGCAAGCCGTCGTCGACCGAGGCCACGCCGGCCGCGCTGACGATCGCGAACACCGAACCGCGCGCGGAGAGCAGCCGCTTAACGGACACCCTCGCCTCCCCGCGGACCAACCGCAGCCGCGTACGCGAGACGCTGGGCTCCGCTTTCCACTCGACCGGCTTCAACGAGGTGGTGAAGGGCGCCTGTAGGAGTTCTTCCACCTCGATTTCCGAGTCGGGGCCCAGTTCCAGGATAGCGCCGTTGGAGAAAGTCAGGGTGGCCAGCGATCGACGGCCGGAGATCAAACGGGAATCGACGCGCACCCGGTCGTCGACCTGGGCCGGCTTCAGTTTTTCGCCCGCGCGGACGGAAAGTTCGCCGGCCACCGCCGTGACCGTGAGCTGGCCCGGGCGGGTGAGGGCGGCCTCGGCGGCGCGGCCGGCGGAGACCGCGGCCGCGCTCAACCCGAGCGACGCGACACAACCCGCGAGCCGGAGGGCAATCAGCATGCCTGCGGCGTAAGCGGGTCCGGCAAGGCGGCAAGCCTCTTTGCCTCCCCGCGCTTGCGCAGGATGCCGGCTTGGGATTCCCTCTCCCCATGCTGCGCGCCACTCTCCTTGCGATTGTCATCTGCCTCGCGACACCGCTCGCCGCCATGAACCACGGTGGACGCCCCGAGGACCTGCGGGCGTTCGCCGCCGCCGAAACCCCGGGCGGACCCGGCCCGGGAGACCTGGTGCCCAACTTCCGGCTGACCGACCACCGCGGGGCAACCCGCGAACTGCACTACGAGTCAACCGTCCGCGCCGTGGTGCTCGTGTTCACCGGCACGGGTTCAACCCGCGCCCTGCAGAACGCGGCTTCACTCCGCGCGCTCCGCGCGCGCTACCCCGCGAACGAAGTCGTCATCTGGCAGATCGACTCCTCGGCGGCGGTCTCCGCCGCCGCGCTCGCCGCGGAGCAGGCGCTCTTCAACAACGATCTCCCGGTGCTGCGCGACGAAGGCCAGTTGGTCGCATCGGAGCTCGGCGTCACCCGGCAGACCGAGGCGTTCGTGCTCTCGCCTGGCCCCGGCACCGCCATCCATTACCGCGGTCCCCTCGACAACGGCGACCCCGCCTCGCTTTCGCCCGCGACGGAAAACCACGTCATGACCGCGTTGGACGCCGTGCTGGCGGGCCGCGCCCCGGCCCGCGGCCGCGTCGCCATGCCCGCCACCGCGCCGCGGATCGAGCTGCCTCCGGCCCCCTCCATCAGTTACGCCCTCGACGTCGCCCCCATAGTCCAGCGCCGGTGCATCGCGTGCCATTCACCCGGCAACATCGCCCCGCACTCTTACACCCGGTTCGAGGATCTCGCCTCCCGGGCCAGCTCGATCCGGGCCAGTCTCCTCACGCGCCGCATGGCGCCGTGGCACGCCGACGCCGAGTACGGCGCGTGGTCCAACGACGTCGCGCTCACTCCGCTGGAGAGCGCCACCCTCCACGCGTGGACCAAGGCCGGTGCCCCGAGAGGCACCGGCGCTGACCCCATCGCGGCCGCCATCCCGGCCTCCGCTTCCACCTGGCCGCTCGGACAACCGGATCTCATCCTCACCATTCCGCGCCAATCGATCCCCGCCACCGGCAAGGTCGACTACGTCTATGTCACGCTCGCCGTACCAATCGACCGCGAACGCTGGCTGCGGGCCGCCGTCGTGCGGCCGGGCAACCCGAAGATCGTCCACCATTCCCTCGTGTTCGAGGGGACCCTGTTCGACGTGCTCGCGGCCGCAGGCGGCCAAGGCGGATTCTTCGCCGGTTACGTGCCCGGGCTTGCCCAGACCTGGTACCCGCCCGGCACCGGCAAGCGGCTGCGCAAGGATGCCGCCCTGACGCTCCAGATGCATTACACGACGACCGGCGCGCCCGAAAACGACGAGACGCAGATCGGGCTCTACTTCACCGACGCCGCGCCGGCCCGCGAGCTTCAGACCCGCTCCGCCTATTCGCCGATCATCCCGATCAATACGATCGCGATCCCGGCCCGGGCCCGCGAGTACCTCCGCGAGGCGAGCTTCACGCCCTCCGCCGCGCGCGACGTGATGCTCTACGAGCTCAGCCCGCACATGCACTACCGCGGGAAATGGTTCCGCTACGAGGCCACCTATCCGGATGGCACGACCGAGACGCTGCTCAACGTGCCGCAGTACGATTTCAACTGGCAATCCGGCTACCGGCTTTCCGAGCCCAAGCGGCTGCCCGCCGGCACGATCATCCGCGTGCGCGGCTCGTTCGACAATTCCCCGCAGAATCCCTTCAACCCCAATCCGAATGTGATCGTGCGGGGCGGCGACCAGACCGACGACGAGATGTTCATCGGTTACCTCAACTACGCTGAGTTGGGCGAAAAAGCACCCGCCCGCGCCCCATCCTTCCCCGCCAACCTTGCCGCTCGCGCGCGTGTCGGCGAGGCATTCCGCCTGCCGGTTGACATAGCAACTGCCACCACGCTCAGCGCCGCCGGTCTGCCCGACGGCCTCAGTCTCGCGGGCGGGGTGATTTCCGGTACACCGAAGTCCGCCGGCCGCTCCTCCGTCCGCCTCACCGCGGCCAACGCGGTGGGCTCCGCCGCCTCGCTCCTCGATCTGACCGTCGCCCCCGCCTCGGGCGCGCCTGAGTTCACCTCACACCCGCGCAGCGTGCGCGCGCGCCTGGGATCCACCGTCACGTTCACCGCCGCCGTGAACTCGGCACCCGGCACCCTCTACACGTGGTACGTGCGCGGCGGAGAGTTCTGCAATACCGAGGGACCCGTGCTCACCCTCACCAACCTCACCGCCGCCCACGCGGGGGATTGGGAGTGCGTCGCCTCCAATCCGGCGGGCTCCTCCCGCAGCGAACCCGCCAGTCTCTCGCTGGAATTCAGCGGCCTCGTCAATCTCTCCGCCCGCGCCAGCGTCGGCACCGGCGCCAACGTCGTCATCCCCGGCATCACCGTCCGCGGCACGAAACCGAAAACCCTCCTGATCCGAGCCGCGGGCCCCGCCCTCGCCGCGTTCGGCGTCGGCGGCACCCTCGCCAATCCGTCACTCGGGGTCTTTGATTCCCGCGGCGACCGGGTGCTCGCCAACGACAATTGGTCCGACGTCCCCAACCTCGGGGACTTGCGCGCCGCCACCGCCGCCCAAGGTGCCTTCGCCTTGCCAGAGGGAGGGCGCGACGCCGCCATGCTCGTCACCCTGCCACCGGGCGGCTACACCGTGCAGGTCGCGGGCGCAGGCACCGGCGCGGCCGCCCAGGGCGTCGCCATCGTCGAGGTGTACGAAGCCGACGCGAATCCGAGCACGCTCGTGAACCTCTCCTGCCGCGCGAACGTGGGCGTCGATGACAATATCCTCATCGCCGGCTTCGCCCTCTCCGGAGTCGCGCCGAAACGCGTGCTCATCCGCGCCGTCGGTCCCACGCTGGGCGCCCTCGGCGTCACCGGCGCCCTGTCCGATCCGCGTCTCGAGGTGGTGAACCAGGCGACCGGGTCCACCGCCGCCGCCAACGACAACTGGACGGCCGACCTCGCCGCCGTGTTTTCATCCGTGGGCGCGTTCGCGCTCAACCCGGGCAGCACGGACGCGGCGGTCGTCGCCACCCTCCCCCCGGGTTCGTACACCGCGAAGGTCAGCGGCGCCAATCGCGGCACCGGCGTGGCTCTCGTGGAGGTCTACGAGCTGCCCTGAGCGGGCGGACCGTCAGCCGAACATCAGGCGGCAGACGATCACCGAGGCGACGACTCCGACGAAGTCGGCGGTCAGGCCCGCCGCCACGGCGTGCCGCGTGCGTCGCACCGCGACGGACCCGAAGTAGACGGCGATCACGTAGAACGTCGTCTCGGTGCTGCCGAGGATCGTGCCGGCGGTGCGCGCCGTGAGGGAGTCGGGGCCCACCCGCTGGACCAGTTCGGCGAAGAGGGCGGTGGAGGCCCCGCCGCTCAGCGGACGGACAAGCGTGATGGGCAGCAGGTCGGGCGGAAAGCCGAGCGGCGTGAGCAGCGGCGAGAGGAGCCGCTGCATGAACTCGATTCCGCCCGCGCCGCGAAACATTCCTACGGCGACCAGGATCGCCACCAGGAACGGAATGATGCGCAAAGCCACTGAGAAACCCTCCTTGGCGCCCTCCACGAACTCCTCGTACACGCGCACGCCGCGCAGCGACGCGTAGACCGGGAAGAACGCGATGAGGAAGGGAACCGCGAGGAGCGACAGGGTGCCGATTCCACGGAGCATGATGCCCTGCGTCGCGGCATCGGCCGCCGCGGCGGGAGCCTTGCCGCTGAAGAGCGCACCGTGCACCGCCGCCGTGAACGCGCGATGGCTCTCCGGTGCCACCGTGATCCAGAGCCAGAGGGAGAGAAACCCGGCGCCGAGCAGAATGATGATCGCGCGGCCACGACCGGTGAGCGGGGTCGGCTCGGGGGGAAGGTCCGGCTCCGCCGCCGGCGAGGCGACGGTCACAGCCGCCACCGCGGCCGTCGTTTCAACCGGCTCCTCCCGATCAAGCCGGAACGGGCGCCAGTTCTGCATCCATTTCACGGCCGAGATGCCCGCGAGGGTGGAGAAGAAGGTGGCGATCAGCGAGGTGCCGACGATCGCCGTCGGGTCCTGCGACTTTTGCGCCGCGAGGATCGCGACGGTGGTGGTCGGGATGAGCTGGATGCTGCTGGTGTTGATCGCGAGGAAGGTACACATCGCGTTCGTCGCGGTACCGGGCCGGGGATTGAGGGACTCGAGGTGCCGCATCGCCCGCAGACCGAGCGGGGTGGCCGCGTTGGCCAGGCCGAGCATGTTCGCGGCGAGGTTCATCACCATCGCGCCCATCGCGGGGTGGTTCTCCGGCACCTCGGGGAACAGCCGGCGCAGCAGAGGGCGGAGTCCTCCCGCGATCACCTGCACCAATCCGCTCCTCTCCGCGAGGCGCATCAAGCCGAGCCAGAGCGCCATGACGCCGACCAGCGGCAGCGCGATCTTCATCACCGCCAGATCCGCCATGGAAAAGGCGCCCTCGGTAACCTCGCGCAGACGGCCCGCGGCCGCCCCCACGAGGACCGCCAGCACCACCAACCCGAGCCAGAGGCCGTTCAGCATCGGCCCGGCCTAAGCGCGCTCCGCCCGGCCCGCCAGCGCAAATCCGGCGGGAGGCGCTGCGGAATTCACTTCGCTTCCACACCGGCCTTGGCGGCCTTCCCGCGACGCCCCCGTTCCCGAGGCTTTTCCTCGGTCGCCGAAGGCTCGCCCAGCGTCGCCCAAACATCCCGGAAGGCCACCTCCCCCGCGAGCCGGGTGAGAGCGAACCCGTTCTGCCATCGCGCGGAAAACGCCGCCGTCGGCGCACGCAGGAACGGCAGGCCTTCAACCGCGACTCCGATTTCCCCAGGCGCGACCTCGACAAGCACGCGACGCCACGATCCGGCGTCGGCAACGGTCTTTAATTCGGCAACGACCGCTCGCGGGCTCCGGGAGCGCACGGACACGGCGTCAGCCTCGAACTTGACTTCCGCCACCGCGGCACCCGCCGGTCCCAATTCAAGCGCAGCCCGGCCCGCGGAGCCCAGACGCACCGAGAATTGCAGGTACACATGCGTGAGATTCAAGGCGTGGTGCACGCCGGGAACCTCACCTTCGTCCCCGCCCAGCTGCAGCGCCCCGTCGGCATGGCGCCGCCACCCCTTTCCCGTGCCGGTCCAGACCGCGGAAGGAAACGCCAGCCGGTCCACCAAGGGTTGGGGAACCCCGGCCGCGCGGACGAGCAGCCGCGGCTCCAGCCGGGTCACCGCCGGAGCTTCCGGGTAAATGGAGGCGCTTTCCAGGAACGACCGCTGCGCCGCGTCGAGCCGCGCGCGCAGGCGTGACAAAACCTCCGGATGTTCGCGCGACAGATCGCGGGTTTCACCGGGATCGGTCTCGACGTCGAAAAGGTGGTCGCCGGCGGGCAACGGGTCGCCGGTGCCGTCCTTGCCACGCCGCATCTGGTTCACCACGCGCAGTAGTTTCCACTGCTGATCGATCGCCGCGGCGACCGAGGGGCGTCCGTCGACCGGCCGGGTCATCTCGAACGTCAACGGGGTTCGCCGCGCCGTCACCCGACCCTCGATCACCGGCAACAAGCTCTCGCCGTCCAGCGGCGCCGCGTCCGCGGGAACCGGGACACCGGCGATGTCACAAACCGTGGGCAGGATGTCCACGGTGCCCGCCGGAACCGGAGTCCGGATGGCTCGGCGCACGCGCGCCGGCCACTCGATCAATCCAGGCGTGCGGATGCCGCCTTCCCACAGCGATCCCTTCCCTCCGGTCAGCGGGCCCGCGGAGCCGCCGGCCGCGCCGTTGTCGCTGTTGAACCAGATCAGGGTGTCGTCGCGAATGCCCAGCCGGCCCAACTCCTCGCGCAGGCGTCCCATCGCGCGGTCAACCGCCGCCATTTCACCGAGGAAATCGGCCGAGACCCCCTGCGCGGCGTACGGCGCCCGGTCGCCGGGCAGCGCCCGCCAGGGTCCGTGTGGCGACGGAAACCAGACCACGCACAGGAACGGCCGGCCGGACCGGGCCTGCGTCCGGATGAATTCCAACGCCTCTGTCATCACCAGGTCGGAGGTGTCGCCCTGGAGCGCCGGCACCGGCGCGCCGTTTCTCCAAAACGTGCCGGCCGGCGGATCGGCGTCGAACCAGTTGCCCGCCGTGAACCAGACATCGAATCCCTGGTTGCCCGGGTGACGCGGACCGGAGTCAAAGGACTCGGGCACGCCGCGGCCGGTGATGCCGTCGGCATTGGGCACGCCGCCGAGGTGCCATTTGCCGAAATGACCGGTGGTGTAACCGGCGCCGCGCAGGACCTCGGCGACCGTCACCTCGCGCAGCGGCAGGTCGTAGCCCCAGCTGCGGTTGCGGTAGCGGCTTGGATTGCGGCCGGTGAGCACGCTTCCGCGCGTCGGGGAGCACACGGGGTAAGCCGCGTAGAAACGGTCGAAACGCACTCCTGTCGACGCCATGGCATCGAGGTTCGGCGTCCGCAGCACCGGGTTCCCGTTGTAGCCCGTATCGCCCCAACCTTGGTCGTCCGTCATGCACAGGACGAAATTCGTGCGGGGCGCGGGCGGCGCGGCTGGCATCGGCGAGGCAGAGACGAACAGGAGCGGGAAAAGCAGGATGATCGGACGCTTCATGGGATGGAGGTTTCAGGCGCGCATCAGCCCGGACGGGGTGTCGTCTCGGACGGAGAGCGGAAACGGTGAAAGCAAGCGGAAGCTCGGGGGCGACCCCCAGACGGTCAATCCCGCGCACACCCGTGGTTACTTCCCGGAAAAAGCAAAAGACATTGTCGCCGCCCTCCGGACGAAATAGATTTCCTCGGATGCTCCTCCCCACTGCCCGCTTCCTGCGCGGCCTGCTCGCCTTCGTCGTCGCGTCTTCCGCCGGCGTTTCTCGCGCGGCGGAAGGCCCCACCTCTCCTGCGGCTCCGCTGGGCGCAGGAGTAATGGCTCCCGACTTCGCCACCCAGGACCTTACAGCGAAAACCGTGCGCCTCTCGGATTTCCGCGGCAAGGTCGTCGTGCTCGACTTCTGGGCCCCTTGGTGCGGGCCGTGCATCGCCGCGATGCCGCACACCCAGGAGGTAGCCGCCCAGTACAAGGATCAGGGAGTCGTGGTGCTCGCCTCGTGCACCAGCGACACCCGCGCCTCCTTTGAGCGGTGGGTGAAGGCCAACGCGGCCAAATACCCCGATATCCTCTGGAGCCATGACGCCGCCGAGCGGGCGCCCGGACGCGCCTCGCTCGCGCTCTACGGCGTCCGCGGCATCCCAACCCAGTACATCATCGATCGAGAGGGCCGCATCGTGGATTCGGTCGTAGGCTATATGCTGGGAGAGAAGATCCTCGACGGCGGGCTCGCCAAGGCAGGCATCAAGGTTGATCCGGCGGTGGTCGCGAAGGCGGAGGCTGATCTGAAAAAACGGGAGGCCATGCGTTCGCGCCCGAAGGAAACCGGCCCGGCCCCGATCCCGCTCCGTCCGGTGAAGCCCGCGACCGAGGCCGGGAAGAAATAAGGTCAGCCCGCCCGGCTAAATTCATGCGCGCCCTTCTGGCCCGTCCGCTCCTCACGCTGGGACTGCTCGCCGCGCCGCTGGCCGCGGGGGAGCCGGCCAAGACCGTCAAGGCCGGGGCGCCGCAGCGCGCGCCGTCGCTCGCCAATGTCGCTTACGGAACCCACGAGCGCCACGTGCTGGACTTCTGGCGCGCGGAGTCGGCGCGACCCACCCCGCTGGTCTTCCACATCCACGGCGGCGGCTGGGTGAACGGCGACAAGGCGCGCGTCTCCGGGCTCGAGCGGTACCTCGCGGCCGGGATCTCCGTCGTCTCGATCAATTACCGTTTCGTGACGCAAGCGATCCGCGCCGGGGTGGAACCCCCGGTGCGCTGGCCGCTCGAGGATGCCGCCCGGGCGCTCCAATTCGTCCGCAGCCGGGCCGCGGATTGGAACCTCGACTCGGCCCGTATCGGCGCCACCGGGGGCTCGGCCGGCGCCTGCTCCAGCCTCTGGCTCGCGTTCCACGACGACCTCGCCGATCCCGCGAGCGCAGATCCGATCGCCCGGCGATCGACGCGGCTATGGTGCGCGGCCGTGACCGGGGCGCAGACGACGCTTGATCCCGCACAGATGAAGGCGTGGACGCCCAATAGCCGCTACGGCGGCCACGCGTTCGGCTTCATGCCCGACCCGGGTGACCTGCGATCCCGCGACACCCAGTTCGCGCCGTTTCTCGCCGCCCGCGAGCGTCTCCTGCCTTGGATCCGTGAGTATTCACCCTTCGAGCACGCCAGCGCCGGGGATCCGCCGGTCTATCTCCATTATAGCGCGCCGCCCGCCCTTGGGCAGGACCAGAAGGACCCCACCCACACCGCCAACTTCGGGGTGAAGCTCCAGGAGCGCCTGCGCGACGTGGGCGTGGCCTGTGAACTGGTGCACCCCGGCGCGCCGGATGTCCGGCACGCCGACGTCACCACTTATCTCATCGCGACCCTCCGCACCGCCCGCTGAGCACGGGCGGCCCGGAACGCGGCGGCGTCACTTCACCGCCGGACGCAGGACCAGGTTCCGGTAGGACACCGGGCCGTGGTCGCCCTGGAGGTAGATGGGGCCGGGGCGGAACTCGTCGGCCCACATGGCTCCGCCGGTGCAGCCGAGCAGCGGCTGGTTGTCGATGATGACGCGGCCGTTGAGGACGACCGTCGCGTGCCGGTCGATGAGGGTGATGTCGAGCGACTGCCACTCGCCGGCCGGTTTTTCGGCAGCCACCGCGGGTGTGATCCGGCTGTAGACGGCGCCCATGTGGTGCGAGTCCAGCGGTTTACCATGGGAGTCCTGCACCTGGATCTCATAGATGCCGCGCAGGTAGACGCCGCTGTTGCTGCCCTTGGGCACGTTGACCTCGAGCTTGAGGTTGAAGTCCTCGAACTCGCGGTCGGTGCGGAGATTCGCGGTGCGCGGACCAGGCTTGCCGGGCGGGTGCGCGGGCGGACGGTTGACCAGGACTCCCTGCTCCACCGACCAGGCATTCTTCAGATTTTCCTCCTTCACGCGCCATCCGGCGAGGTCGCGGCCGTTGAAGAGCGCGACGGGATCGCCGAACTTCACCTTCGCCAGATCCGGCCGCGCCGGAAGGGGCGGAATCCGCCGCCCGGTGAATTCACCGCGATCGACGCCCTCCCCGCCCGCGCGCGGCACGACGCGCACGCCGCGCAGGAGGTCGCCCTCTAGCCGCGCGGTCACGGTCTCGGTCAGTTGCTGCCGGCGGACGATCTTGCCGGCGGCGTCCTTCCGCTCGACGTCGCGCACGCGCGTGAGCGTGAGCACGCCGTCGTGGACGTGGACGTGGGCCGCGGGAAGCACGCTCCCGCCGCCCCAGAGGATGGCTCCATCGAGCCAGCCGCCGCGCTCGGCGACCTCGATCCAGCCGGCGGCGCCGTTGGGCAGCGTGAGCGCCCAGCGGCCCGCGAAGGGACCCGCGGCTGCGGGAGCGGCGGCCGAGGCGGAAAGAGTCATGAGCAGCGCGCCCGCGAAGGCGGCCAGAAGGCGACGGGGGGATTTGCAGGGGGTCTTCATGGGAGGAACGGGGGCAGCTTCGCGCGCGAGGCGCGAAAGGCCAGCCCGGTTTCGGCGGCGCGCCGTCCCGAACTCCGCGCTTGCGGGCCGCGCGCGCGTTAACGTTGTCTGCCCCGATGCACGTGCCGTTCGATCCCGCCGCCGGCCTCGACGAGGTTCTGCGCACCGCCGCGGTCACCGCGGGCCTGCCGGACGCGGCCGCCTTCCAGCCCGAAGTGCGGCCGGCCGACCCGCGGCACGGCGACTTCCAGGCCAACGGCGTCCTCGGCCACGCCAAGGTGCGGAAGCTTAACCCCCGCGCGGTGGCGGAGCAATTGATCGCGGCATTGCCCGCCGGCCTCCGCGAGTCCTTCGACGTCGCGATCGCCGGCCCCGGCTTCATCAACTTCACGCTGCGTCCCGCCGCGCTGCACGCGTGGCTCGGAGCGCACGCCGACGCGGCCGCGCTGCGCGCGGGGGCGGCCGGACTGGCGAGGGCGCACGCCGGCCGGACCTGGGTGGTCGACTATTCCGGTCCCAACACCGCGAAACAGATGCACGTCGGCCATCTCCGCTCCGCGGTGATCGGCGAGGCGATCTGCCGAATGTTGGAATTCACGGGGGCGCGGGTGATCCGCGACAACCACCTCGGCGACTGGGGCACGCAGTTCGGGAAGCTGATCTACGGGTACAAGCGCGGGGCGGACCCGAAGGCCCTGGCGGACGACGCCATCGAGGAACTGGAGCGCCTGTACCGGCTGGGCAATGACGCCACGCCGGAAGGATCGCCGGAGCTCGACGAGGCGCGCCGCGAGCTCGTCAAGCTCCAGCAGGGGGATCCGGAGAACGTCGCCCTGTGGCGGACGTTTTCTGAAGTGAGCCTCGCCGCCTTCCAGCGAATCTACGACCGCCTCGGCATCCGCTTCGACCACCATCTCGGGGAGAGCTTTTACAACGACAAGGTCGACCGCGTCTACCGGGAGCTCTCGGAGGCCGGAATCGCGGAGGACAGCGCCGGCGCGCTCGTCGTTTTCCATGACGATCACCCGCGCTTCAGCCGCCACGCGGAGCGCCCGAACCCGTTCATGGTGCGCAAGGCCGACGGGGCGAGCGGCTACGCCTCGACCGACCTCGCCACGGCGCTCTATCGCTCGGAGCACTTCGGCGCCGCCGGGATCGTGATCGTGACGGACTTCCGCCAGTCCGACCATTTCGAGCAGCTTTTCCTGACGGTGCGCCGTTGGTTTGGCGCCAAGGGGCACCGGCTGCCCGAACTGCACCACGTCACCTTCGGCGCCGTCACCGGCGAGGACGGGAAGGCGCTGAAGACCCGGAGCGGCGGCACTATCCGGCTGAAAGCTCTCCTTGACGAAGCGGAAGAGCGCGCGCTCGCGATCGTCACGGAGAAGAACCCGGGATTGCCCGAGAACGAGCGCCGCGAGATCGCGCGCGTGGTGGGCATCGGGGCGGTGCAGTACGCCGACCTATCGCAGAACCGGAGCAGCAATTACGTGTTCTCGTGGGACAAGAAGCTATCCCTCGAGGGCAACACCGCGCCCTACCTGCTCTATGCGGTGGCGCGCATCCACTCGATCTTCCGGAAGGCCGGTGTGGCCCCGGGTGACGGCACCGCGCTCGCCGCGGCCGACGCCCCGGTGGAGCCCACCGAGATCGCGCTGGCGCGGAAGCTGGTGAAGTTCCCCGACGCGGTGCGGCAGGCGGTCGACAGCCTGCGGCCTCACTACCTCGGTCTCTACCTCTTCGAGCTCGCCGGTGACTACAGCTCCTTCAACAACGCGGAGAAGGTGCTGGTCGATGACCCGGCCGTGCGCGCCCGCCGCCTCCTGCTTTGCGCCCGCACGCTGCTCGTGCTCGAGACCGGTCTGGGCCTGCTTGGGCTGCGGACATTGACGCGCATGTGACCCGGCGCGGCTCCGCCGCAACCCGGGAATCCCGCCAGACCCGCCGCACCGAAGAGGCGCGCGCTCGACGACGCGCTGGAAATCGCCCTTGCGGCGCCCCTCGGGCGAAACCACCCTGATCGAATGGCTCCGACGGAACTTTACATCCGCAATCCATCCGACGCGGAGGCCCGAGGCCCCTTCTCCCCGCAACAGGTCGCCGACCTTGCGGAAGCGGGACAAGTGAACCACGAGACCCTGGTGCACGACGCGGCCGCCGGGGACTGGAAGCCGATCGCCGCGCTGCCGGAATTGGCAAAAGCGGTCTTCCCCGAGAAAAAGAAGCTCTCGCTCAAGCCGAAGGAAGTGAAGACGCTGAACCGCCTGGAGGAAACGGCGAAACCCATCGACGTGACCGAGATGCTGGAAGCCGCGCAGGGACGGACGGAGGACACCAAGGACAAGATGGCGCGGCAGAAAGGCATGGAGCTGGCGGTGCGGATCGGCGGTATCGCCGCGCCGGTGACCCTCCTGGCAGCGGCGGTGGCGGAAACGATCCCGAGCCTGCCGGCGCTGATGGCCCTGGACACGGCGAAAATCATGGCCCGGCCGCTGGTTTTTCTGGCCGTGGTCGATGTGGTGCTGGCGCTGCTGCTCTGGCTCGGCCTCACCACGCTTTATCCGCTTGTGCGATTCCGCGCGGCGCTCGGGCTCGGCATCCTCGGATTCATCGCCCACGCCCAGGGAGCCACGGCGCAACTCGCCGCCGTCGCCCTGGGATCGGCGGGACTGTTTTTCTCCACCCTCGCTCTGGCGGTGGTGCCCGCGGTGCTCGCGGCGGCGGCGGGGATCGGCGGGATGGGGCTGCTCGCCTGGCTGGTGTGGAGCGCCTGAGATCGTGAGCAACGGGGATCCAGTCCGGCGGACGCCCGACGAGGCCCCGGCGCGCAACCGGTGGACGGAAATCTGGCACCGGGAGATCTGGTTGCCGGCGAACCTGAAGGACAACTCCCCCCGCGGCTGGCTCTGCGCCTGCCTCCGGGTGCTCTCGATCTCGATCACGGTTTTTCTCGAGACAAAAGCCCCCAGCCGCGCCGCGGCGCTCAGCTTCAGTTCGCTGCTGAGCCTTGGACCCCTGGTGGCGATCGGAGTGCTGGTCGGCGGCTTCGTCCTGGGCAAGGACGCCGATCCCGGGGTGATCGCCGCCCAGATCGGGGGCCTGCTGCAGCAGGCCGCGCCGCAGCTGAAATCGCTGCAATCCGGACCGGGCGAAGCCGCGATCGCGGTGAACCCCGAGTTGGTGAACCTGGTGCACGGCTTCATCCAAAGCGCGCGTTCCGGCTACGGCGGGGTGTTCGGCGCCCTCACCCTCATCTTCATCGTGCTGCTGCTCTTCAAGGCGGTGGAGGACGCTTTCAACGACATCTGGGGCATCCGCCTGGGGCGCTCACTGCTGATGCGGATCGTCTTCTACTGGACCATCCTGACGCTCGGGGCCGTGCTCTTCTTCGCGTCGGTGGCCATGCTCGGCGCCGGCGCAGCGGTGAATGTATTCGCCGAGTCACTCTCCCGGCTCCCGGGCGGGGCCAACCTGGTCGCCGCGCTACGCTGGTCGCTGCCGGCTTTCTCGGTGGTCACGCTCGCGCTCATGCTGGGGCTGGTTTACCGCGTCGTGCCAAACACGCATGTGTTCTGGCGGGCGGCTTTCGTGGGCGGGGCGGTGGTCGCCCTGCTGCTGATGCTGAACAACCTCGTCGCTTTCTTCTACGTGCGGCGGGTGATCCTGACCCAGAGCCTTTACGGCCAGCTGGCGGTGCCGCTCGTGCTGATGCTCGGACTGTACGTCTTCTGGCTCTACGTGCTGATCGGCGGCATCATCAGCTACGCGGTGCAAAACGTGCATTTTCGGAACAGCCAGGCGGCGTGGGGCCAGCTCACGGAATCGATGCGCGAGAGGCTGTCGCTCGTGGTCCTGCTCACGATCGGGCGCCGCTTCCAGGCCTGCCTGCCCCCGGTCAACGCCTCGGAACTGAGCGACCTCCTCCAGGTGCCGACGCAGATCCTGAACGAGTGCATCAACCGCCTCGTGGACATGCAGCTCGTCGCGACCCTGCGCCCGGCCGCGCAGACGCCCGCCACCGAGCACCGTTACCAACCCGCCCGTCCGCTCAACCGCATCACGCTCCTGGAGTTCAAGCATCTGGATGACAATCTCGGCGACGATCCGGTGGGCCAGAGCCTCGAGCGCATCGACCCCATCCTGATGGAGTACGAGCGCGCCCTCGGGCGGCTCGGAGAGCAGGAGTTTTTCCGCAAATCCCTCGAGGAACTGCTCGCCGAGCATCCATTTGACGAGTCGCGACCGCCATTCGCGATGGACGAGCGGGCCCGCTGATCCGACCAGCGCCGGGAAGCACGGGAATTCGCCCTTGCCTCGAGTAAGGGCGAACCTAGCTTGCCCCGTTCCCGACCATGATCACTTGGATCCAGAAATACTTCCAGCATCACTTCAAGGTAGTGTTCGCAGTGCTGCTGGCGGTCACGATCATCGCCTTCGTCTTCACGATCGGCGCCGCCCCGGGCCTCGGTAGTGCCGACCGCCAGGCCGCCATCGACCGGCCCTTCTTCAGTTACAACCTCCGCCTCCAAGCCGACCAGGACCGCCTCATGGGCGATGCCGGCCTGAGTGCAAACCTGCGCCTCGGGGCCTTCGGGCAGCTCGACGGGGAGCAGGTCCAAAACTACGCGTTCCAACGCGCCGCCACCCTGCACCTCGCCGACCGCTGGCACATCCCCGCGCCGACGACCGCCGAGATCACGACACAGATCAAGACCCTGCGGATGTTCGCGGGGCAGGACGGTCAGTTCGACGCCAAGGCCTACCAGACCTTCCGCGACAACCTAAAGACCAACCCGCGGGGCATCCGCGAGGCCGACATCCTGCGTGTGGTCGCCGACGACGTGCGCGCCGAGAAGGTTCAGTCGCTGCTTTCCGGCCCCGGCTACGTCCTTCCGGCCGACATCCGCAGCCAGCTCGGCCGTATCGATACGAATTGGACGCTCGCCACCGCCACCGCGGACTACACGGCCTTCAAGCCTTCGATCGCGGCCTCCGACAAGGATCTCACGGACTACTTCGAGCAGGCCGGCAGCCGCTACGACATTCCGCCGCAGATGGTGGTGGCTATCCTCGATTTCCCCGCGCTCGACTTCCTCTCCAAAGTCACGCTCGCGGATTCCGACGTGCGCGCGTTCTACGACGCCAATCCCTCCCGGTTCCCGAAGCCGGCGGACCCGGCCAAGAACGACCCGACCAAGCCTCAGGTTACCCCGCCCGCGGACCCGGCGGCGGACTTCGCGGCGGTGAAGCCGCAGGTAGAATCCGCCCTGCGCTTCGAACGCGCGCAAAAGCTTTCCGCCAAGGCGGCCAGCGATCTTTCGCTCGCTCTTTTCGAGTCCAAAGTCCGCACGCCCGAAGCGGTCGCGGCCTTCCTCAACTCCCGCAAACTCACCACCAAGCCCGTACCCGCGTTTTCGCGCGAAGGGTCCCCGGCGGAGCTGGGCGGCTCGGCCGAGGCGGTTTCCGAGGCCTTCCGTCTCTCCAAGGACCGCTCGGTCTCGGACGCCATCACCACTCCGACCGGATCGCTGATCCTGATTTGGAAGGAAACCCGCCCGAGCCGGAAGCCGCTCTTCACCGAGGTGAAGGAAAAAGTGACGGCCGACCATGCCGAGGGTGAGCGTCGCAAGAAGTTCATCGAACTCGGCAAAACCGCGAAGAGCGCCTACGAGGCCCGGCTGAAGGCGGGCGAGACGCTCGAGCAGGCCACTTCGACGGTGGCCGCCAGTACCGGTCTCAAGCTGGAGCCCAAGGCCCTCCCCGCCTTCACCCTCCGGAATCGGCCGCAGGATCTCGACTTCAGCGTACTGGGCGCACTGGAACGTCTGGAGAGGGGCAACCTGACCGACATGGTCGTGACCGGGGACAAAGGCATCTTCGTTCTCGCTGTCGACAAGCAGGCGCCCGACCTCACCGACAAGAACCCGCGCTTCAACGAGTCGCGCGACCAGATCGCCTCCTTCGCCTCCCGCATCGGAGCCTCCGCCGTATTGTCCGAACTGGTGGAGGAGGAGCTCAAGAAGACGACCCCGCCGGTCGCCCGCTGAGGTGGGAGACGGCCCGGGACGATCCGGGCGGCCTTTCCCGGAGCAAAGATTCCTGATGCCGCTCCGCCGCTACGCCCCGTTGCAGCCGCCCTGCCGCCTTTGCGGCGAAGGCTTCGACCACGTGCAACCGGCGGCCGCCCGGGATCTCAGCGCCTGCCCCCGCTGCGGCCTAGAGGTGCGTCGCGCGGAGGCGCAGGCCGTGAATTCCCCGCAACTGTCCGCGCCACTCTCCGTCTCGCGCGCCAGACAGGCCGGCTTCAAGGTCTACAAACGCACCTCAGGCGGGGAGTTCGAACTGCAGTAACTTTTTTCCCAACCGGGTGTTTTTTGGCTCGGCCGCCGTCGTCTCTTTAACTGAATTCCAAGCCATGCGCCGTCTCCCCGCCTCCGCTCTCGTTTTCTTCTGCACGCTATCCGCGGCCGCATTCGCCCAGCCGATGGCTCCGGGCAGCGCCCAGATCGTGATTTCACCGGACAGGGAGTTCACGCTTGAGGAAGCGGTGGCGCTCGCGCTCCAGAAGAACTTCAATCTCCGCATCCAGGCTGTCACCCGCGACAACGCCAAAGCCAACATCGAGATCCAGGAGGCGGGCTTCGACCCCACCCTCACCGCGAGCGTCAACCGCTCGGTCAACCAATCCGCCTCCACCACCAGCCGCCTCGACGGCACCAGCGCGCAAGGTCCGCGCAACGACAACACCGTCATGCGGGCCGGCGTGAACCTGCCACGGATCTCCGCCACCAACGCGACTGTGGGCATCTCCACCAACCTCGCGCGCGGTGCGACGAACTCGGTCAACTCACTGTTCAATCCGGCCTACAACAACAGCATCTCCGCCACTCTGAACCAGCCCTTGTTCCGCGACTTCGGGCGCAAGGCCGCCCTCGCCGCCCTCGACGGCGCCCGCCTCGGGTTCGCCATCGCCAACATCACCTACAAGGGAACCGTGCTGAACACGGTCAGCACCACCGAGAATCTTTACTACAATCTCGTCGCCGCCCGGGAGGCCCTCCGCATCGCCCAACTCAGCCTCGAAAGCAACCAGCGGCTGTTCGACGAAAACAAGGCCCGCCGGTCCACCGGAGTAATGACGGATCTCGATGTCCTCAGCGCCGAGGTTGGCGTGGCCCGCGCCCGTAACACGGCGGTCCAGCGCGAGCAGGCCGTGCGTGACGCCGAGGAGCGCCTGCTCAACCAGATCAACGCCGCCGGGCTCGACGCCCGCATCGGACCGGTCGCCTTCTCCCCGTACGCCGAGGGTTCGCCCAACTTCGCCAACTCCTACAAGCTGGCCCGCGATTTCTTCCCCGACACCCTCTCGCAGGAGCAGACGATCAAGCAGCTCGAGATCAGCCTCGACACCGCCCGCCGCAACCTGAAGCCCAACGTGGATCTCATCGCCAGCCTCGGCTACTCGGCCCGCACCACCAGCGCCAACTACCAGCAAGCCATCGCCAATCTGCCCAACGACCACGGCAACAACTGGTCCCTCGCGCTGAACTATTCCGTTCCTTGGGGACAGCACGCGGAAAAGGCCCGCGAGCGGCAGGCCGCCAACAGTGTTTCCTCCGCCCGCCTGCGCCTTGAACAACTCGAGACCCAGCTGATGCTGGATGTGCGCCTCGCGGTGCGCGCCGTGGAGACCAACCTCGTTTCCGTGGAGATCGCGGCCAAGGCCACCGAACTCGCCTCCCGCCAGTACGACCAGCAGAAGGCGCGCTTCGACGCCGGCCTCTCCACCAGCCGTATCGTGCTCCAGTTCCAGGACGACCTCGAGAACGCGCGCATCTCGGAACTGCAGGCCAAGCTCGCGCTACGCCGTGCCGTCGCCGAGCTCCGCCGGCTCGAGGGCACCTCGCTGCAGCGCTTCCGCCTCCCGGTGGAATAGCGCGTGTCCGCCGGTCTCCTCCTCCGCATCCTCCTTTGGGGCTGGTTCGCCGCCGCCATTCTGGCTGGCCACCGGCTGACACTCCGTCACTTGCCTCCGGCGGCCCTGGCCGGCCTTGTCCCGGTGCTGGCCGGCCTGGCGTGGATGCTCACGCGCCGACTCGCCTCGCTACGCTCCTTTTGCGGGGAAATTCATATCCGCGCGCTGGTGCTGCTGCAGGTCGTGCGCGCCTCCGGCCTGTACTTCCTTTTCGGGGAGGGCGCCGCCGGTCTTCCGCGCGGGCTTGCCCTGCTTGCGGGTGCCGGGGATCTGGTCGTCGCCGTGATGGCCCTGCCGGTCGCTTTCGCGCCCATGGACGGGGAAACCCGCGCGCGCGCCATCCGGATCTGGAGCGTCGTCAGCCTGCTTTCGTTGCTCGCTTCGGCCGGGATGTTGCTCCGGCTGGCCGTGGGCGATCCGCTGCGGCTCCTGCCTTTCGCCTACCTTCCGCTCAGTCTCTATCCGACATTCCTTCTGCCGTTCCTGCTGGCGGCGCAGGCCGTCCTGCTAGGCCGGATGCTCGGCCGCGAAAGCGGCGGACCCGAGCATTAGACCGCGGAGGCGGGGGGGAAAATCGCGTCGACGCCGGCCAGCTCCGCCGCCGAAACCACCCGGTGGGATGGCAGCTGGGTACGGAACCACGTGCGTTGCTTTTTCACCAACGCCCGCGTGTTGGCGATGATCTCCCCCCGCAAATCCGCCACGGGTAGCTCTCCGGCCAACGTTGCCACCACCTCGCGGTAACCGATTGCGCGAGCCGTGCTCGGGTTCGCGGCCAAGCCGAGGGGAACCAGCCGCTCCACTTCCCCGACCAGCCCCGCCGCCAGCATCGCATCGACTCGCTGCTCGATCCGCCGCGTCAAATCCGCCGGTTCGCGCTCCAGAAGCGTCAACTCCAGGCGAAACCCCGCGAAGGCTCCGCGCTGGCGGGCAAACTCCTCCGCCAGTTCCAGCAGGGTTCGGCCGGACACGAGGCAGCGCTCCAAGGCCCGCGCCACCCGCCGCGGGTTAGCCGCATCCAACGCACCCAGCCCTTCCGGGTTCAGCTCCCGGAGCCGGGCAACGGCTTCCGGCAGGGACATCGCCGCGACCTTGTCCCTGACGCCCGGCTCGACCGCCACGTCATCCGCCACCGGGGCGAAAAAAGACCGCAGGTAAAAACCGCTCCCCCCCGTCACCAGCACCCGCCTTCCGCGGCGCAGAATGTCGTCCACCGCCCGCCGCGCCTCGTTGACGTAGCGGACGACATCCATCGGTTCCCGAAGATCGCGGCAATCCACGAGATGGTGGGGCACCCGCCGCAACTCGTCCCGCGTCGGTTTGGCGGTGCCGATGTCCATGCCGCGGTAGAAAAGCAAGGAGTCGCATGACACGATCTCCGCGCCGTGGCGCTCCGCCCAGCGCAAGGCCCACTCGGTTTTCCCCACGGCGGTGGGGCCCGTCAGGAGGTGGAGGGTCGCGGGGGCGGTCACGGGCTTGAAATTCATCCGTGGCATCCGCCCGTGCGGCGGTCAAAGAGTAACCCCGTTGAAGACGCGTCTCATTGCGAATCCGCGCTCCGGCGGCGCCGCGCGCGCCCTCGGTCCCGCGCGGAACTTCGCCGCGGCCGCCGGCGCGGAGGTGCGCCTGACCGCCCGGGCCGGACACGCGGGCGAGCTGGCGCGTGAGGCTCTGGCCGACGGCTGCGAACTCGTCGTGGCGGTCGGAGGCGACGGAACGATCAACGAAGTGGCCGCCGCGCTGGTCGGCACCGGGGCGGTGCTCGGCATCGTCCCCGGCGGTTCCGGCAACGGCCTCGGGCGCGCGCTCGGGCTGGGGCTCTCGGCCGTCCGGGCGCTGGAAATCCTGAAGCAGGGCCGGCCGCGCTGGATCGACACGGGACGGGCGGACGGCCACCCGTTCTTCAACCTGGCCGGGCTGGGCTTCGAGGCGGAGATCGCCGCGCGATTCAATCGTTCCTCGCACCGCGGGCTGACCGGTTATCTCCGCGTCGCCGCGGGCAGTCTGGACCTCCTGCGGGCGTCACGTTTCACGGTCGCCACGGAAACGTGCCGCCGGCAGATGGCCGCCCTCACCCTCACGGTGGCCAACGGCCAGCAGTTCGGGGGCCACGCCCTGATCGCGCCCCGGGCACGGCTCGATGACGGCCGGCTCGATCTCACGGCGGTGCCGCCGCCGACGTTCCGGAACGCGCTGCCGTTGATCCTCTCGCTTTTTCGCGGCACGCGCGCGGCGCGCCGCGATGTTGTGATGACGACCGGCGCGCGGTTCGTCGTGGACCGGCCTTCGCCGGGCCCATTGCACACCGACGGAGAGGTGCACCCCGCCGGCACCCGGATCGTTTTCGAGGTACGCCCGGCCAGTCTCCGAGTCATGGCTCCGGCCGGTTGAACGGCTCGCGCTCCCGCCGCCGGGACTTCGCCAGGACGCCCTTGCGAAGCATCCCGAGCTGAGCACAAGAAATGCTAAGCAGCATCATGCCCCCCGCGACCGCGCCGCGCCGCCCACCGACCTCCGGCACCGCCATGCTCGAACGCGGGTTGCGCGCGTGGACGCTGGCCGTGCTGGCGTTCCTCTACCTGCCGATCGCGGTGCTCGTGGTGTATTCCTTCAACGCGTCGCGCCTCAACGTGTCCTGGCAGGGCTTCACGCTCGAGTGGTACCGCCAGCTGGCGGTGAACGCCCCTCTCAAGCAGGCGGCTTGGAACAGCCTCGTTGTGGCTCTGGCCACGACGGTGATCTCCGTCGTGATCGGCACCGGCGGCGCCTGGCTGCTCCACCGCTACCGCTTTCCCGCGTCACGGCTCATCCAGACGCTGGTCGCGCTACCCATGGTGATGCCCGAGATCCTGCTCGGCATCAGCTTGCTGGTGCTTTTTGCCACGGCCGGAGTGCCGCTCGGTTTCACCACGGTCATCATCGGCCACGTGACCTTCAGCTTCCCGTTCGTCCTGGTCGCGGTCCAGGCCCGCCTGCGCGGAATGGATCCGGCGCTCGAGGAGGCCGCGCTCGACCTCGGGGCGACACCGTGGCGGGCGTTCCGGCTCGTCATCCTTCCCTACCTGCGGCCCGCCATCGCCGCGGGCGGCCTGATGGCCTTCACGCTGTCGTGGGACGAGCTCATCGTCACGTTCTTCACCGCCGACGCGGCCTCCGCGACCCTTCCCCTGCGCATCTTCGGCCTCGCGAAGGTCGGGCTGAATCCGATGATCAACGCCCTCTCCGCGCTCTTCGTCCTGGCCACCGTGGCCTTTGTCATCTTTTCCGCGCGTCTCCGCCGCGATGCCGCGGCGAATCCCCTTCCACCATGAAAACCAAACGACTGCTCGCCCTCGCCGCCGGCCTGCTCGCCGGCCTTGCCCCCGCCGGAGCCGCCGAACTCAACCTGTTCGGCTGGTCGGAATACGTCCCCCAGAACGTCATCGAGGCCTTCACCAAGGAGACCGGGGTGAAGGTCAACTTCGAGACCTACGCGTCCAACGAGGAGTTGATCGCCAAGCTGGTCGCCGGAGGCGGCCGCTACGATCTGGTGCAACCCTCCGACTACGCGGCGGAGGTGATGATCCGGCAGAAACTGCTCGCTCCGCTCGATGCCGCCAAGCTGGGCAACCGCCGCAACCTGCTGCCTGAGTTCCGGGGACGTCCGCACGATCCCGAGGACCGCTTCACCGTGCCCTACATGTCCGGCACCGTCGGCATCGTCATCAACACCGACAAGGTGAAGACCCCGGTGCGCAGTTACCGCGACGTCTTCGACGCGCGCTTCGCCAACCGCATCGTCGTGCTCAACGACAACCGCGAGATCGTCAGCTGGGCCCTCTACTCGCTCGGGCTCCCGGTGAACAAGATCGACGCCGCCGCGCTCGCCCGGGCGCGGCCCGTGATCGCGGAGTGGGTCAAGCGGGTGAAGGTGTTCGACTCCGACAGCCCCAAGACCCCGCTGCTGAATGGTGACGTTGATCTCGGCATCGTCTGGAGCGGCGAGGCCGCGCTGCTGTGGAAGCAGGACCGGAAGTTTCAGTACGTGATCCCCGCCGAGGGCGCGCACCAGTTCATCGACGTCCTCGCGATTCCCGCGAACGCGAAGAACAAGGATTCCGCCCACCGCTTCATCGACTTCATCCTGCGTCCGGGGATTTCGAAGCTCATCTCCGCCGCCTTCCCTTACACGAACCCGAACGCCGAGGCCCGGAAGTTGCTCTCACCGGAGGAACTCGCCAACCCGGCGAGCTATCCGAAGGGCGGCAAGCTCGAGACCTTCCGTGACATCGGCAAGGCGGCGGCCGACATCGACCGGCTCGTCACCGACCTGAAAAGCGCGAAGTGACCGTCCCTGCCGGAGCGCCGTCGCCCGGTTGGCGAGCCTGGGTCCTGCTCGCCCCGCTGCTCGCCTGGGTGGGCATTTTCGTGGTCGCACCGGCCGCGCTCCTGCTCGTCTACAGTTTCTGCGACCGGGACGAGCTGGGGCGGGTGGTGTTCGACTTCAGCACGGCGGCGTACGCCCGGGTGCTGGATCCGATCTACCTCGGGATCTTCGCCCGCTCCCTCGGCTACGCGACGGCGACGACGGTGCTCTGCCTCGTGATCGGCTTCCCCGTCGCGTGGTGGATCGCGCGCACGCCGGCGCCGGCCCGCGGGCGGTGGCTGCTCCTCGTGATGGTGCCGTTCTGGACGAGCTTTCTCGTGCGCACCTACGCCTGGATCATGATCCTGAAGCAGGAGGGCCTCCTCAACGCCGTGCTCCATTCACTGGCGCCGGGGACCCCGCCGCTCGAGCTGCTCTACACGCCCACCGCGGTGATGATCGGGCTCGTTTACGCCTACCTGCCCTTCATGATCCTGCCCATCTACGGCAGTGCGGAAAAACTGGATGGTTCCCTCATCGAGGCCGCACACGACCTCGGGGCCGGACCGTTGCGCGTTTTCTCCTCCGTGATCATCCCGCTCACGCTGCCGGGCATCGCCGCGGGAGCGTTGCTCGTTTTCGTGCCCTCCATCGCGATGTTCGCCATCACCGACCTCATGGGCGGCGCGAAGGTGCCGCTCCTCGGCAACGTCATCCAGAACCAGTTCCTGCAGGCCCGCGACTGGCCGTTCGGATCCGCGCTCGGCGTGGTCTTCATGGCGCTCTTCGCGCTCAGCTACTGGATTCTTGTGCGTTTCCAGGACCGCGGGGAGGCGGGCAAGCGATGAGCGCGAACGTCGGCCTGCGCGGTGTGACCAAGCGCTTCGGCGCGTTCGAGGCGGTGAGCGAAGTCTCGCTGGAGATCGCGGCCGGCGAGTTCCTCACCCTCCTCGGCCCCTCGGGCTGCGGCAAAACCACCCTCCTCCGCCTCATCTCCGGCTTCGAGCAACCGACATCCGGCACCGTCTGGCTGGGCGATACCGAGGTGACGCACCTGCCGCCGTACCGCCGGCCGGTGAACCAGGTTTTCCAGAGCTACGCGCTGTTCCCCCCTCTCACCGTGGCCGGGAACATCAGCGTCGGCCTCCGGATGCATCGGGTCGGCGACACCGAGGTCCGGCGGCGCGTGGCCGAGGCGATCGGATTGGTCTCGCTCGCGGGCCTTG
>SXGQ01456986.1_pt1 | contig 36787 bp, 35 predicted proteins | sample 3178371 | NCBI WGS metagenome assembly SXGQ01 (sample SAMN11356859, study PRJNA531348) | freshwater metagenome | isolation source: freshwater sample F1-20 | place: China: Fuxian Lake, Yuxi | collected 2017-12-25 | reverse complement strand
GTCCATGATGATCGCGACGTGCCGCGGCAGGCGGTCCATCTCGACTTGACGGGCCAGGGCCTCGTCAGCCCCGCCCGGCGGAATCCACTCCAGCAATTGGTCCAGGCTCATGGAGTCGGTCTTCGATAGTACAACGAAAACGCCGGTTCGGACGTGGTCCGAACCGGCGCTTGAGCTTGCCGTGCCAGGAGGGGCAGCACTTTAGTGCGGCCCACCCTTTTACATGCCCGGCCAGGGCGGGGTCGCCGACTTCGGAATGGCGCCTTCACCCTTCAGCGTGAACTTCTGCAGGCGCTTGCCGGTGTAGGTTTCGGTGGTGTAGATATTGCCCTTCGAGTCGGTGGCAATGCTGTGCACGCCCAGGAACATGCCGGGCTGGCGGCCACCGTAGCCGAAGTTGTAGAGCTCTTCCATCGACTGGCGGTCGAACACGCGCACGTGCTCGTTCACGCCGTCAGCCATGTAGAGGTACTTCTGGGCGGGGTCCTTCGAGAAGGCCACGTCCCACACCGAACCGTCGGCGCGGGTTTCCTTCGCGACGAACACTTCCTTCACGAACTTGCCTTCTCTCGTGAAGATCTGGAGGCGGTCGTTGGGACGGTCGCAGACATACACGAAACCGTCGTTCGAGACTTCGGCGCAGTGCACCGGGGTGCGGAACTGCTTGGCCACCGGCGCGGCCGGGTCGTACGGGCCAAGCGGCGCGTCATCGGGCGGCTGTCCATAGGCGCCCCAGAACCGCTTGATCTTGCCGCTGTCGAGGTCGATCACCGCGACCCGCTTGTTGAAGTAGCCATCGGCCACGTAGCCTTCGTTGGCCTTCGGATCGATGAAGATCTTCGCCACGCGGCCGAAGTTGTCCATGTCCATGCTGTTGGGCACGAACGTCGGCTTGGAGCCGGGCGCGCCCTCCTTCAGGCGGGCGTTCTTCTTGCCGTATTGCGCCACGAACTTGCCGTCGCGCGTGAACTTCAGGATGTGGGCGTCGGGACCGCCGTTGCCGCCAATCCACACGAAGCCCTTGTGGTCCACGACAATGCCGTGGTTGCTCTCGGGCCAGTCGTAGGAATTGTCCTTGGGCTGGCCGCCCCAGCTGCCGACCAGGTTGCCGGCCGCGTCGAACTCGAGCACCGGCGGCGCCGGGTTACAGCACTCGCCAACCCGCGGCGCGCCTTCCTTGACGACAGCGAGTTCGGTGCGATCGAGGTTGCCGGGATCGTTGCCGCGGTGAATGACCCACACGTGGTCGTCGGCCGACACGCCCAGGCCGATGGTCATGCCCATGACCCAGTTGTTGGGCATGGGTTTCGGCCAGAACGGATCGACCTCGAATCGCGGGGCCTGCTTGGCCTGAGCGGAGGTGTTCTCGAGCAGGGCCTGGCCCGCACCGAGTGCGAGCAGAACTGCGACAAACGCCGCGCCTACATAAAGCTTGCTGTTTCTCTTAACCCGGTCCATCTTGGCTCCCTCTCAAGAAGTGCCTGTCTTTGCGGGCGCCAGTATACTTGGGACCGATTACCGTGTCGAGCGCCACCAATCCCAGCAAGTTATTGACTCGATTGGCCGTCGTGGTCCTGCTCCTGGTCCTGCTGGCGCCGCGCGCCGGCGCGCACGACGTGCCCAACGAGGTCACCGTGTTCGGCTTCGTCCGGCCCCAGGCCGAGACCCTGACCCTGTTGTTGCGGGTGCCTCTTAAGTCACTCAGGGACTTGGACATCCCGACCTACACCACCGGATTCCTGGACTTCAGCCGGGTCGATCGCGCCCTGACCGACGCCACCAACCTGTGGATTCGCGACTACGTCGAGATCTACGAGAACGGCCAGCGCCTGGCGTCGCCCGCGATCAAGGCGCTGCGGGTATCGCTACCGGGCGACCGGTCGTTCGACGCCTACGGCACCGCGCTCGAAAACATCCTGACCGGCCCTCGCCTCGGCCAGGAGACCCAGATCTACTGGGAACAGGGCATGCTCGACCTCGCGCTCGACTACGCGATCGCTTCCGAACAGTCGGACTTCGCCGTGCGCCCCGGGCTGTCGCGACTGGGACTCCAGGTCAACGTCGTGCTGCGCTTCGCGCAGCCCGGCAAGCCCGAGCGCGCGTTCGACATCCACGCCGAGACCGGCATTGTCCACCTCGATCCACGCTGGCACCAGGCGTCCTACCTGTTCGCCCGGGAGGGGTTCTTCCACATCCTCGACGGCACCGATCACCTGCTGTTCCTGTTGTGCCTGGTGGTGCCGTTCCGCAAGCTGCGCGGACTGGTGGTGGTGGTCACCTCGTTCACGATCGCGCATTCGGTGACCCTGATCGCGTCGGCCTACGGCATGGCGCCCGATGGGCTGTGGTTCGCGCCGCTCATTGAAACGCTGATCGCGATCTCGATCGTGTACATGGCGTTCGAGAACATCGTCGGCGCGCAACTCAGCCGCCGCTGGATGGTGACCTTCGGCTTCGGCCTCATCCACGGGTTTGGGTTCTCGTTCCTGTTGCGCGAGCGCATGCAGTTCGCGGGTGAGCACCTGGTCGCGTCACTGCTGGCGTTCAACGTCGGCGTCGAGCTCGGCCAGGTGTTCGTGTTGATCCTCGCCGTGCCGCTGCTGACGCTGACGTTCCGCTACGTGGTCGCCGAACGCATCGGCACCATCCTGCTGTCGGCGCTCGTGGCGCACACGGCCTGGCACTGGGCCACCGAGCGCGGCAGCGTGTTGGTGAGCTACCGCTGGCCGGAGTTCACCGCCGTCGACCTGTCACAGCTCCTGCGCCTGGCCATGGTCATCGTCGCCGCCGCATTCGTGATGTGGTTGCTGTCGTTGTGGATGGGAAAACCGAGGCCGTCTGCGGAGGGCGAGGGCGTCAGCCCTCGCCGGTCCAGCGACGGCTAAAGCCGTCGCTTTGCGCGCGGTCAGTACTCAACGCGCCACAGCATCAAGCCCTGCGGCGGCGCGGTCTGCCCCGCCTCGGCGCGGTCGCGCGAGTCGATGATCCGGCGCAGGTCGTCGGGCGCCAGTTGCCCCCGGCCAATATCGACCAGGGTCCCGGCAATCGTCCGGACCATGTGCCGCAGGAACCCGGTCCCGGAAATCTCGAGACGAAGCAGCCGTCCATCGCGCTGCGGCGCGGTGGCCGCCAGGGGCGACACCGCAACCGGCTGATCGCTATCCACCTCCAGCTCGCGGAGTTCCGCCGACAGCACGCGGCGGACCGTGGTCTTGACGTCGCTGCCGCGCCCTTGAAACGCGGCAAAGTCCTGCTCCCCAACGAGCGCGCGCGCGGCGTCCACCATCCGCGGCAGATCCAGGACGTACGGCACGTGCCAGACCACGTGGCGAATGAACGGGTTGGGCACGCCGCCGTTCCAGATGGCATAGCGGTAGGTCTTGGTCTTCGCGAAAATTCGCGCGTCGAAGCGCTCGGACGTCTCCTCGATCGCGCGAATGCGGATGTCGCCGGCCGTCAACCGCGCATTGAGGGCCTTCAGCAACTCGTCGCAGGCGATCGGGTGGTCGATCGTGATGCTCGCCACCTGCGCCGCCGCGTGCACGCCCGCGTCGGTGCGTCCGGCGGCCACCAGCGGATTGGGCGCGCCGACGATGGTCGCGATCTCGTCCTCGATGACCGCCTGGATGCTGGGCGCGTTGGCCTGCCGCTGCCATCCTGAATAGGCCGATCCGTCGTAGGCGATCGTCAGCTTCAGGGTGCGGGGCACGGCTTACTTGCTGCGCGAACCGGGCTTGACGATCGGCAGGCCCTGATTGCAGAGCGGGCAGTCGTCCGGCTGATACGTCGGCACGACCATGGGCAACAGCGCGTGGAACGGCACGTCGAGTCCCTGCTTGCCGCCGCTGCGGTCGACCACGGCGCAGGCGCCGACCACGACGGCGCCGGCCGCGCGGGCGACGGCCATCGTCTCGCGGGTGGATCCGCCGGTCGTCACCACATCTTCGACGACCAGGACCTTCTCGCCGGGCTCCAGCGCGAAGCCGCGGCGCAGGGTCAGCGTGCTGTCCTGGCGCTCGGCAAAGATGGCACGGACGCCCAAGGCGCGGGCGACCTCCTGGCCGATGACGATGCCGCCAAGGGCTGGTGATAAAACGGTGACAGCGCCAAGCGAGCGCACGGCATTGCCCAGCGCTGCACCGAGGGCCTCGGCATCGGCTGGATGCTGCAAGACCAGCGCGCATTGCAGGTAACCGGGACTATGCAGCCCTGAGGACAGGCGAAAATGGCCGTCGTGCAGCGCGCCCGAGCGGCGGAACAAGGTCAGGAGGTCGGTTTCGGTCATCAAACGGTAGTATAACGACGCCCGTCGACCGAACCCTTGCTCGCCCCGTGACGTCTATGATGGAGGACGGACGTGTCGGCCAGCGGCACCGCTTTTGCTGACCCTCAAGCCAGACCCGCGAATTACCTTCGATTGGAGTAGCAGTGTGATGCGTTTTGACCAGCGTTTTTGCGCCCGGGCCGTGGTTACCGCCGGCCTCGCGGCAACGATAGTGTCCGGTTTGGGGCTGACGCCTGTCCACGCCCAGACATCGGCCACTACGCCTCCGGCGCAAGGCGGCCCGGTCCGGCGGATGAGCATCGACGATGCGGTGGCGACGGCGATCGAGCAGAACCTGGACCTGCAGGTCCAGCGCTATAACCCGCAGTTGCAGGACCTTTCGACCGACCAGTTCAAGGCGGCGTACACGCCCAACTTCGTGTCGACGGTCAGCACCTCGGATTCGACCCAGCCCTCCACCAACATCCTCTCGGGCGGCACCGCGAGAGGCATCACGACCGGCCAGTCGCTGTTCAATTTTGGGGTGGCTTCGCTGACCCACTGGGGAGGGGGCAGTTACGACGTCCGCTGGAACAACGGCCGCAATACCACCAACAACCAGTTCTCGACGTTCAACCCGCAGTTGAACTCGTCGCTGAGCGCGACCTACACCCAGCCGCTGTTGCGTAACTTCAAGATCGACGGCACCCGCCAGCAACTGCTGGTCAGCCAGAAGAACAAGGAAATCTCCGACGTCCAGTTGCAGCAGTCGGTCTCGGTGACGGTGCGCAATGTGCGCAACGCCTACTACGACCTGACCTATGCACTCGGCAATCTCGCCGTGCAGCGGCAGTCGCTCGACCTCGCGCAGCAGTCGCTCAAGGACAATCGGGCCCGCGTCGAAATTGGCACCATGGCGCCGCTCGACATCGTCCAGGCCGAAGCCGAAGTCGCGACCCGCGAGGAGTCGGTGATTCTCGCCGAGGCCGCCATCGACCGCGCCCAGGACACGCTGCGCGCGCTGGTCTTCAACCCGGGCAGCGCCGACTTCTGGTCGGCGCGCATCGAACCGACCGAGGCGGTGACCTTTCAGCCGGCCACCGTCGATATCGAGGGCGCGGTCAAGAACGCGCTCGGGCAGCGGACCGACGTCGTCAACGCGCGGAAGAACCTCGAGATCAACGACGTGAACATCCGTTACTTCCGCAACCAGTCGTTGCCGGACGTGACCGCGTCGGTCAACTACAACGCCCGTGCCACCGGCGGTCTGCAGGTGAGCCGCGCCCGCGATCCGATCACCGGCCTTCCCACCGGCGACATCATCTCGAGCGTCGAGCAAAGCTACTTCAACACCCTCGGCAAGACCTTCGCCGGCGATTTTCCGGGCTGGACACTGCAGGTCGACCTTGCCTACCCGATCGGCAAGTCGACGCAGGAGGCGCAGCTGGCACGGGCGCGGCTGCAGAACACGCAGGCCGAGCGGCAGATTCAGAGCCTCGAGCTCCAGGTCGCGACCCAGGTCCGCGAGTACGGCCGCCAGGTGCAGACCAACGCCAAGCGCGTGGATGCCACCCGGTCGTCGCGCGTGCTCGCCGAGCGCCGCCTCGAAGCGGAAGAGAAGAAATACCAGGCCGGTATGACCAGCAGCTTCTTCGTGCTGCAGGCCCAGCGCGACTTGAACATCGCGCGCAACAGCGAGCTGCTGGCGCTGATCGAATACGCCAAGTCGGTGGTGAACTACACCGCCGTCCAGCAGGCGCCGCTCTTCTAAAGAAGTGAGAAGAGAGAAGTTAGAGGCTAGAAGGCTATTCGTCTCACTTCTCACTTCTCACTTCTAACCTTCAGTATGATGAGGCCGTGCCTGTCACGGCCACCGTCATCACCCTGAACGAAGCCGCCAACCTGCGGGCCGCCCTCGAGTCCCTCTCGTGGGCCGACGAGATCATCGTCGTCGACAGCCAGAGCACCGACGCCACCGTGGCGATCGCCCGGGAGTTCACTGACAAGGTGTTCGTGCGGGAGTGGCCGGGCTACGTGGCACAAAAGAACTTCGCCGCGGCCCAGGCGAGCCATGACTGGATCTTCTCGCTTGATGCCGACGAGCGCGTCACGCCGGCGCTGGCCGGGGAGATCACCGCGCTCGCCACGAGCGGGGCGGCGGCGCCGGGGTATCGCGTCCCGCGGGTCACGTTCCACCTGGGGCGATGGATTCGCTCGACCGATTGGTATCCGGACTACCAGTTGCGCTTTTACGATCGGCGGCGCGCGCGGTGGACTGGACGGCTGGTGCACGAGTCGGTGAAGGCGGATGGGCCCGTGATCGACCTGCGCGGTGAGCTGCAGCATTACGCCTACCGCGGCCTCGCCCATCACATCCAGACCATGGACCGCTACACGTCGCTCGCGGCGCGCCAGATGTTCGAGGAGGGCCGGCGGGCCGGCTGGTTCGATCTCGCCGTGCATCCGCCGGCGGCGTTTCTCCGCAACTACCTGCTCCGCGGCGGCTTTCGCGACGGAGTGCCCGGGCTGATCGTGTCGGCGATGAACGCGCGATACGTCGGCCTCAAATTCGCCAAACTCTGGGAACTGTGTTCTCCCTCCACATCGACACCGCGCGCACGTGGCGCGGAGGACAGCAACAAGTCCTCCTGACCGTGCTCGGGCTGCGGGCCAGGGGCCATCGGGCGGTGCTCGTCGCGCACCCGGAGGGAGAGCTCTATCGACGCGCCGTGGAGGGGCCCGACCTGGTGCCGATTGCGTCGATGAACGAGGTCGACCTGTCGGCGGCATGGAAGCTGTCGCGGGTGGTGCGGAAGTGGCGACCCGCGATCGTCCATGCCCACGATCCGCATGCCGTCGCCATGGCGGCGCTCGGCCTGTCGTATGGCGCGCCGGCGCCGCGGCCGAAGATCGTCACGTCGCGGCGGGTGGACTTCCACCTGCAGGGCAACGCGTTTTCGCAGTGGAAGTACCGGCAGGTGGACGGGTTCATCGCCGCCTCGGGGGCCATCCGCGACATCCTGGTTCACGACGGGATTCCGGCCGGCCGCATCAGCGTCGTGCACGACGGCATCGACGTCGGGAAGATCGCGCGTCGCGAGGCGGCCGATCTGCATGCGGAGTACTGGCTGCCGCACGGGGTCCCGGTCATCGTCAACGTCGGCGCGCTGGTGGCGCACAAGGGGCAGAAGTTCCTGATCGACGCCATGCCCTTCGTCCTGCACGAGGTGCCCGACGCGCGCCTGGTGATCTTCGGCGAAGGCGAGTTGCGGCCGTCGCTCGAACGGCAGGTCAAGCACCTGTCGCTCGACAAGCACGTGCTGCTCCCGGGATTCCGGGAAGACGTCCTGTCGTTGATGAAGTCGGCCGACCTGTTCGTGATGAGCTCGATCACCGAGGGGCTCGGCTCGGCAGTACTCGACGCCATGGCGATGGCCCTGCCTGTGGTCGGCACGCGCGCCGGCGGCATCCCCGAGGCGGTCGTGCCGGGCGAAACCGGCGAACTCGTGGAACCCGGCGAGCCAAAGCCGCTGGCGGCTGCCCTGGTGAAGCTGCTCAAGGACGCCCCGTTGCGGCGAACCTATGGAGAGGCCGGACGCCAGCGCGTCGCGAAGCAGTTCGACGTCGAACACCTCGTCTCCGGCACCCTCGCCGCCTATCACCGCCTGGGGGCCTGACCCCCATTTTCACCAAATGGTGGATTGGGGCCAGGCCCCCAAATTCACCACGCGCAATTATTGAGATATCGGATTGCGTTGGCTGTCGATATTTCTGCATCCTTGGCACAACCCGGTCGCTGAAACCCTCCTGAATTCGAGACTTTGAAGCAGGCCCGCGCTTTGAATGTCTCCGCAGCATGGCTCGACCTCCACGCATCCAGTTGACCGGCGCTATCTACCACGTCATGGCCAGAGGAAATCGAAAAGGGATCATCTTTGATGACGACATCGATCGCCGGCGGTTTCTAGAGGTGTTGACCGAGGCATCGGAACGCTATCGCCTTGGGTGCTTGTCCTATTGCCTCATGGGCAACCACTATCACGCAGTCATTGAGACGGCAGACCGCAACCTCTCCGACGCCATGCATTTCGTCAACGGCGTGTTTGCGCAAGCGTCGAACCTGCGCCACGGCCGAACCGGACATGTGCTGGAAGGGCGGTTCAGGTCGATCGTCATCGACAACGATATTTACCTCTGGAATGCCAACCTTTATGTCGTTCTGAACCCGGTCGCCGCCGGCCTAGTCAGCCATCCTGCGGAATGGCCATGGAGTAGCTTTCGGGCGACGGCCGGACTCGACGAGCCTCCTGCCTTGCTTCGCCTCGAATGGCTAGATTGGGCGCTAGGTGGCAAGACCCGGCACGAGTCGCAACGCCGTTATCGCGACCTGCTGACGGCGCCAACCGCAATGTCGGAGATCACCGAGGCAGACGTGTTCGGCAGCCCGCAGCTCGAGGCGACGATTCGCAGTGAGCTTGGGGCGCGGCATCACCAGGTCCGGCTCCCGCGGTCTTACAAGGCACTTGCCCGTCCAAATCTTTCGGAGATCTTCGAACCACCGCTAACAAAGACCGAACGCGACGAGCAGGTGGTACGCGCCCACGTCGTGCATGGTTACCGCTTGTCCGAGATTGCACATGCAATTCGCGTCCATCCCAACACCCTGAGCCGGATCGTTCGAGCGCTGAAGAAGCGCAGTTGTTAGGATCGGTGAATTTGGGGGCCTGGCCCCAATCATCCAATCATCCATTCGGCAAGTTCGGGGTGGCCTTCTTCGTGGGCCAGGTCGATGCTCGTCTTGCCGGCTTCGTTGGCCAGGCGCGGATCTGCGCCGTGCTTGATCAACAGTTCCGCCATCTCGCGATTCCCGTTGGTGGCGGCCTCGTGCAGGGGGACGAAGCCCTGTTGCTGGGGGACGTTGGGGTCCCCGCCCGCTTCGAGCACCGCGCGCAGGATGTCCAGGTTGCGGCTGGCCGCGGCGGCATGAACGGGCTGCACCTTGAACGGATTCTTCGCCGTGGCCCGGACATCGGCCCCGGCGGCGATCAGGGCGCGGACGGCGTCGAGGTGCCCAAAGAACGCGGCCAGGCCGAGCGGATAAAACCCATCCTGGGCGTACGCCGAGGCCAGGCCCGGGGCGGCGGCCACAAGCGCGGTGATGTGGTCCACCAGGCCGAGCGCGCTGGCCTCGAAGATGTCGACCGGCGCACCCATCTCGACCAGTGCCGCGGCCACGTCGCGCTTCCCGTGATAGGCCGCGATCAGGATGGCCGACACGCCATTGGCATCGCGCGCCCCGGCCAACGCCGGCGTGGCGGCGACCAGGCGCCGGACCTCCTCGACCTGCCCCTTCTTGATGGCATCGAACAAGGCCTCCATGCGCGCTCCTGTTCCGCCTACTTCGGTGGCGCAGCAAAGGCCGCATCCAGCTGCAGCACCGCGTCGAGCACCGTCTCGGCCACATCCACAAAGAACCCGCGATTGATCTTGTCGGCGGTGTCGGTCGGCTGGTGATAGTCGGCGTGGTCCTCGACGCCGAAGTACACGAACGGAATCTTCGCGGCGTTGAAGGGGCCGTGGTCCGACTGGTTGGTCCAATCATCGACGCCACCCGCAATCGCCACCGGCTTGTCGTGGCCGAACAACACGGTGATCGGGGCGCGCTTCGCGACCTGCTCGAGCGGCGCCTTCAACTGCGGCCATGGATACGTCCCGGCAATGAAGATTTCCCGCTGGTCGTTGCGGCTCACCATGTCGAGGTTGACGTTGAGGACGATGCGCTCTTTCGGGAACGGCGGCGACGCGACAAACACCTTGGCGCCCTGCAGCCCGGCTTCCTCCGCATCGAACGCGGCAAAGACCACGGTCCGCCGGAACGGCGTCTTGCGGCAGTATTCCGCCACCGCCATCATCACCGCCACGCCCGACGCGTCGTCATCGGCGCCGGGATGAATCACGCCGTCGCGCACCCCGAGATGATCGTAGTGCGCGGAGACGACGAAGATCGGGGCCTTGGTGTCGGTGCCCACGCATTGGCCAACCACGTTGGCGCCGCTGCCGTCGACGCGGCCCTTCGCGGTCATGCGCGTGAACGTGAAGGGAAACACGTAGCTGCCCGACACCGGCTGCAGGCCAATGGCCTTGAACCGTTCCAGGACCCAGGCGCGCGCGGCGATCCCGCCCGGGGACCCGGCGGCCCGCCCCTCGAACTTCGGATCCGACAGGGTCGTCACCACCTCCATCAGCCGGTCGCTGTCGACGCGCAGGCTCGCCGCACGGGCCTGGGTCGCCGGACGCGATTCGCGCTGATCATCAATGCGACTCGCCTCGAACCGCCCCGCGACCTGGAACCAGATGACGCCGGTGGCGACAATGCTCAACACCACGATTCTGCGGGTTGCTCGGCGTGTCTTCATAAGGGCCTGGTCATGACGCGATCGGTCTGCGGATCGGTGCCGAACAAGAATACGTGCTCGCCAACGTCAGCGAAACCACATTTACCGTAGAACGCCAGCGCCCGCGGGTTGCGCTCCCACACGCCGAGCCACAGGGTCTGGGCGCCCGCCTGGCCGGCCTCGGCCACCACGCGCGCCATCAACTGCTGGGCCACGCCCTGGCCGTGCCAGTCCCGATCGACGTAGAACCGCCACAACTCCATGGGCCGCGGGCCGGTGACGCATTCGGGCTGATCGCCGGTCCTCAACTGCGCATAGGCGACGGCCCGCTCGCCCTCGTCAACGAGCAGCGTGATCACGCCCGGGTCGGTCAGCTCGGCGGTTTGCTGCTCGACGCCGTAGGCCCGTTGCAGGTGAAGGGCCATGTCGGTCGCGTCGTTGGTGGACGCAAACGTGTCGAAGAACGTGTCGCGCGCCAGGATGGCCAGGGCCGGGGCATCCGCGGCTGTGCCACGGCGGATGGTCATGCACGGGATGGTAACCCACGGGAGCCCTGCGGCCAGTTTCTCGGTAACGGTGTCTCGGGCTAGAACCGCAGGAGCCGCGTCGCCTTGACCGCCACGGTCCGGTTCTGCAGCAGCGGAAAACCGGCGGCCGCGGTGTCGCGGCCGTCGCTGTAGACCACGAACACTTCGCTGCCACCGGTGTATTCCCACCGCAACCGCGCACTTGAGCTCAGGGTCTCGGTATCAACATTGAACTGGACCAGGCTGCTGATCAGCATCCGCGCGCCCGGCGTGATGGTGAAGCGCGAGCTCACCAACCGGGCGGTGAAGTCGCCGTACGGCAAACGGACCCAATTGAGCGCGACGCTCGGCTCGAGCGAGAACCGTGGCGAGACGCCCCAGCGCCCGCTGTACGACACGTCCGACTTCGTCCCGCCATACAACGTGCCGGTGGCGGCCGACAGCCGGCCCGAGACCTTGCGCTGCTGCCCCAGCGTGTAACCCAGCCGCACGGTGCCATGGGTATAGCCGCCCGCCGGCACGACGACCCCGGGCGAGATGACAAACGGGGCGGGCAGCAGCTCGTACTCGCGCGACCCGTCCACGCTGGCCTGGTCGCTCGACTGAAAGTCGATCCGAAACAAGGCCGACACGTCGCGGCTTTGCAGGGTGGTCGCCGACGCATCGGTGACGTAGTCCACGCTGCCCTGCCACGTGTACTTGCGAACGAGTGTGCTCGCGCGAGGCCGCGGACTGAAGCGCGCCTGGCCCAAGCTTCGCCGCACGTCGGTGCGCCTGACGTAACCGACCTCTGGCGCGAAGGCCTTGTCGATCAACATGTGCTCGGCGGATGCACCATAGCGATCGTCGGTGTAGTCGAAGCGGCCGCGATAGCTCGTGCCGGTCACGGCGCCGCCGGTCCGGCCCGGCACGCTGGTCATGGCGTAATAGCCGGTCACGTTGATGCTCTTGAAGAACAACAGCGTGGCATCCGCGCCAACGGTGTAGCTGGGCGCGCCGGTGCCGCCGATCGCCGGACCGCGGCGCGTCGCCATCACGCCCACGTTGCTGCGGCGCAGCAGGTTGCGTTTCACGCGCAGCGCCGAAACATTGGTCGACACCGCCCGCGCCGACGGCTCGTCGTCGGTCTGGATGTTAAGGACACCAATGCTGAAGGGACCCTGGCGGCCGGTCAGCCGGGCGCCGCCGAGCACGGGCACGGCCTGGCCCCGGCTGATCCCGATCTGGCGGCTGAAGAACGGCAGCGGCACGTCGCCAGGACTGTTGCCCGCCTGCACGCCGCCGAAGTCGAAGATGCCCTGCCCCTCGATGAAGAAGTCCCGCTTTTCGGGAAAGAACACGCTGAAGCGGGTGAGGTTGATCTGCTGGAGGTCCTCCTCCACCTGCGCAAAGTCGGTGCGATAGGTCGCGTCGAGAATCAGGCTGCGCGTCAGGCCGTACTTGAAGTCCAGGCCGGCGTTGAAGTCGCCGTCGTTGTCGAACGGCCGCGTCGCGGTCCGGTTGGTGGTGGACGAAGCGACCGCATACGGCTTGAGCTCGATGTTCTTGGATTCTGCCGGCGTCTCGATGCCGACCAGCGTCGCGGCCGACGCCATGCGGCTCACCCCGACCGTGCCAAGCGCCGCCGGCACGAGCGACAGGTACGAGAACTCGTTCTTCCATTTCACCAGGCGGCGCAGGTTGATGCCCCAGGTCTGCGGTCCGCTGCCGCGGTAGCGCAGCGACTTGAAGGGGATGGCCACTTCCATGGTCCAGCCGTTCTCGAAATGGCCGGTCTTCACGTACCAGATGCCAGTCCACGCCGAGTTCTGCTGGTCGTCGGTGACCGTCATGTCGCGCAAGGCGCCGAGGGGGTTGGTCTGAAACAGGTAGCCGTTGCGGCGATCGTGCAGCGGGTCGATCACGAACGTGAAGTTGTCGTTGCCGAGGATATTGCTGTTGTCGCGGCGCAGCTCGTTGGCGATCTCGCGTTCTTGCTGCGAGTTCCAGTTCCTCGCGCTGATGTACAGGTTCACATCGTCAAACAGGATCCACGCCTCGGTCTTCTCGGTGGCCGGCTGGCCTTCCTGCGGTTCCTGCTGGATGAAGCCGGTGATCGACTCCACGCCGGCATAAACGCGTTCGTCGAGGCGGCCGTCGATGCGTAATGGCTCGGTGACGCGCACGGCGCGCACCGTCACGTTGTCGTTTGCCGTGCGGCTGACAATGGCGGGGCCGGCGGCGGTCTGGGCGTCAGCGGAGCGGGCGAGACTCAGCATCAAAAGAACGAGAACGAGTGGCATACCGGCGTCAGCCCATCCATCCGCTCGATACCGCTCGCGTGAGCACATCGACCGGATCGGCGCCCTCGCCGGTCGCCAATAACTCCGCGACCAGGCCGCTGACGTTGGCGACGGCGAAGCTCAGGCCCTTCAGGTTCTTCTCCGGCGGCACGCCAGGAATCGGCCGCGGAAAGCCCGAGGCCGCGAAGGACACCTCACGGGCCGGACTCACGACCACACGGCAGTGCTCTCGCGGCAGGGCCCAGTCAAGGGTCACGCTCCAGACGCGGGGCAAGCTCCCGGGCAGCCACGCGACACCGTTTTGCGGGCCCGCCGCGATGATGGCCGCACCGGACTCGCGCAGCCGGCTGACCACCGAGGCCAGCGCGCCTTCGTGTTGCGTGTTGGTGGTGCCAAGACTGAGGTTCACGACGCCGGCGCGTTGCTGGAGCGCCCACTCGCAAGCGGACACGAGCGCCGGCCCGGTGGCGGCCAACTCGCGATCAAACACCTTGGCGACCAGGATCTCGGCCGCCGGCGCCTTCTCGCGCACGACCGCCGCGACCGCGGTGCCGTGACCCAGGCGATCGACGAAGTCGGCGTGCAGCTCTCCCGCTGAATCGATTCCAACCCCGCCGCTGACACCACCGACGTGAGGATGGGCCGCGTGCACACCGCTGTCGATCAGGACGACCCTGACCGGCCGGGTCATGCGTCGATGCCCGCCGGGTGTGCGATCTCGAACAGCCGCGCGAACACCCCGGACCGGCCGGCCAAGTCCTGCGGCCGCCCCTCGTCGACCACCCGGGCGCCTTCGAGCACGACCACGCGATCGGCGGCCATCGCCAGCTCGCGGCGATGCGTGATGAGCAGCGTCGTGCGGCCCTTCATCACCGCCTGGTAGCCATCGATGACCTGGCGCTGGGCGATCGCGTCGAGCGCCGCGGTTGGTTCGTCCAGAACCAGGACCGCCGGGTCGGCCAGAAACGCCCTCGCCAGCGCAATGCGCTGCCGCTCGCCGGCCGACAGGGCAAGCCCGCGTTCGCCCACCAGCGTGGCAAACCCGTTGGGCAGCGCGGCGATGAACCGGGCAATGCCCGATGCCTCGGCCGCCCGCATCACCTCGGCGTCGGTGGCCGCCGGCCTGACGTAGCGGATGTTGTCGGCGACGCTGGCATGGAACAGCGTCGGCTCCTGCTCCACCAGGACGACCTGCCGGCGGAGGTCGTCGAGTTGCAGATCGCGCAGGTCGTGACCATCGAGGCGCACCACGCCGCTGTCTGGATCGAGCAGCCGGGTGGCGAGGTAAGCCAGGGTGCTCTTGCCGACACCACTGCCGCCGACCAGCGCCACGCACTCACCCGGCCGCGCCGTGAACGCCACCGCATCAAGAACGACCGACTGGCGATCGGTCCCGAGCGTCACGGACTCGAACTGCACCTCGCCCCGGCAGTGTGGCAGGGCCCGGGCGTCCTGCCGCTCTTGCACGTCCACCGGCGCATCGAGGATCTCGCGCACCCGGTTCCACGACACCTTGGCTGTGGTGAGACTGGCGTAGAGCCCCATCAGGGCCTGCGCCGGCGCGAACACCCGCATCTGGTAGGCCAGGAAGGCTCCCATCGTGCCCAGCGTCAACGTGCCGTCAATCACGCGCATGCCGCCATAGAAGAACGCGATCGCTGAGCCGATGGACAGCACCGTGCCGGGCAGGCCGCCGGCAAAGTAGGTCACGCGCTGCATGCGCATCAGCGCGTCGATGAAGGCGCCGTTCAGCCCGCCGAAGCGCGCGCGCTCGCGGGCCTGGGCGTTGGAGGCGACCACCAGCGACGTCGCCTGCAGCGTCTCGATCAGGAAGCTGCCGATGTCGCTGCTGCGCTGCCGCAGATCGGCGATGCGGCCTTCGAGCCGGCGACGGTAGAAGCCGAGGGCGACGAGGCTGATCGGCAGGGGCGCCAGCGCAACCAGCGACAGCCGCCAATCGAGCCAGACCATCATCACCAGGCTGCCGGCCAGGAACAGCACGTTGCCGACCCAGGCCAGCGCCGCCTCGGCCGCGACCCGCTGGATCTCGCTGATGTCGTTGTTCAGGCGCGACACGATGTCGCCCAGACGGGTGCGGGCGTAGAAGCGGGGCGAGAGCCGCTGGAGATGCGCGTACATCGACAGCCGCATGTCGAACAGGATCTCCGCCGAGACCCGGGTGTAGCGCAGGCCGCTCACCACGTTCAACCCAAAGCCCACCACCCCGAGCCCCGCGAACATCAGGACGATGCGGCGAAGGGCGTCGGCGTCGCGGCCAATGAGCGCGTGGTCGATGAGATCCTTCGACAAGTACGGCATCGCCAGGGTGGCGGCCGTGCTGATCAGGCTGATGACGAGCACCAGGACAAGGCGCCGCCAGTATGGAACGAGATAGGCGAACGCGCGTCGGTCCACGTGCTACGGCTTTGGCAGGATGAACAGGTTCGTCGTCTGGTCGGCGGTCATCTCGATGGTGCGCAGCAGCTGGTACGACGTCGAGTCGTAGACGTCGATGGTCTCGCCGGCCTGGAAGACATAGAGCAGCCGTCCGTTCGACGACACGCGCATGGCCATGCGCGGCCGCCCTTCGAACGGCGTGCGGCTAATCAGCTTTCGCGCGGCCACGTCGAACGCCCAGAACTCGTAGCGGCCGACCTGCTGCATCAACCCAAAGCCGCGCTTGCGGTCGGGCGCCATCGCGAAGCCCACGCCTTCGGCGGGCCCGATCGGCGTGAAGTCAATGCTCTTGCCGACCAGGTTGACGCGGCCGAGGCCCATGATGCGGCGGTTCTGCACCGGATCCTGGATGGTGAACAGGCCGGTGAAGAAGCCGGGGTCGTCGTTGAAGTCATCGACCTGCCCGAAGCTGATCCGGCCGAGACCGGGCTCGATGGGCCGGCTGAGCGCCCAGGTGTCAACCTCGGTGAAGTTCTGCGTCTCCAGGATCAGCACATCGTCGCCGAAAAAGTAGAGCAGCTTGCCGTCGGGCGAGAAGCGGATGTTGACGCCCTCGCGTTCCTCGCCCCGCGGCCACGGGATGGTGCGGGTGATCCGCTTCTCGGTGAGGTCGTAGAGCTGCAGCGAGATGTCGCCAATCTCCCAGCGGTCAATCTGCTTGGTGGCGGACCGGGTCAGCAGAATCAGGAACCGCTCGAGCGGGTCGACCTGCAGGCCGCGGATGCGGACCTGCTTGTTGCCTTCGCTGAGAGTGAAGGTCGAATCCGTGGTCCGCGTCGCAATATCGACCACTTCGATCTTCTCGAGCGTCGAGTCGAGCACGTAGAACTTGCGGTGCGACTGCGACAAGGTCAGCGAGCGGGGTATGCCGGTCGCCAGCTTGATCGCGCCGACCTGCCGGTCGGTCGCCTCGTCAAAGATGTGAATGGCGCCGTCGTAGGCGCCGATATACAGCAGCTGGTCGCCGCCTCCGGCGAATGGCGCTCCGACGCGCGCCGGCCGCTGCGCCGACGTGGCGCTGGCGCCCACCGCCAGGGCCAGCGCGATCACCGCGAACACGAATCGCCGGCGCATCGCCATCACTTCTTCTCGTCCGGGAAGATCAGGTCAATCTTGCGCCAGTCCTTTTGGGCGGCGGCGCACTTGGCCGTCCAGTCGGGCGCGTGGTTCAACTGGTCGGGCACCTGCGCCGGCCAGAAGCAACCCATGTGGCAGTCGAACAGGTCGCGCTCGACCGGCTGGCACAACCCGGCGGTGCCGCCGTTGCGGTCGGCTTCCCAGCCGGGCGAGAACACGAGCGAGCACCCGTTCGGAATATGCGGCGGCTCGGGTTGCTGCGGCGGCCCCTGCTGCAGGGCCACCACGTCCTTGGTGACCTCCTCCATGCGCGCGGCCTTGCGGTTGATGGCAGTGAGATGCTTCATGAAATCTTCTCCGTCGCTTCGTCGTCGAACTGCGTCAGGAATTCCGGGTTGCGAGCGGCGAGCTCGCCGTAGATCTCGAGGCAGGTGTGCGTCCAGCCGCGAATCCACTCGCAGTAGTGCAGGTTCGGCGACTGGGTCGAGCCGTAGCGCGTGTTGGCTTCGTGGTAACAGCCGCCGGCGCAGATGGGGCGCGCCCAGCAGGTCTGGCAATCGGTCTTGTTGGCGACGTGGTGCGTGTCGAGAAACGCCTGCTGCTTGTCCCACGAGATGCCGCCGGAGACGGTGCCGAGGCCGTGGTCGTCGGAACCGGCGAAGCGATGACACAAGGCCACGCGGCCGTCGGTGGACACGCCCATCAGGCCGATGCCGGCGCCGCACGGATAGGCCTTGGCGTGGCCGTGATGGATCTCCTGCAGCGTCTCGCGCACGTTGGAAAAACCGTGATGCCGGTTCTGCAGCGAGGCCGCCAGGTAGTCGGCGGCCAGCGCGCGGAACTGCTCGAGCAGGTGGTCGAAGCCGCCGTCTGAAATGGCGTAGTCGCGGCCGGGCGCAGTGGTCACCGGCGCAAACCCGACTTCCCAGAATCCCAGCTCCTCGGTCAGGTGGTGATAGATGCGGCGGACGTCGAGCGTCTGGCGTGTCAGCGTGACGCGGGCGCCCACCGGCCGCGTGCGGTGCCGTTGCAGCAGCGCCTTGATCTTCGGCGCGGCCATTGCGTAGCTGCCCTGGCCGTTGTTGAAGACGCGGAACTTGTCCTGCATCTCTTCCGGGCCGTCGATCGAGATCGTGACGCCGACCCGCTCGTTGGCGAGGAATTCAATCACGTCCGGCTGCAGCAGCGTGGCATTGGTGGTGAGGCTGAAGTCAATGTCCTTGCCGACTTCGGCCGCCCGCCGGCGGGCGTAGGCAATGGTCGCCTTGAGCACGGGGAAATTCATCAGCGTCTCGCCGCCGAAGAAGGTGATGTGCGCGTGCTTGTTCTCGCGCGACTCCCGCAGCGCGAACTCAACACTTTCGCGAGCGGTCTCTTCGCTCATGAACTTCGGTTGCTGGCCGTTGGCGGTGTCGACAATCTTGTCTTCGCCGTACTCGTAGCAGTAAGTGCAGGCCAGGTTGCACTGGTTGGTGACGTTCACGACCAGGGTCTGGAGCGGGACCGGGCGCAACGGGACGATCTTCGGCAGCTTTGGTGGAGGCGACCCTTCAGGGTTGCCGGCGATCTCGCCGAGCGCGCGGACGCGCTGCAGTTCGGCGATCGTATCGGTGACTGCGGCGGCGGCGAATCGACTCGCCAGGCTGCGGGTCACATCGTCCACCGGCTGCGGGCCGCGGCTCAATTCCTGCAGGACCGCCTCGGAGCAATCGTCCAGCGCGAACACCGCTGCGCTGGGCACGAGGTAGAGGTAGCGCCGGCCGGCCGCCTCAAACGAGTGGAACTCGCGCAGGCCGAGGGTCACGGAACCCCCACGGTCGGATCAAAACGCATATAGAGCGGCACGGTGACCAGCAAGTGGGCCCTGGCACGAATGCTGGCCGCCGGCTTTCCGCCGCCGGCCTCGGCGGCGTAGGTCGCCACCACCCACACGTCGCCAATGTTGTTGCGGCTGCCCTTGCGAGCCGCATTGGGACCATCGACGTTCGGCGTGAAACGCCCGCTCGCCGCATCCAGCGTGCCGACAAACTTCACGTCGTCATCGTCGTAGGTCGCCGCGAACTCTTCCATGCTCCAGGCGGCATTGACCAGCCCGAGGCTGAGGTCGTCGGGCGTGTCGGGCCGGCCGTCGGCGCCGTTGTGGAACGCCCACGCCTCGAACTGCGCCAGCATCTTCGGGAACGTCGTGCCGCCGACGCGGGCCATCGCCCAGTCGGGCTTGACCTTGATCGTGTCGACGCGATCGAACACCACGAGCGCCTTTGGCTTCGACGCGCCGGCCACGAACAGGTCACGGGCGCCGAGCGGCGCGGTCGCCGCCACGTCGAGCGCGACAGTGGCCGCGTCGGGCGTGACAGTAACGATGCGCGTGACGGTGAGGCCGGGGCCGAGATCGACCTCAGCGGGACGGAGGCCGGCGGGAAAGTTGGCGCCGTAGATCTTCAACTCCTGCCCGGTGGCGCCCTGCTTGAGCGCCGTGCGGTCGGTGCCAAGCACGCGCGGGTCGGCGGCGACCCGGTCGAGTCGCACGTCGAGGCCCACCTCGTCGTAACCGCCGTTGAACCAGCGGCCCTCGATCTGGCGCCAGTCGCGGTCCACGAACATCACTTCCCGCATCGCCGAATCGGCGCCGGCGGCAGTCGTCGAGCGGCCGCGCCACTGGAAGCCGGTGTAGACGAGCGCCCGGCCGGTGCGCGTCACGGTTTCGCCGGTGCGGGCGACGCGGTAGGTCGTGGCGGTCGTGAACTCGTCGGGCGCCGCCGGATCGGCGCTGATGGTGACGCGGCCGAAGATGGCGCCCTTGCCGGCGTCCCAGCCGCTCAGCGTCCACGTGCCCTCGAGCCGGGCCGCGCGCATGGTGGCCGACCACGCCGCCCATTCCGGGGTCTTGAGGGGGAACGCGCGCGAGAGATGATCGACGGCCTTCTCCACCGGGTGCCGCAGGTCCGGCGGACGGCCATCGGCCGAGGGGTCGCGTGGCGGCGGACCGTTGCGGCGGAAGGCCTGGTTATCCACCAGGGGATACCAGCCGCGGTGCATCGCTATCAGGAGCTCCCACTCGCCGCGGGTGCGCCGCTGCGAGATCACCCGGCCCATCGTGTGGCAGCGGATGCAGGTGGACTCGGCGTCGGCACTGGCGGTGTATTTGAAGTCAATCAGCCGCCGTTCGGCTTCCCACGCCGCCGGCTTGGCCTCCTCGGGCGCGAGGCCGTGATGGTTGGACAAATACTTGACCACCTGGCGCGCCGTGGCCGGGTCGATGCTCAGGCCGTTGAGCGCGGCCATTCTCTGGATGGTGGACTGCCAGCCCTCGGGCGTGTTGCGCTGGAACGAAATGCGCGACATCTGGCCCTTGGCGTCAGGCCGGTGGCAGGCGCCGCACGCCTTCTGGACCGCGGCGTCCGTCACCGGGATGCCCTCGTCCGGCTTGGCCGTTGGGGCGGCGGCGGGCGGCTGTTGGCTGAAGACGACGCCCGCCAGCGAGGTGGCCAGCAGGGTCGCCACGACGGCGAGTGCACGGGTGGCTTTCGTCACGTCTGACCTCAATTTGGCGCTCATTGTGACACAAGCCAGCGTCGCGCAACCGCAGTGGCGATCGCAAACAGGAAATCGTGCAGGGACACCCGGCCGTGCAACCGGCCGTATGCCTCGAACAGGTCGGGGACCTGCGAGTACTGCGGCGCGAGTTCCCTCAGGGCGATCACGTCAACGCCCCGCACGAATCGAATCGATTCGTGGCCGCTGACGAGGTGGGGTTGAAGCACGATTTCGTGACCACGAACGGCCGGGCGCGGCTCGATGGTGGCGTCGCCGCGACGAAGGGCCAGGCGCGGCGCCGCCCGCAGCGCCTCGAGCGCCTCCCGCAGAACGAAAGCATCAGTGCCCGGCGCGTCGGGCGCGTCGGCGCGGTCGCGCCAGAACGCTTCCGGGTGATTGGGCGCGGCCTCGGCCAGGAAGGCACGGCTCGTGCGCGAATAGTGGCGCTCGATCTCCTGCTCGCGGCTGGTGAAGAACGCCAGCGCGTGCGGGCGCATGGCCGGCGTGCGCAGGCACGTGTGCACCACGACTGCCGCCAGCCAGCCCGACGCCAGCGCCTTCTTCACGCCTGCCGACGACAGCGGATCAATGAAGGAGCCGGCATCGCCCGCCAGCAGCCAATCGTCGCCCGCGTATTGCTCGGCGCGATACTCGGACGCGTCCCAGCCCTTCGGGCCGTCGACGCATTCAGCGGCGGCGGTCAGCCGCCGCAAGGTCACGGTCTTGTCGATCTCCGCCAGGTAGAGCTCGCGGGCCGAGGCGCCGCGGGCAAGCGTGGACCGTTGCGGGTCGACCATCACGGCCACATGCCGAATGCCGGGCGAGGTTGGCACCGACCAGGCCCACCCCGATTCGTAGGATTCGATCAGGGTATGCGTGTCGTCGGGCACGGGCCACGCCCCGGCACGTTGCCATTCGGCAACCAGCGCCACTGTGCGCGGTCCGTCCGCATGGACGCGCACTCCTTTGGCGCGAGCCAGCAGTCCCGATCGACCAGTGGCGTCGACCAGGAACTGACCGGCCGATGCCGCCAGGTCGGCCGCGACGACCAGCCGGCGCTCAACGGCCACGCCGGCGGCCGTCGCCGCCGCCAGCATCACGTCGTCCAGGCGCGGCAGCGGGACCTGCCATCCCTGGGAGCCGCCGGCAAACGGTTCGACGCGCGGCTGTGACTGTCCCCACCAGACGGTATTGCCCGTGGAGCGGATGAAACCGGCGCGCTCGATGGCGTCGCTGATGCCAACGGCCTCGAACAGCTTGCCGGTGCTGGGGGGAACCGACACGGCCAGGCGAGCGTCGGGAGCCGGGCGCGTGATCAGGCGGACCGAATGGCCCCACTCCGCGAGGAGCTTGGCGGCGGCGGCACCCGCGGGACCGCCGCCCAGGACAACCACATCGTCAATCACGGCCGGCAGCACCCCTTGAGTGGACACTGTGAATCGCGCTGTTTCTTGCCGAACCCGCACGCGTTCATCATCCCCAGGTGGCAGATGGAAAAGTCGAACTTCACGGGATCAACCGGGTCCAGTGCGCGCAGGGCTGTGGTGATGTCCGCCGCCATTCGCCAGCCCGGGCTCTTGAGCTTCGTCAGCCGCAGGCACTGCCCGACCCGGATCACGTGCGTGTCGAGCGGCACGATCAACTGACTCGGCCGCACGCGCGTCCAGACGCCGAGGTCGACCTGGTCGCGACGCACCATCCAGCGCAGGAACAGGTTCAGCCGCTTGCACGCGCCCCCGGACGAAGGACGGGAGAAGAAGTAGCCGACGCCGGGCCTCGGCTTCGCGCGGCCGTAGACCGCCGTCTGATCGAGCGCCAGCGCGCGGGTCGAGAATGACTGCAGCCCCTCGCCGACGTCTACGGCCTCCGCCGGCAACCCGGCGGCAAAGAAACCCTCGATCGACCCGAAATCGCGGATCATCTGGTGCATCACCCACACCAGCGCCGCCATGTCGATGCCCTTGGTCCAGCGGTGCACCAGGTGATCGAACCTGCGGCGATCGCGAGCCGGCTCGAACGCCTGGACGAACGCCGCCGGCGACGGCCCCATCACCTGCAGCATGCCGTCGATGGAATTGAGGACGCTCTGCACGCGCCCGAAGGCGAGCGCCGCGGCGATGAACGCCACCACCTCGCGATCGGCGGGCGGCTCGTAGCGGTGCACGATCCAGATCGGATCGGTCACCACGTGATCCGCGTTGAACGTGAGGTAGAGCGTGTCCAGCGCCGAACGGAGCCCGGCCACCGTCTTCAGAAGCTGGTGATCGGCACCTGGGCCGCGCACATCGGGCAGGACGCGGCGGCGAAGTTCGGCGGCGCGGTGTATGCCACCAGCGCCACGTTCGGCACGTCCACGGTGACGCACGCCTCGCAGCGGTCAACGATCTGCATCGTGCCGATGACGGTGCCGCCGGCCCCGGCGACCAGGTCGGCGCACTTGCGGAAGGTCGTCCCGGTGTTGCGCACGTCGTCCACGATCAACACGCGCTTGCCGCGCATGCTGGTCGCGTAGAAGGGGCTGAGGACCGGGTCGCCGGCCTCGTCGCCAAACGGTGCGAACGAGTACGGGGGATGCGTCATCGGCCGCCGGCCGTCGAGCAGGCCGGCCACCGTGTGGGCCAGCACCGCGCCGCCGGTCGCCGGACCGGCAATCACCTCGGCCTCGGCAAAGTCCGTGGGCCTGATGTCGATCAGATCCTGCGCAACGCGCCAGATCGTCGACGGCCACTGCAACAGCTTGTGGGGATTCAGGTAGAGCCTGCCGTGAAAGCCGTTGCCGTAGTCGAAGTGGCCTTCCATGACCACTTCAAAGCGGCGCATGTCGTCGAGCGCGCGCGCCCGGACACCGTCGTGACGGGCGTTTCCCGATGAGGTCATTTGAGTCCTGCCGCGGGGTTGGCGTAGACCGTGCGTCCGCCGACGATGGTGGCGGCGACGCCGCCCTTGAAGGACCAGCCGTGGTACGGGGTGTTCTGCGACTTGCTTACCAGCTTGGTCTTGTCGATCGTCACGGGCAAGTCGAGGGCCAGGATGGTGATGTCGGCCGGCGCGCCCGCCGACAGGGATCCGCCGGGCACGTTCAGGATCCTCGCCGGGTTCACCGACATCAGTTCGACCATGCGCGACAGCGTGATCAGGCCGGTGTGCACCAGCTTGTCGAGCGTGATCGGCACCGCGGTTTCGAGGCCGACAATGCCGAACGGCGCGCGATCGTACTCGACGTTCTTCTCGTCGTAGTGGTGCGGCGCGTGATCGGTCGAAATCACGTCCACGGTGCCGTCGACGATGCCGGCGATCATGGCATCGCGGTCGCGCGCCTCGCGCAGCGGCGGGTTCATCTTGGTGTTGGTGTCGTACGCCACCGGCGCGGCCAGCAGGTCGTCGGTCAAGGTGAAGTGGTGCGGGCACACCTCGCAGGTCACCTTCACGCCACGGCTCTTGCCCTGGCGGACCGCTTCGATGGTGGTCCACGCGCTCATGTGCGCGATGTGGATGTGGCCGCCCGTCATTTCGGCCAGCAGGATGTCGCGGCCGGCGGTAATCGCTTCGGCGACGCCAGGAATGCCGCGCAGGCCCAGGGAGGCCGCCACGGGTCCCTCGTGCGCCACGCCATCGCCTTTCAGCGTCTGGTCCTCGCAGTGCTCGATCACCGGCATGTTGAACATGCTGGTGTACTCGAGCGCCCGCCGCGCCAGCAGCGCCGTCGCCACCGGCAAACCATCGTCGGTCACCGCGACGCAGCCCGCCTCTTTCAGTTCGGCGATATCCGCCAGCTCTTCGCCCTTTTGCCCGCGCGAGACGGCGCCAATGGGATAGACCCGGGCCAGGTTCGCCTCGGCGGCTTTCTGCAAGATCAGCCTGGTGACACCGGCATTGTCATTGACCGGTTTCGTGTTGGGCATGCAGGCCACCGCCGTGAAGCCACCGGCCACGGCCGAGGCCACGCCGGTCGCGACGGTTTCCTTGTGCTCCTGGCCGGGTTCGCGCAAGTGCACGTGCATGTCAATCAAGCCCGGGCACACGACCAGCCCGGCCGGAATGGTGATCACCTCGGCGCCGCCGGCCGTCAGGTTGGTGCCGACCTCGGCAATACGATCGCCGTCGATCAGCACATCGAAGAGGCCATCGCGTCCGTTGGCCGGGTCGACGACCCGGCCACCCTTGAGCAAGCGTTTCATAGGTGTGTGAGGAACATGTGCGGCGCACGCCGGCCGGGTGACAGGACAGTGGTCATGGACACCTCTTCTCGGGCTCGCCGGCCCGCGTTAAAGAGACGCTGGTGAGTATGGCATAGTGATGGGAGGTGTCGCCAGAAAGCATTTCGTCGCCATCGGCGTTGGCCGACGCCGCCTGGCCCCTGCTGCTCGCCGCAAGTGCCATGGCCGGCGAGCTGGAACGCGATGGTCGGGCACGGTGGCTCGCGTTTGACGGCTCGGCGCTGCAACCGGTGAGCGGAGACAGCAACGGCGCCGTACTCGATTGGCAGCCGGGCTCCGGTTGGCACTCGCGGCTGCCGGCCGGCAGCCCTCTGGCAGACCTGCTCGATCTGTACCTGCCGCTTTGCAGCGCCACGACATCACGGCCAATCACCGTGGGACACCTTGGCCAGAGCCTCGACGGATTCATCGCCACCCACGCTGGCGATTCGCAGTTCGTCACCGGCAGCGGCAACATCGTTCACCTGCATCGCATGCGCGCGCTGTGCGACGCGGTCGTCGTCGGCGCCGGCACGGTGGCCGCTGACGATCCGCAGTTGACGACCCGCCACGTGAGCGGGCCACACCCGCTGCGTGTGATCTACGATCCGGGCCGGCGGCTGGCGCCGGCCTTCAAGCTCTTCACCGACGCAGCGGCCCCGACGCTGTATGTGTGCGAGCAGTCACGGCTGGCGCCGGGCGAAACGCACGTGGGCGATGCCCGTGCCATCGGCATTGCCGAGGGCCCGGGTGGGGTCGGGGCATTGCTGGCACGGCTGCGCGCGCACGGCTGTGCGCGCGTGTTCGTTGAAGGCGGTGGCGTGACGGTGTCGGCGTTTCTGGCGGCGGACCTGCTGGATCGCCTGCAGCTGGCGATCGCGCCGGTGTTGATCGGCGATGGCCGCCCCGCCATTCGGCTGGCGCCACAGGCGCGCCTGCGCGACTGCCTGCGTCCCGGCTACCGGGTGTTCCGGATGGGCGGCGACGTGCTGTTCGACTGCGAGTTGAATTCGCGGACCAACACCGAGCACGCCGACGACCGCGCTCCGGTCGTCACGCGAGTGATCTAACCCTTCTCACTTCTCACTTCGAAAGACGACGAAGTCGTATCCCACCCAGCCCCGCGCCAGGCATTCCTGCAAGGCGCTGCCGCCACTCAGGTAGTCGAATCGGCCGGCGGCGAGCGGCAGTAGATTGAGAAGCGGCAGCAAGGCCTTCAAGGCGCGGTCGCGGGGGCGGCCGAGTTCCAGGTACTCCGTCAAGTCCACCGTCGAGTCATGGACCAGGCTGGGGTGGCCGGCCAGCGCCTGCAGCGCCTCTCGATCCAGCAGCGCGTTGACATGCCAGCCGCGGCAGAACCGCTCGATGGCCAGGGCCGCTCGCGGATCGGTGGTGGGACGGCGGAAGTCGTCGCAGATCACCAGCACCCCACCTGGTCTCAACAACCGCCGGCACTGCGCGAAGAAGCGGTCGGGCGCGGGGCCGTGCACGAACGACTCAATGGCATACGCGAGATCCGCGGTGCCGACCTCCGCCGGGAGGTCGTTGTAGTCACCGACCAGGCATGCCACACGATCCGATAAGCCTGCGTCGCGGATGCGGGTTTGAGCGATTCGGGCCTGCACCGGGCTGAGCGTGATGCCGGTGACCCGTGCTGGCAGACACTGGGCCAGGTAGCACGCACTTCCTGCCACGCCGCAACCGAGATCGACAATGTGGAGCGGGTGTCCTGCGGGCGCGGCCAAAGACTGCGCGATCTCGGCGATGCGATCCTCGACGTAGTGAAACGCCTGCGCACGGTGGCTGACCCCTGGCCCCCACACGGCGCGATGGATGGCGCCGCCACCCTGGCCGCGGGACACAAAGGTGGCTGAGTGACGATCGTAGTAATCGCGGACCTGCGCTGGGTCGAATCGGGGTGCCGGTCGCGCGGTCATGGTGTCGCCGGCCAGGCCGCGAGGTCGTGGTGGCGAACGATGAGGCGCGATCGTCCGGCATCGATGTGTGCGAGCCGGCGATCGCGCCAACTGGCGAGGCGCGGCCGCAAGTCGGGCGCAAGCTCGCCCGCGGCACCCGCCCAGTCGCGAATCAGGTAGCGCTGCATGTCGGCGTGCGGCGGCCCGAGGCTCCAGTCGGTCGGCTCGATGTGAACCTGGTAGCCGGCCTCGACGAAGCTGCGTTCGGCGCAGGCCACCGCATCCGGTCCGGCGGCGATGCCGCCCAGCCCCTTGTCGGTGTGCTGGTGCCGGTTCAACAACTCCCGAATCAGCTCGTCCTCTGGCTCCGCCGGCCAGCAGGATGATTCGCCGTTATAGGTGAGGGCAAACAGCACGGCCGCCCCCGCGTCGCGGCAATGCGCGGCGAGCGACTGGAGCCACGACTCGGACACGAGATCCAGCAGCGCCGAAGCCGTGACCAGGTGCCGCCCCTCGAAGAGCCTGGTGTCGTCCAGCCGACACAGGTCGCGCTGTCGCGTCTCGATTTCGCAGTCGAGCCGCGCGTGTCGAACGTGAAGGGCCGTCGCGTGGGCGTGGCATTGGTAGCCGCGCGCCGCGGCCCAGGACGCGCTACGCTCGGTTACCAGGGCGAGCACCTCAGGGTTCCGGTCAACCACCAGCCACCGCTGGCGGCCCGGCAGGCGTTCCGCCAGGTAGCGAACGTTGGATCCCGTGCCGGTTCCGAGGTCCAACACGTGGTAAGGCGCCCCTGGATGGGGCGCCGCACCGACAACCTGCTGCACGAGCCGCGACGACCGCGCCTCCCAATCGGCCGCCTCGCGCAGTTTCAACCAGTCACCAAGAGTGTCAGGCATGGGTATTGAGTCCCTGGAGAGCAGCGTCCATGCGGGCGGCGGCCACCTCCCATCCTTGCAGGCGATCGCGAACCGCGCGCGCGCCGGCTGCCAGCCGGGCGCGAAGGTCCGCGTCGCCGATGACGCGTGACAGCGCTTCCGCAAGTGGAGCCGCCTCGCCCGGCGGCACCACCACTCCGGCGTCGGCGCCCACGAGCTCGGGAATCGCTCCTGTCGTCGTGCTCACTACCGGCAGGCCACGAGCCAGCGCCTCGGCCACGGCCATGCCGTAGGTCTCGCGGCGCGTGGCCAGCACAAAGACGTCGGCGGTGTCGTAACAGGATGCCAGCCTGGTCGCGTTCAACTCTCCCGCGAGGGTCACGCGATCGTCGAGCTCCAGCTGGCCAACGAGCGCGCGCATGCGGGCGGCGGCCGCGCGATCGCGCGTGAGGCTTCCGGCGCACGTGAGGCGCCACGCGCGATTCGGCACGGCTGCCAGCGCCTCGAGCAACACGTCGTGTCCCTTCCCGGCGTTGACCGTCGCCACGCACAGCAGGTGCACGCGTGTGCCGTCAGCGCCCCTGGCCTGCGGTGCCGGGTCAGTGCCGGGTTCGACCACGGCCACGCGATCGCGCGGCAGCGCGTAGGGCTCGAGCAGGCCCAGTGTGGCCGCCCCGGTGACCACGACCAATGTCGAAGCGGCGAGCGCGCGCCGCTCCCCGGCCGCCAGCCGGGCGCGGGATGCGGCATCAATGCTCACATCAGCCGCAAGCGGCAGGTGCACGAGCGCGATGACGCGCAAGCGCGAGGCCTCGTGTTCGATAAGCTCCGGCATCGCACTGAGCGCGAGCCCATCCATCACCACCAGCGTGCCGTCTGGCAGCGCCGCCAGCGCCTGGGCAGCATCAGCCACCGCGACCGCCGCAGGCTGCGGAAAGTCGCCCGCGAGTTCCACGACCGTGAGGTCCCAGCCCCGCCGGCGCAAGCCGTCAGCCATGCGCCGGTCGTAGATCGAACCGCCGGTTCTGGCGTCGATCGACCCAGGCACCATGAACACGGCCGACGGCATGGTCAGGCAGCGCCGCCGATGCGGCCTTCGTACGCCGCGGACGCCACGTGCGATTCCTGCAGCGTCACACGCAAGCTCTCCACGGCCCCGGCGCCGGGCCCCAGGTCACCGCGGTGGATCGCCGCCGCCATCCGGTCGAACACGGTTCGCGCAATGAACTCGGTGGTGGTGTTCTTGCCCTTGAACTCCGGCACCTCGTCCAGGTTGCGGAAGTTCAAGTCGGCCAGCACCTTCTTCAGCGCCTCGCCGGCGCGGCCGATGTCGACGACAATGCCGTCGGCATCGAGATCGGGGCGGCGGAACTCGGCATCGACCACAGAGGTGGCGCCGTGCAGACGCTGGGCCGGGCCGAACACGTCGCCCCGGAAGCTATGCGCGATCATGATGTGGTCGCGCACCGTCACGTAATACATCGAGGTCTCCTTCTGTCGTCGCCAAGGGTCAATCGCGGGATCCCCGCCGCGCGGACTTTGCGCGGTGGGGTGCTAGTAGCGGATGCGGTGACACAGCGTCTCGCCTGGGGTTCGCGCCAGGCCGGCCATGACTTCCGGCAACTGGTCGAATGGACTCTCGCCCGTGATTACGGCGTCGAGCGCCGGTTCGCGCAGCATCCCGAGCGCCAGTTGCATCCGGCGGCCATGGTCCCACCGGGCGCGCTGGGCCGGGGCGATGCGGCCGACCTGTGACGACGCCAGGGTCAGGCGCTTCGAGTGAAATGCTCCGCCCAGCGGCAGCGAGACAACTTGATCGCCAAACCAGCTCATCTCGACGATCGTCGCTTCGCTCGCGGCCAGGTCTAGCGCCAGCTCCAGTCCTGACGGCGACCCGCTGGCGTGAATCACGATGTCCGCGTCGCCGGCGGCGGTCGATGGTATCGCGAAAGCAACACCCAGCGCTTGCGCGACACGGGCGCGATTGGGATTGATGTCGACGAGTTCCACGACGCACTCGGGCAACCGGCTGGCGAGCCACGCCGTCAGCAGGCCGACCGTGCCGGCGCCGATCACGGCGATGCGATCGCCGATGTGCGGCCGGGCATCCCAGATGCCGTTGAGCGCGGTTTCGAGGTTGGCGGCCAGCACCGCTCGCGCCGGAGGCACGCCGACGGCCAGAACGCTCACGGCCCCCGCCGGCACGACGAACCGGTCCTGGTGCGGATGCAGCACGAACACGGGGCGCCCCGCCAGTTCCGCGGGGCCTTCCTCGACGATGCCCACCATGGAGTAGCCGTACTTCACCGGCCCCGGAAACTCGCCCGCCTGGAAGGGCGCGCGCATGCGCGCCCACTCGCTGGGCGGGACGCGGCCGCCGAAGACCAGCGCCTCGGTGCCGCGGCTGATGCCGCTAAACAGCGCGCGCACGACGACCTCGTCGCGGGCGGGCGCCGGCAGTTCTTCCGCTCTGATCTCACCGCGTCCTGGTTCAGCCACCCAGAACGCCTTCGCGTCCCTACTCATCGCCAAATCACCAAATCACCAAATCACCAGCTTGCCAGATTCGTGGTCTCCCATTCTCTCCCAGTTACAATGCCGCCCTTGCCTCTTCGTATTCAGGTCCTGCTCGCGAGCGGTTTCGGCGCCGCCGCCCTGTCCGTCGCCTCGGTTGAGGCGGCTGCGGTGTTCGCCGTCATGATGGCGGTCGTCGTCGCCACGGCCGGCGCCCATCACCCCTTCGAGCGATTCGGGCCGGCCAACTACGTCACGATGCTCCGCGCGGCGGTGGTCGCGCTGGCGGCAACCCGTCTCCTGGACCCGCCGAGCGAGAGACTCGCGTGGTTCGTGGTGGGGGCCACCGCCTGCCTGGCGGCGCTTGACGGCGTCGACGGCTGGCTCGCGCGGCGAACCGGTCTGGCCAGCACGTTCGGTGCCCGCTTCGACGTCGAGGTCGATGCCTCGCTGATCCTGGTGCTGTCGCTGTTTGTGTGGCGGTACGACAAGGCCGGGGCATGGGTGCTGGCCTGTGGCTTGATGCGCTACGCGTTCGTCGCGGCCGGGTGGGCGATGCCGTGGATGAACGGTCCGCTGAAGCCAACCCTTCGCGGCAAGAGCGTCGCCGTCGGGCAGTTCGCCGGGCTCGGCCTGGCCCTCGCCCCGGCCGTCTCTTTCCCGGCCAGTGCCATCGTCGCGGCCATCACGCTGGCGGCGTTGGTGTGGTCATTCGGGATCGATCTGCGGCGGTTGTGGCGACGGCAGGGCGCATAGCCAGCCGGCGTGCCGCCCCAGCTACCGCCCGCCGGCGGCCTTCAACCCCGACTGCCAGTTGACGATCCCCGTCACGGACGGCACGTCGCTCCTCCGGTCGCGCCTTTGGCGTCGGGGAACGCTTTTCCAGTGCGGTCCAGCCAGCGTAACGACCTCGTCGGCGGCGCCCACGCCGTGGCGTTCTACGCCGAGCCGCGCTCTACGAAAGATCTCGATGTCTGGATCATCGGCCGCGCGGAGTCGATCCGGAACAAGGCTGCCGTCGCGCGGCCACAGGATCTTCTCGAGCTGGCGATGCTCGAGCAACATGGCTGAGGTGTTGAACTCGCCGGGAGGGGCATGAGGCCGAGGTGAAGCGTCGCAGCGGCCGGATGACGGCCGCTCCACTGTTCCCCGGCCGCGCTGGTCTCGGACCCGCCCCGGGGTCCGGGGCGTCTTACGCTCGGACAACATGCCTCGAGGGAAACATTGATGGCGCCCGTAGTGGTGATTGGCGGAGGGCTGGCAGGGCTGACGTGTGCAAAGTATCTGCATGCCGCCGGGATCCCGGTGCAGCTGCTCGAAGCGTCGGACGATGTGGGCGGGCGCGTGCGGACGGACCGCGTCGACGGATTCCTGCTCGACCGCGGCTTCCAGGTGCTGCTGACCGCCTACCCCGACGCGCAGCGGGAACTCGACTACGCCGCACTCGACCTGAAGCCGCTTCTCCCGGGGGCGCTCATCCGCGTCGACGGCAGGTTCCATCGTGTCGTCGATCCGTGGCGCCGGCCGATCGAGGCCGCGCTCAATGCGCTCGCGCCGGTCGGGTCGCTGGCCGACAAGGCGCGCGTGGCCCGGCTGCGCCGGCGCATCTTGTCGGGCACCCTGGACGATCTGTGGGCCCGCCCCGAGCAGCGCACCCGCGACCTGCTGGCCGCCGAGGGATTCTCCGCGCAGATGATGGCGCGGTTCTTCCAGCCGTTCTTCGGGGGCGTGCTGTTCGACCCGGAACTCGACACCTCGAGCCGCATGTTCGAGTTCACCTTCCGGATGTTCGCCCTCGGCGACAGCGTGGTGCCGGCGGCGGGGATGGGGGCCATTCCGGCGCAGCTTGCCGCGACCCTGCCGGCCGAGGCCATCCGGCGGAACTGCCGTGTCGCGGGCATCGACGGCACCGCGGTCCAGACATGGGGCGGTGATCGCCTCGAGGCGCGCGCCGTCGTCGTCGCCACCGAAGGCTCCGCTGCCGCCGCCCTGCTGGGTCAGCCGGCGCCGCCGCAGCCCCGCGCGTGCACCTGCGTGTACTTTGCCGCGCCCAGGGCGCCGATCGCCGAGCCCGTGCTCCTCCTCGACGGGGAGCGTTCGGGCCTCGTGAACAACGTCGCGGTGATGAGCAACGTGTCGCCGAGCTACGCACCGGCGGGGCAGGCGCTGATTGCGGCCACGCTGATTGGCGCCGTCGCGGGTCCGACCGACCAGCTCGTGAGCCGCATCCGCAAGCAGATGACCGGGTGGTTCGGCCCGCAAGTGGGCGATTGGACGCACCTGCGCACCTACCAGATCGCCTACGCGCAGCCGGACCAGCGGCCGCCGGCGTTGAGCCCGGCCGCGCGTCCGGTGCGCATCAAGCCCGGCCTCTACGTCAGCGGCGACCACCGCGAGAACGGGTCCATCAATGGCGCGATCGCGGCCGGCCGCCGCGCCGCCGAGGCCTGCCTCGCCGACCTGCGCTGACCCGGCGAAACGGCCAACGACTAACCATCAACGACTGACGACTGACAACCATGCGAATTCTGCTGTATAGCGGCAAGGGCGGCGTCGGAAAGACCAGCGTCGCGGCTGCCACCGGTGTGCAACTGGCGCGACAGGGGCTCAAGACGCTCGTCATGAGCGTCGACCCCGCGCACAGCCTGGCCGACGCCTTTGCGCTCAAGGCCGGCCTGTTTGACTCAAAGACGGCCGATCCGTATGCCGTGTCCAGTTGCCTGCACGTCCAGGAAGTCAACATCCAGGTCGAGCTGAAGCGGCACTGGCGCGAGATCGCCGGCTATCTGACCACCGTGCTTCGCACGTCCGGCCTGGGCGATGTCGAGGCCGAGGAGATGGCCATCCTCCCGGGCATGGAGGAACTGAGCGCGCTGATGTACGTCAACCAGTACCGCCAGCAGGGCGCCTACGACGTGATTGTGCTCGATTGCGCGCCGACGGCGGAGTCGCTGCGGTTCATCGCGATGCCGACGACCCTGGACTGGTACATGAAGCACGTGTTCCCGATGGAACGCCGCGTCTTCAACGCCGTGCGGCCGCTCGTCAATCGCATGTCACCGGTGGAACTGCCGTCCGACTCGTACTTCGCAAATATCAAGGACCTGTTCAGCAAGCTCGACGGCATCGACACGATCCTGCAAGACCCTGGCGCGACGAGCGTGCGGCTGGTGTCGAACGCCGAGCGGATGGTCCTCCGGGAGACCCAGCGGGCCTACGTCTATTTCCTGCTGCACGGCCTGTGCGTGGACTCGGTGATCGTCAATCGCGTGCTGCCTCCAGAGGCGGACGGCTCGTTCCTCGGCGGGCTGCGTGCCTCGCAGCAGCAGATCCTGGGCGAGATGGCGCGCTACTTCGACCCGGTGCCGGTGCGCCAGGTGCCCATGTTCCAGGAAGAAGTCGTCGGCCTCGATCGTCTCGAGCGGCTGGCTGACGTGCTTCACGCCTTCGACCCCGACCCGGCCGCGGTCACGCGCGCCGAGCGCCCCTATTCGTTCGAGCGGCGCGATGGGCGCCACCAGGTCCGCGTGTCGATGCCGTTTGCCGCAAAAGGTGAAGTCGGGCTGTTCAAGAAGGGCGATGAACTCGTCCTCGAAGTGGGCGCCTTCCGTCGTCACATCGGGCTGCCGACCAGCCTCGCCACGCTGCAGCCGCTACGTGCTACATTCGAGGAGCAGACGCTCGTCGTCGAACTGGGGGACATGGCATGAGTGATACGGGAACGAAGGCGGGATGCAATTGTGGCTGCAACGGCGCGGGGCCGGTGCTCACGGAGTTCCTTCGCAACCTCGGTCCGTCGGAGCGGGTCTCGCAACACTTCAAGAACGCCCACCTGGAAATCCTGAAGGGACTGAGCGCACTGCTCGACGAGCAGATCGCCGCGCGTACCGGTGGCCCGCGGCACGATCAGGGGACGCGCATCACCGTCGACTAGCTCCCTGCTGTTCGCCCACCACGGACGGAGCCGAGCCGCTGCTACCGAGGCGCCTTGGCCTCGAGCGCGGCGAGGAGCGCCTTCGCGCGCGCCTTGAAGCGCTGGTCTTCGGGTGCCCAGTCAGAATCCACGGGGGCAGCCAGCGCGGCCGTCAACTGCGTGCGGGCTTCAGTCCGGCGCCCGGTATCAAGCAACAACTCGGCGAGCAGCACCAGCGTGATCGGACTGTCGCGCTTCAGTTCGAGTGATTGGCGCAGGTGCGCCTCCCCGGTTTTCTTGTTGCCGCCGAACATCGCCGGCACGGTCGCATACCAGCGACCGAGTGCGCGCTGCGCCGAGCCGTGGAGATAGGCCGGGTCTGCCGCGATGACCACCTCGAGCGCCCGCTTGATGTCGCTGCGGTGGCGCAACCCCTCGCGGCGTCCGAACAGTTCCGAGAGCAGTCCCATGTTGGCGGCCAGCCAGAAGTGGCCGTGTGGTTCAGCCGGAGCAATGGCGATCGCCCGCCGCGCGGCGGCGATGCCCTCCTCGAGATGAGGCCGCCGGACCTCCCGCGTCCCGGGACCGTTGGCGCCGAGCCAGTAGAGCGCCCGTGACAGCTTCCAGGCCGACTCGGCATCCGCCGGGTGCTGGACGAGCCGGCGCCTCCACCAGGCGGCGGCCTGGCGGATCGACTCGCCGTCACGTGCCGCGAATAACCGGTCGGGGTGGTCCTCGGCCTGAGCGGCGGTGATCGCTGGTGTGGCTGAGGCCTGGGCGGCGCCCAGCAGCGTCAGGATGAACAGCGTGGCTGCCAGCGTTCGTCGCGGCGTGGTGTGGGAAAGCCCAGGGATGATGCGCACTAGCAGTCCCGGCGAAGCACCCACTGTGCCAGTTCACGAAGCCACCAGGCGTCGATTCCGGCCGTCTCGAGTGCGGCGACGGCGTGCCGGGTCCCTGCTTCGGCGAGCACCCGCGAACGTGGCAGTCCGTACACAGCGGGGTAGGTGAGCTTGCTGTTGGCAACGTCCTTCCCGGCCGTCTTGCCAAGCACGTCCGAGGTCCCTTCGATGTCGAGAATGTCGTCAACAATCTGGAATACGACCCCGAGCTCACTGGCATAGGAGTCGAGCGCCGCAACGTGCGCGGGGCTGCCGCCGGCCATGATCGCGCCCGAGACCGCCGCGGCGCGCAGCAACACGCCGGTTTTGCGCGCATGCATGTCGCGCAAGCCCGCCTCGTCCAGCGCCAGACGGCCGCCGTCGGGGCGCTTCACGAGCCCCGCGCATTCGAGGTCAATCGCCTGCCCGCCAACCATCCCGGCGCCGCCAACCGCCATGCCGACCTGCTGGATCACGCGCAGCCGACGCAGACCCACGTCCGGCGAGTCTTCGCCCGGTCCGTGCGACGCGAGCAGGGCGAAGGCTTCGGCCAGCAGGCCGTCGCCGGCGAGGATGGCGAGCGCGTCGCCGTACACGACATGCAGCGTCGGCATGCCGCGGCGCATGCTGTCGTTGTCCATCGCCGGGAGGTCGTCGTGCACCAGCGAGTAGGTGTGAATCATCTCGACGGCGCAGGCCGCCGGCATGGCGATGCGTCGCGCGGCGGCGAACTCCTCGGCCGTCCGCGCCCCATTGGCGCTGGCGACCGCCTCGGCGGCCGCCAGCGTCAGGATGGGCCGGATGCGCTTGCCGCCGACGGTGATGCTGTAGCGCATCGCCTCGGCGACGAGCACGGGGCACACCGGTGGCGCGGGCAGCGCGGCGTCAAGCGCCTGTTCCACCTCAGCCTTGAGTCTGGCGCAATACGCGGCGAACAATTCTGCAGGTGGCGTTACCGCCGCCTGCGCTACTCGGTCTCCCATCCAGCCGCTCTCCTGCGGGCCACCATCCACCCGGCCGCTCCCACGCCGAGAAGAACGATCGCCGGTAAGACGCTGTCCAGGCTCTGCGGATCCGGCCCGAGCGCCCGCGAATATCCCTCGATGACCCACGCGTTCGGCGACGCCCAGCCCACGGCCTGCAGCCAGGGTGGCATCAGGTAGCGGGGCACCATGCTACCTCCAACCGCGGCGGCCACGAGAATCAGCGCGTTGGCGGCGGTCTGGGCCTGGCGCGTGCTGCGGCAACTGCAGGCGACGAGCAGGGTCAGCCCCGCCGAGGCGGCCGCAAGCGCAACGGTCATCGCGCCCCACGGCCAGAGTGCGCCCGGCCACTGGCGTGCGTAGGTGGTCCAGGCCACGGCGAAGACGACCAGCGTCTGCGCCATCCCTTGCGCGACCAGGAATAGCGCGCGCCCGTCGATGAGCGCGGCCATGCCGGAGGGCCCTGCGAGGACGCGGTCGACGATCCCGGCCGCGCGATCGTCGTGGATGCTGCTGGCCCCGTGCACGGCCGACAGCAGGACGAAGAGCGCGGCGACGGCGGCCGCGTAGTAGGTCACCTGGTCGAGGGCACCGCGCGACCGTGCCGAGGGCTGGATCTCCACCAACCCTGCAAACGGCGCCGCCGAATCAGGATCCGCCTCCGCGCCGCCCGTCCCGAGATTGGCGGTCATCTCGTCGAGGGCAGCGCCGGCCTCGCTTCGCTGGGCGTCGGTCAGCTGGACAATGGCGCTGTCCACGAGCGAGACCACCCCGCGGAGCGCCGCGTCCGGCATCGCGGTGAAGTAGGCGCGCTGCACGGCACCACCCACGATCGAACCAGCGACCGCGCGGGCCGGATGCGTGAGCACCACCACTGGCGCCAGACCTTCACCGATGAGGTCGTCGAGCGGCCGCCCGCCGCGACGGACCACGATGGCGGCGTCGGCCGTGCCCGCCGCCACGGCGGCGT
>SXGQ01724342.1_pt1 | contig 36836 bp, 40 predicted proteins | sample 3178371 | NCBI WGS metagenome assembly SXGQ01 (sample SAMN11356859, study PRJNA531348) | freshwater metagenome | isolation source: freshwater sample F1-20 | place: China: Fuxian Lake, Yuxi | collected 2017-12-25 | reverse complement strand
TCTTGTTCAGGTTGGCCGTAATCTTGCGGAGCGCCTGGCTCATGAGACGGGCCTGCAGACCCACGTGGCTGTCGCCCATTTCACCTTCGATTTCCGCACGCGGTGTAAGCGCGGCAACAGAGTCGATGACGACGACGTCGAGCGCGCCCGAGCGGATCAGCATGTCGGCAATTTCGAGGGCCTGTTCACCGGTGTCGGGCTGCGAGATGAGAAGTTGGTCGATGTCGACGCCAATCGAACGGGCGTAGACGGGGTCCATCGCGTGTTCGGCGTCGATGTACGCACACACGCCACCATTGCGCTGGGCCTCGGCCACGACGTGCATTGCGAGGGTCGACTTACCCGAGGATTCGGGGCCGAAGATCTCGACCACACGACCGCGGGGCAGGCCGCCCACGCCGAGGGCGATGTCGAGCGGGATCGCGCCGGTGCTGATGGACTCGATGGCCATGCCGGTCTTTTCGCCCATGCGCCTGATCGAGCCCTGGCCGAACTGCTTGTCGATCTGGGCCAGGGCCGCGTCGAGGGCCTTGTCGCGGTCGCCCGCATTGTTTGAGTGGTTCACGATGTCGCTGGAACGGTTGCTTGCTGAGCTGGCCATGGTGTGCCCGTCTTTCTGTGATGTCGCTGGAACTGCTGGTGGAACGGCCCCGAAGGGCGATGGCTGGACTTGCTGAATGTGTGCGGACCCTACGGAGAGGGTGTCGCACGGGGCTGTTCGAACAACAGGACTGTAGTTACGAACAGGTGTTCGGGTCAAGCATTTCCGTGTACGGGCGATGGGCAGCCGCATCAGCCAGCTCGTCGGGCTCGGGGGCCCGCATGAAGAGATCGACCGCCAGCCAGATGCTGTAGGTCATCGGGAAGACCGCACAGGGCATCACAACGGCGATCCCGACGACCAGGGCAAAGATCGGCACGACGGCGATGTCGGGGTACGACAGGGCAACGCCTATTCCCATCGAAACGAGCATCGTCCCGAACGTGAGGATCATGTTCACGGTCATCGACCCCAGTTCGAAGCCCTCGAGTTTTCGTTGCCACAGCAGACCACAGGTGTGGCAACGTTCGTTGCGTTTGAACCACCCGTCGAAGAACGCCCCCTTGCCGGCGCACAGCGGACAACGCCGAATTGCCCCTCGCAGGAGCATGCGAAGTAGTCCCGGTCGCATCAACGCGTGAGGTCCGACACGAAGTCGCTGAATACCTCCGCGTAGTACATCGCGTCGGCTTCGGTGTGCATCATCGAGATCAACCACTGCTCGTCGAGACCCGGCGGCAACAGAACTCCCCTGTTGATTCCGTGAATCCACTGTGCGAATGCCAAATCGAAATCGGTCGCCTTGTAGTCGCGATAATTGCGGATCTGCTGCGGAGCCCACGTGATGCAGCCCTTGGCACCGAACTGCACGGTGTGCGCCGGAAGACTTGCCTCGTCGATGATCGACTGACACTCGGTGAGCAGGCGGGAGTTGCGGGCGATGACCTCGTCGGTGGCTGCGGACGTGCACACCTCGCTCAGAACCGCCTGGGAGGCGGCCATCACGAGCGGATTGCCGTTGTAGGTACCGAGGTGGATCACCTTGCCCTGCGTGATGACATCCATGTATTCGGCCTTGCCGCCGAACGCACCGAGCGGGAAACCGCCGCCGATGCTTTTCGCGAGCGCAACCAAGTCGGGCTGAACACCGAGCACACCGGTCGCTCCGGACCAACCGGCGGTGATGCCGGTCTTCACCTCGTCGAAGATGAGCAACGTGCCATGACGTTGCGTGATCTCGCGCACCTGCTGCAGGTAATCCGGCTGTGGCAAACAGATGCCGATGTTCTCCATCACGGGTTCGACGATGAAGCACGCGACGTCGTTGTTCGCGAGCGCGCGTTCGAGCGCCGCAGCGTCGTTGTACGGCACGACGATCGTGTCGCCGAGAACCGCGCGCGTCACGCCGGCTGTCGACGGAACCGAAACCGGTGCATCTGCCGGACCCGCCTTGTCGAGCGGTGGCTTCATCGAAATCATCACTTCGTCGTGGTGACCGTGGTAGCCGCCCTCGACTTTCACGATCTTGTCGCGTCCCGTCACCCCGCGCGCCACGCGGATCGCGTCCATCGTGGCCTCGGTGCCCGAGTTCGTGAACCGCCACATCGGCAGCCCGTAACGCTCACCCAGAAGTTCGGCGACGACGGCGTTCAGTTCACACGGCGTCACGAAGAGAGTGCCGTTGCCCAACTGCGCATCGACGGCGGCGCGCACGGCAGGGTTGCCGTGACCCGAGAACAAAGCCCCGAAGCCCATGTCGAAGTCGATGTAGCGGTTGCCATCGACGTCTTCCATGAACGCGCCCTCTGACCGACGCACCACGATGGGATACGGGTCGTAGGCCTGAAAGCTGGACGGCACTCCGAGCGGCATCACTTTGCGCGCCCGCGCGTTCGCTTTCTGCGAGCCGGCGGTGCGCTGTGCGTACACCTGCAGTTCGGCGGCGGTGATTTCTTTGGCCCGTTCAACGAGCCGTTGGTGGTCGGGGCGGGCCCGAACCTGGGACTGCAACGTGGTATTCGTCGCGTTCATATCGTTCTCCGATGGATTCCTTGCCCGTGAGGCTACCAGACAAGGGAATGGCGCGCGACTGACCGCAGAAGATACGGAATCCGCCACATTTCGGCGAAAATCTTCGCTATTCGTAGAAGTCGGGTCGCTGGTTTGCCGGCAGAGGGCGCAGGCGCGGGTAGTACGGGTGGCGCAGCGGGTCGCCGGGCTTCAACTGCAATTGCAGACCAGGCGTACGTGGCGCGGTGGGCCGCGTGGGTGGCCGCGAGGCGAACACGATGTCCTCGCCGAACACACGAACCGACAGGGTGCGCCGCTTGCGGCCCTGGCTCGTTGGGCCGCCTCCGTGCAGCACTCCCGGATGGAAGACGATCACGTCGCCGGGTGTGATGTCCCATGAGCGAATGTCCCACTGCGATCGATCGGCCTCGATGTCGGGCAGGCGCGGGAAGCCCTCGCCGTAGAACGGCAGCGTCGGGTCCTCCCCCGCGCGCGGTGGATCGAACCCGTCGTAGAGCGGACCGCGGTGTGAACCTGCGACGTACTCGAGACACTCGTGCTTGGGCACCGGGTCGATGGTGATCCACATCGAGGCGATCTGGGTTCCCGCGACGGGCCAGTACGTGAGGTCCTGGTGCCACGGCGTGCGCTTGCAGTTGCCCGCGTCCTTCACGAAGACGTGGTCGAACAACAACCACACTCGCGGTGAACCGATCAGCCGGCCGAGGATGTCGGCAATCGGCGAGTCGTAGGTCAGGCGCTGGAATTCGGGAGTCAGGTCCCAGTTGCGCACCGTGTCTATGAAGGCACCCTCTTCGCCCGCGAAGAACATTTGCTTGCGGCTCGAATTGTTCATGATGCGGCTGATGCCCATCTCGACCAACTGCAGCCACAGCGGGTGGATCAATTGATCGAAGAACACAACGCCGTCACGTTGGAACTGGTCCACCACCTCGGGTGTGATCCGCGATTCCCAGTCGATTTCCCGTGCTTCCATGTGCGCCCCCTCCACGCGAAATTACCGTGCCCGCGCACACCGCTCTTTCATGGGCTTTTTGCGGTTGGTAATACCCGCCGAGCGTGGCACACTTCAAAGCCTTGGTGGGCGTAGCTCAGCCTGGTTAGAGCGTCAGGTTGTGGCCCTGAAGGCCGGGGGTTCAAGTCCCCTCGCTCACCCCAAACGAGAACCCGATCGGCGCTTCGCCGGTCGGGTTCTCTGCTTTCGGGAGAAAACACTCACCGTTTACTTTCTTGGTTTTCCACTCACGTGTCGTATAGTTCTCGCGTCGCGCCTCTAGCTCAACGGCAGAGCAACGGACTCTTAATCCGCAGGTTCTGGGTTCGAATCCCAGGGGGCGCACTTCATCGCGTCGCGACCACCGCTCATTTCTTGATCGTTGTCGCGGTCGCTTTTGCCGTTGTCGTTGGCCTCGGTGGAGTCGTCGTGGGTCTCGGCGCAGTCGTAGCAGGTCGTGAAACAGTCGTGGTCGGTCGCGGTGCCGTAGTTGTCGGCGGCTTCACGGTCGTCGCTGGCCTGGCCGTCGTGGTGGTTGTCGGCTTCGCCGTTGTGGTGGTTGTCGGCTTCGCCGTTGTGGCGCTTGATCGCGGCGCTTGCGTGGTCGTTGCGGCAATAGTCGTCGTGGTCGGCGGAACCGGACAGTTGACGGCGCCACTGGCAACGCAGTCGAATCCGTCGGGCAGACGGGCGCCAGACATGTTGGCGCCGCCGAATCGCGCCGAAACGATGTTCGATACTCCACGCAAATCGGCTCCGGTCAGATTCGCCTCGGAGAAATTCGCCCCGTTGACATTCGCATCACGCAGGGACGCCAACTCGAGGTTGGCGCCGGAGAAGTCAGCATTGGCCAGTGTCGAACCATCCAAGCGAACTCCACTCAAGTTGGCTCTGCGCAGATCGGCGCGGGTGAGGTTCGCGCGATCGAGCCGGGTTGCGGGAGCACGACCGTTCGTAAAGTCGGCGCGGCGGAGAATGGCGTCGGTGAAATTGGCCCCTGTCAATACAGCCTGCGGCAACCGTGCCACGTACAAGTTCGCTCTCACGAATGATGCGTTGCGCAGTTGAGCCCCCGTGAAGTCGCCGTCAATCATGATCCGGCCCGTGAAGTCCGCGCCATCGATCGCGCTGCTCGCGTAATTCACCGTCGATGTGGTCGCGGGCAAAGTGGTTGTTGTGGAAGTTGTCGCGGGCACCGTCGTCGACGGAATGGTTGTTGAAGCAGGCCGCGTCGACGTCGTCACGGAAGGTCCCGGAACGCAAACTCCGGACTTGACATAGTCGGGCGATGTCAAAGGATCTCCGTCGTCACACACCGACTTGTCGGGCTTCGGAGTGTTGACGCATCCGCGTTGCGCATCGGATGCGTCGAAGGTGGCCGAGTTGCCATCGTCACAATTGACCGGTCGCCCCTCACACCTGCCGAGGATGATCTCGTCATTTGCTGTAGCCGCATTGTTATCGTTACATGCCGCGCCGTCCCTAGGTAAAGCAACCACGGTCGTCGGTACTGCCTGTTCTTCATCGAGGGCGGAGTTCTTCGCCCGAGCGCCACCGGAGACATCGTTCTCTGATTGGCTACAACCTGCTCCAAATATCGTTGCGGCTAAGACGACAAGCAGGGCAGATTTCTTGAGCACTCTTCAATAGTAAACGTCGTGCCGAGATTGTTTCATTCAGCAACTTGTACACCGACGAGGGTGAATATTCTTCGGTCGGTCGTCTCGGGTCTCAACGTCATGGACCGCCCAATTCCTCCGCTGCAGAAAGCCGACTGGGTCAACCGTCGATTGACGTTGGGCATCTTTCTCGCCGCTGCGGGCCGCGGTGGCGCGTACCTCACGTGGTTCGCGATTCTCTGCATCGTTGCGTTCGTGATCGCGAAGAGCCTCGACGGTTTTGAATGGGTTCGCAAACGCCGAAAGCGGGCCGCGCGCCCCTAGCGCTTCACGACAACCGTCGTGCCGATGTAATCCCAGACAGCCTGGCGGCGCGGGGTTGCCCACAACATGACGAGCGAGGCCAGCGTGACGATTCCCGCGACCGAGCCGACGACCCATTTGCCGAGGACCTCGCGCATGACCATCTGCTTGATCGTCGCCGGCGCACCCGTGTTGGCGTCGACGACCGTCATGCCGAGCATCTTCTTCGCGGGCGAGGTCGACTGCTTCCAGAGGACGATGCTCCAGATCAGCCAACCGATGAAGAGCGTGACGATCATGAGGAGAATGTCGAGAAGAGCGGCCCCGATCCGCGAACCGGCGGAGGCAAGTTGCGTGGGAGTAATTGCCTGAATCGAAACCGGCGGAGGTGGCGGCAATTGTGTGGTCATCTCGAGAGCGTAGCCGAGGCGACTTTTACTTGGACGCGACGGCAACCTCGATGCCCTCCGGCGGTTCAGGGACTGAGGGTGCACCATTGAAGAGCGCCTCGAGCCATGACGTCACTCCGTCACGTATGACGGGGAACGTCTCAACAACGGGAAGTGCCGGCGGTACGCAACCGTCTTCACCGAGCGACCTCATTTGCGGCTGCATCTCGAGGAGACGCTCGAGTCCGGAAGCAAGTGCCACACCGATGATGCCGAGTCCGTTTCCGAAGGTGCAGAGATCGTCGAAACCGTTGTGGCCGACACCTTCGATCGTCCAAAAGACGGCGGGCTCAGCAGCAGCGGCGTACGCTTCCTCCGTTCGAGACGGTGGAACGATCGCGTCAACAGACCCGGCAAGAAAGAACGAAGGCTTGTTCGGCATTTTGCCTTCACCCGCGGCTCCGAGCCGTCCGGACGCCATCGAGACGAATCCATCAATCCGATCATCGGCCGCAACGGCCAGTGCCGTACCGCCACCAGCGGAGTGTCCGAGCGTCGCCACACGATCCGCATCGACGTGACCCGCAAAGCGTGTGTCGTCCCCCACGAGATAGTCCAGCGATTCAAGAAGGTGCACCTGCGGGTCGTCTGTCTCGAACGTCCCCGACGAAAGAGCCGCAGCAAGATCGCGCGAAGGGTGATCCGGGGAAATGACGATCATGCCCCGCGACGCGAGGTGCGCCGTCAAGAAGGTGCTTTGCGTTCGGAAGCCGCCGAAACCGTGGCTGAAGAGGACGACCGGAAACCGCCCGCCCGCCACTTCGGCATCGCGCGTCGCGGGGTAGGAATACGTCGACGGAGCATCGCCCGTGAGCATCGAACGGATGATCGACGGCGCAAAGTCGCGCACGTCGTACTCCTCCGTGACCCCGGGACCGTCGACCGCGGGATACCAGACCTCCGCCGGAATGAACTCGTTGATCATGACCGTCGTGACACCGACGTCGTAGACCGTCTCGACGGCGTCGCCACCCACTCCCTTCGCGGGGGAACCCGTTTCGGTCGGGCCGCACGCGGCGATAACGAACAGGGACAGCGACAGAAAAGCACGACGTTTCATGCCTTTTTCTTAGTTCCGCCACCAGGACCGCACACAACCGTTCCCTGATTGATCTAACGTCCCCACGTGGCCGGGTACTTTTTCAAGGCGAAACGAGGGTTCGCCGTGCTGTTCGGCATCCTCTTCGTCCTGTTCGCATTCGTCCTATCGGTCACCCTGCCGACGTGGCTGTCGGTGGGTGCGGGAAGCCCCGCAAGCAAGACCGTCACCGCATTGACGGAAAACAAAGAGGTTCGCGATGAAGCGGCGCGCTTCTTCATCGAGAAGTTGACCGAAGGTGCGTCGGCCGAGGACTTGGCGAGGTTCGATGAATTGGAGTCGACGATCAGCACCAAGCTCGACGAATTGGTTGCGAACGACGAGTTCATGGCAAAGGTCGGTGACATTTCGGACGAGGTGTACGACTTCTTCGTGAACGGCGTCGACGAGACACAGGTTGTCCAAGCAAAGGCAGTGGTTGGCGACCTGGTCGATGCCTTGGTCGAAGTTGACCCTGAGTTTTCGAACTTGCAGCAGGAAGTTGACGACTGGAAGGGCCTCGAACTCGAACCGATGAACGACGGCCCCGACCTGAAGTCGATCAAGGACGGCCTCAACTCTCTTTTCTGGATCGCCTTGTTGTTGACACTTGCAGCGGGTGCCCTTTACGCACGCTGGTCGCGGTCGAAGCGCGGAGCCCTGCTCTTCGGCGGCATCACGATGATCGTTCTCGGCGTCGTCGACCTTGTCGCCGCCGGGGCGGTGCGTTCGGCGGTGGCGTCGTCGGTCGACGAGACGGACAGATTTGCAAACGCCGCCGTACCCGTCGTCGCCGATTCCCTTCTTTCGCCGTTTCGCACCGTCGGCATCGCATGGGTCGTGATCGGCGTGATCTCGATCATTTCGGGGGTCGCCATCGGTCGCCGCGCAAAGGTTGTGTCAGGCACCGCGAACGCGAACGACTGAGAACCCGTCGTTCACCCGCTCGCGAGGCCAGTGGCCTTCGGGCCACGGCACGCGGCGCTGTGGACCCGGCTTCACGGTCCACGACCAACGCGATGGGTCGGTGATCGCAGCCATTTCGTCGTTCGACAGCTTCGCAAGTTCGTAGCCGACGTAACTGTCGACGAAGAGGCCCCCACCGATGTAGACGCCGACGTGCCCTTCGGTCTTCTGATTGGTGTCCCACCAGACGAACGCGGGCCGCGAGCCAAGATCGCGCGGACGCTCTGGAAGACCCGTCGATCGGTCGCGGGCAAAAAGGAGTTTCCGCCACCGCAGCGCCTCGGTGAAGTTGCCGGCGTTGTGCGGACGAGATTGGCCGATGACACGGTCTTTCAGCGCGGGACGCAGGATGTTCATGAGCGCATTCGCAAATGGAATGCACTCTTGCTTGCGACCCTGCCCGTACGTATAGCGCTGAAGATGGCGGACGCAAGCGAGAATCTGGCGTTGGACGATAATCAGGCCGAGTTCATCGGAGGGCAGAACGACGTTGCGCACCGCAGCACATGGGCTCGACTTCGCAAGCCCAGGTCTGGCGTTACCGAGTGGGATCGCCGCGGTGGCCGCGACGACGCAGACAATCGCGCCAACCGTGCACCGACGCAACTCAATTCCCGATTGTGCCATCCGGCATGGTGGCGCCAGCGAAATTCGCGGCGGACGTCGCACCCTCATCCAGTACGGCGCCCCGCAGGTACGTGAACGAGAAGTCGGCGCCGTCCAGTTTGGCCCCCGTAAGGATCGCCTCTTCCAGATTCGCACCGACGAAACTGGCGTTCGTGAGGTCCGCGTTGGTGAAGTCGGTGCGGTAGGCGTTGACTGCAATGGCATCGGCGCCGGCGAGATTTGCGCCGACAAACTTCGAACGAGACAACCACGACCGTGCGATGACTGCACCTTCGAGGTTCGCGCCCGACAAGTCAAGGCCCGAGAAATCCTCACGCGTCAGGTCAAGTCCGGAAAGATCCGCTCCCGGCCCCGCCGTCACTCCTTCGACATCGCGCTCGGCACCCGTCTCTGCAAGCGGATCAGGCACGGTGGGGAAGGGCACGCGTGCCTTACGCGTCGGTGGACCACAGCCAACGAGGGGGGTCAGCACCAATGTCACGACGAGCAGGCCGATGGAAACACGAAACACTCGCCGGCAGGACATGAGTCGCCAATCTAGAACTTTTCAGCCGTCGAGTCCAAGAAGCGCACCGGCATCCAGATCGTCGGCTGCGGAAAACGCGCGGCGAACGAGCGAGTCCATCAAGGCTGCACCGCGTTCGTTGGCTTGGTCAAGTGAAAGGATACTCGCGGCGAAAGACGTGCAATAGAAGAGCACTCCTTCGGTCAGTCCCCTCATGATTCGTTCACGGTCGGCCCACTCGGCGTGGACGCCTCCGCGACGCAGACCTTCGCAATAGCGATCAATGAGTTCGTCCGTCATCGCACGGCGGGTGTCGGTCGGCAGGTTTGTGCCAATGAAGTAGACGAGGTCGGTGGTGCTCGGGGCGCGCATTGCCAATTGCCAGTCGATGAGAGTCATCCCGCCACGGTCGTCGAAGAACATGTTGTCGAGCCGGAAGTCACCGTGGATCAACGTCGTCGGCCAATCGTCGTAGGTGTGGATCCAATCGACGATGCGCGGCACGAAAGCTTCGCACCATCGCAGAACCCGCTCGGGAAGGCTGTCGGCGTAGCGCGCGAGGAACGTCGGCCAGCCGACAGGGAACAACTGTGCGATTATGCCCGTCGAGGGATCGTTGAGATCGGGCATCCAATCCAGACTTGCGAGAGCAGGATGATTCATCCACTCCGCGTGCAGCGCGGCCGCGGTGTCGATGACGGTGCGTGCCTGTTCGGGCGTCGGACCCACCACCTGGTCGCCCGGAGCCGCCGGCGAAAGATCCTCGAGAACGAGCACGAACGGATCTGTTCCCGAATGGATGCAGTGCGGCAATCGCACGGACCGCACCCTCGGCGCAACCTCCATGTAAAAGCGATGTTCTCGCTCCCACACCCGCATCATCCCACCGATCATCTGCGCACCGGGGTCCGACGAGGGCATCTTCACGACGAGCGATGCCGGCACGTCGCGTGCGACCAGCCGCACGCGGGCAAGTTGGCCCATGAAACCGATCCCGGCGCCGATGACCTCGACGTCGAAGTCGTCGACCCGGCAGCCCATCACACCGGCCAGCCACTCAGCGGAAATGTCACTCACGTCGCGCGGTGCAGCCCCCACAGCACTCACCCCCCAAAGCAAGGGTAGTCCAGGTCACGGGCTTCGTAGAGTGGGGGCAGTGACCGCGCTCGTCGTCTTCACCCATCCGAAGCCCGATCAGTTCGCCCGTGAATTGCTCGACGTCACGGTCGACGGTCTTGTCGCGGCGGGCCACGAGGTGAACGTGGTCGACCTTTACCGCGAGAACTTCGAAGCCGCCATGACGTGCGATGAGTGGCGCACCTACCCCACGTCGCAGCCCACCGTCGCCAACGCAAGGTACGCCGACCTCGTTCGCGAGGCCGAAGTGATCGCCTTCGTGTTTCCCATGTGGTGGTCGGGACCACCATCCATGCTGAAGGGCTTTTTCGACAGGGTTCTCGCGCCGGGTGTGGCATTCGATCTTGCAGACACGGGGCGCGTCAGCCCCGGACTGCGTCACGTGCGCAACATTGCCGTCGTGACCGCCGCCGAGCCCCCGGGACACTTCCCTCAGCGGTCGACCCGGCACTTGGCACGCGCATTCGGCAGGTCACTGCGACGCGCCACGGGTTTGCGCACGCGAACCCTCGTGTGCTGGGCCGGCCCCGGTGAGGCCGCGACGAACGACGAGAAGCGGGCTCGATTCCTGCGCCGGACCGGCGAGCGACTGGCGGCGCTGCGGTGACCCGACGGGTTCTCATAGTCTTCGCGCATCCAGACGAGGCGAGTTTTTCGGCAGCGCTGCGCGACCTCGTCCTGCGCGTCGCGGAGGGTCGCGGGGCCGACGTGCGTTTGCACGACTTGTATGCGCGCGGGTTCTCCCCCGTCGTGTCGGCCAACGAATGGACGTTGCGCGGCGCCGCACCGGAGTCGAAGCCGCACCTCGGCCCGTACTTCGACGACGTCGCGTGGTGCGACACGCTCGTCTTTGTTTATCCGACGTGGTGGTCGGGCCAACCGGCGGTGCTGAAGGGTTGGGTCGACCGCGTTCTCGCCAACGGAGTCGCGTGGAATCTCGACGAATCGAGCGGACACGCGATGCCCGCATTGCGCAACGTCACGCGCATCATCGCCATCACCACCCATGGTCGGTCACGCACGGTGAATCTCATGTGTGGGCAGGCAGGTCGTGCAACGATCGTGCGTAGCGTGCGGCGGTTGTGCTCGTGGCGCTGCCGTGCCCGCTGGGTTGCCCTCTACTCGCTCGATCACTCGACCCGCTTCGAACGCGACCGCTTCATGCAGCGGGTGGAACGACTCCTCCGACGAATCTTGTGACCGACCGGCTCTCGTCGGCCACCCTCGATTGACGGAAACGCATCACCATCTCGAGGTGGTGGGTGTGGGGAAAAAGATCGAGAACCACGAGGTCGTCGAGTTCGTAACCCGCCTCGGCGAGCAGCCGGGCATCGCGCGCGCCGGAAGCGGCATCGCAACTGACGAGCACGATCACGGGTGCACGGGTGGCGACGAGCGTCGACACGCCCGGAGATCCGAGGCCCGTGCGGGCGGGGTCGACGAGGACGAGACCGGCGGGCTGCGGTTGCCAATCTTCGAAGAGCGATTCGACGACGGTTGCGCGATGGTTGACGAGGTTGTGCCGCGCATCTGCCACGGCGAAGGGATTCGACTCGACGAGAGTGACGGCAACGTGCGCGGGCACGATCGTCGCCGAGAACAGCCCCACTCCCCCGTAGGCATCGACAACCTGCCCGAAAGCACCACTCAGCGCCTCGGGGCCCGCGATGCGCCGGACCGTGTCGACCAGCACCTCGGCTGCGAGCTGGCCCGACTGAAAGAAAGACCCCATCGACACGACGAGGTCTGTTCCGTGAACCGTCTCGACGAGACGTGCCCCGTCACCCACGACATCGACGCGTTCGAGCCCGCGCACCTCGGTTTCATCTCCGTGCACGACCGCACCAACGACGCCGGTGGTCGTGCTGCAGCGCACAGTCACTTCGACGTTGCTTCCACGGCGCACCGAGAGTGACGCGATCGCCGACTGCAGCAACGGGTGTGCGACGAGACACTCTTCGATCGCGACGACTTTGTTGCTCGAGCGTTCGCGGAAACCAGGTCGGCCTTCGGAGTCGAAGGCGAGTCGAATGGTGGTGCGGTACCCCGATGGGGGGACTTGCACACCGCTGGCGGCGCGCGCCACAAAATCGTCGGAGACGGGAATGCGCGCGATACGGGACAGCGATTCGACGGCGATGCGGACCTTGGCTTCGTATTGCGCGTCGGCCGACAGGTGTTGCCATCTGCACCCACCACAGCCCTGCACGACGTGCGGACAGGGCGGCGCAACCCTCCCGGACGACGCCTCGATCACGCGCGTCACCGTTGCGCGCGCGTAGTCCTTGCGGGTGTCGGTGAGGACCACCTCGACCCGCTCGCCCGGTAGCGCCCCGTCGACGAAGATCACCTTGCCGCTCGGCATCCGACCGATTGCATCGCCGCCGGCGACGAGGGCGCCGGCCTCGAGTTCCATGCATCAACCTTACGTTTGGAGGTGCATCGGTAGAGTGGACCGCGTGACGCTTCCGATCCAGATCGCACCGTCGGTTTTGCCCGCAGACTTCGCCGAACTCGGCAAGGCCGTGCGCGATCTGCAGACGGCCGGTGTCGACCTCATTCAGTGGGACGTCATGGACGGTCAGTTCGTTCCGAATCTCACGTTTGGTCCCGACGTCATCGCCGCTGCTCGCAGGCATTGTGATCTCCCCTTCGAGGCACACCTCATGGTGCTCACCCCGGACGTGATGGCAGCCGAGTACGTGAAGGCAGGCTGCTCGCGCCTCATCGTTCATGCCGAGGCCTGCACGCACCTCCACCGCACGCTCGACAACATCCGCTCGCTCGGCGCCACCGCTGCCGTCGCGTTGAATCCGGCAACCCCCGCATCGGCAGTCGAAAATGTGCTCGATCTCATCGACCTCGTACTCGTCATGACCGTGAATCCCGGCTTCGGCGGCCAGAATTACATCGGCACCATGGAGTGCAAGGTTCGTGAAGTGCGCAACATGATCACGGCAGCCGGACTGGGCGACGCGATCAACGTCGAGGTTGACGGCGGCATCTCCGCTGCGACGGTTTCCGGCGCATCTGCGGCGGGGGCAAATGTACTCGTCGCAGGAAGTGCCCTCTTCAAGCACCCGGGCGGACTTGCTGCCGCGGTGTCGGAACTGCGCGACCTGGGCACTGCCGCTTTCAGTGCCTGATGCAAGTCACCTGAGCGCGCCGCGGATCAGGCCGGCAACGAACGCCTGATCAAAACGAGCGTGACGAGACCCAAGAGAACCAAGCCCGCGGGTACGAGCACCGCCAGGGTGACGCGATCGGATTCACCCGAAAGACCCGACAACACTCCCGACTCGACCGACGAGCCGTCGACGTTCAGCGTTCGAGCCACGTCCGCAAAGTCGGGACACACAATGCCCGAATTGTTGATGTCGGCCACTTCGTTGCCGCCGAAGAGTGGCGCCGCTTCCGTGACGCGCGAGTAGATGCGGCCGGTCGTTGCATCGAGTGCGGTACCGACGAGGTACGAGTCTCCGACCTCGAGGAACTTCACGTCGCGGCCGTAGTAGATGCCGACTTCGGTCACCACGGTGCCATCCACATTGGGAACCTCGGTCGAGTAACCCCCGAGACTTCCCGATCTCAAGCGGACGACTTCGAAGAGCGCCTGGGTCGCATCGAGCACCTTGACCTTGCCGACGAACACCGCCTGTGAGACGGGTGCGGGTGGACAACCCACGGGCACGGTCGTGGTTGCCGAGGGCACCGTGCTGACGGATACGACCTCAGGCGGAACTGACACACCTCCCTGCTCATCGACGGGTTCGTCGACCGGGACCTCGACGATCGTCGACGTGCCGTTCGGGTCGACGGAAGCATGGGCGTGCGAGGCGAACGCCAGCACCACCGGCACCGCGAGCGCCGCAACGACACGACGACCGCGCACGCCCGCTACCGGCCGCGGAAGACTGGGTCGCGCTTCTCGGTGAAGGCCGCGATCGCCTCGGCCGTGTCCTTCGTGCCGAAGTTGACCGTCTGCGCCGCGCCTTCGTCGTCGAGTGCCTCTTCGAGCGTGACGTTCATCGCGTTGTTCAACATGCGCTTGGTCTGGGCGATCGCAATCGGTGGCATGGCGGCGAGTTTCTTCGACCAACCATCGACGAAGGCATCGAGTTCCACGTCGGGCACGACCCGATTCACCAGCCCGATGCGCTCGGCCTCGGCCGCGTTGATGATGTCGGCGAAGAGGGCAAGTTCTTTTGCGCGGTGCAGACCAACACGACGCGGCAACAACCACGATCCGCCGAAGTCGATGCTGAGCCCGCGCTTGGCAAAGATCTCCGAGAATCGGGCATTCTCTGAGGCAACCACTAGGTCGCAACCGAGTGCCATGTTCATACCGGCGCCGACGGCAACCCCGCGAACCTTCGCAATGACGGGTTGGGGCAAACGCGCGAGGGCCATGGCGACGTCGCCGACGTTGCGCATGCGCGCCAACTGATGCTGCCTCGCCGACGCGTCGTCGCCGGCCCACAGGTCGGCACCGGAACAGAAGTCGCCACCCGCGCCGGTGAGCACGACACAACGATCATCGGGTGACGCGGCAACCTCGCGGAACGTCGCAAGTAGTTCGCTCCACATCGTGTTGTTCGCCGCATTCTTCTTTGTCGGGCGGTTGAGGGTGACGGTGACGACGCCGTCGGCCCGCTCGACGATGATTGTCTCGAACGCGTTGGTTGTCATGACCCGACGATACATAATGACGCCGTGGGATTCGATGCGACGCGGAAGCGGGTCAAGCGCCGTACGGACATCGTCTTCGTCGCGGCCGCGCTGATCGTCGCCCTGGCCCTCGTTGCCTGGGCTTTTCTTGGGTGAACGATGAGCAACATCTGGAGCGGTCTCTACGGGCCAGTCGAGGTACGTCGCGTGCAGCCCTACGAAGCAACGAAGCCCTACCTCTGTCCGGGCTGCAACCGCGAGATTCCGACGGGAACGGGGCATTGCGTCACGGTTCCGGCCGACGCGCCGGATCTGCGTCGCCACTGGCATCACGCGTGTTGGGACCGTCGGGACCGCTCCGCTTCTGCGTGATCGGTCAATAGGCGTTCTCGATGACGTCGATGGAAGAGCCCACCACGAAGGCGGCGTCGAAACGTAGTCGCGAATTCGGCACGCCGTTGTCGCGTGCCCACCCGAACGCGGTGCGACGCACGGTTCGGCACTTGGCCGGTGTCATCGCCTCGGCTGCGAAGCCGTACTCGTTGTTGCGTCGGGCCTTCACCTCACACACGGCGTACACACCATTCCGCTCGGCGATGATGTCGACCTCTCCCCTGCCGTGACGCACATTGCGCCCGACTATGCGCCAACCATTGCGCACGTACCACGACGCGACCAGGTTCTCGCCCCACGCTCCGCGGGCGCGACGAGCGGCGGCTAGTTCTCGAGGCCGGGCAGTTCCTCGACGTTCACGTCCTTGAACGAGAGGATTTTCACCCGGGGAACGAATCGGCTCTTGCGGTACATGTCCCACACCCATGCGTCGGTCAACTCCACTTCGATGAGCGGACGGGGACCGTCAGCGGCGACACGCGTGACGACCTCGTTCGCGAGGTAGAAACGGCGTTCGGACTCGACCGCGAAGCGGAACATGGACACGACGTCCTGGTACTCCTGGGCGAGCTGCAATTCGCGCTCGGCCTCGAAATTCTCGAGGTCGTCGGTGTTCAACGTGGCCCCGGCACGAGGCAATGGTTCACGTCAGTGTGTGCGCGGATCAGGATTCGCGCTTCTCGCGAATCTTGGCGGCTTTGCCGGTGCGCTCGCGGAGGAAGTAGAGCTTTGCGCGGCGCACTTCACCACGGTGCATCAGTTCGACCTTGGCAACCGCTGGGCTGTGCTTGGGGAAGGTGCGCTCGACACCCACGCCGTAGCTGAGCTTGCGGACGGTGTACGACTCGGCAACGCCCGAGCCCTGGATCGCGATGATGTTGCCCTGGAAAATCTGGATGCGCTCCTTGCCGCTTTCGACGACGCGCACATGAACCTTGACCTCGTCTCCGGCGCGGAGGTCGGGAAGGTCGCTGCGGAGGTACTGGTTGTCGACGAGGTCGGTGGTCTTCATGGGGCGATCCGTTACTGGTCGGGGGCGGGTGAGCCGCCCTGAGCGAACGATGAAGGATACGAGACGGGGGCGAACTCTTCCAACAGTCTCTTTTCCGCGGCCGAAAGCCCTCCACGGGCCTCGATGAGGTCGGGTCGCGCCAAAATCGTGCGGTGCAGCGCCTGGGCGAGGCGCCAACGGGCAACGAGCGCGTGGTCGCCGCCGCGCAACACGTCGGGGACCAACCACCCACGGAAGTCGGCCGGGCGCGTGTATTGGGGTTCTTCCAGCAAACCCGTAGCTCCGAAACTTTCGGTCAAGGGCGACTCTGCGTTGCCCATCGCACCCGGAACGAGCCGCACGACCGCCTCGATGATGAGACATGCCGCCACTTCCCCGCCCGACAGCACCACATCACCGACCGACACCTCCGCGTCGACGAGATGCTCGCGCACACGTTGGTCAACTCCTTCGTAGCGGCCACACAGAATGCTGAAACCGGGCAATTCGGCGAGTCGACGCGCCATTGCCTGATCGAAACGGTCACCTCCGGGGCCGACGAGAATGAGTGGTCTGGGCGGCTGCACGGCGTCGACGGCGTCGAATATCGGCTCGGGGCGCATGAGCATGCCGGCGCCACCACCGAAGACCGTGTCGTCGACGGAGCGATGGACGTCGCTCGTGTGGTCTCGCAGGTCGTGGGCACGCAGATCGAGGAGTCCCGACTCCCGAGCCTTGCCGAGCAGGCTTTCCGAACAGAAACCATTGACGATGCCGGGGAAGATGCTGAAGACGTCGATACGCATCAGGCGTTGTCCTGCAGGTCGAGCAGCCCCGCGGGCGGCGACACCGTGACGACACCGTCTTCACGCGACGTCACGAACGGAACCGGCACGAGCACGCCGCGGTCGGTTTCGAGAATCGCGTGTGCGGGATTGTCGATGACGGCCACACACGTTCCGAACTCGGTTCCGTCGACCGAAATGATGCGGGCACCCACGAGATCGTGGACCCACAGAGCGGCGGGGTCGTCGATGGGTTCGCCGTAGACGACTTCGTTCGTCAGTTTGGCCGCATCTTCGCGCACGCCGAGGCCCTCGAGCACCACGAGAAAACGGTCGTTTGAGGGCCTGATGGCCTCGATCGTGCGCCATCCTCCGGCAACGAAGACCTGCGAACCGGCTCGTCTGCGTTCGGGACGATCGGAGACCAAACTGAGATAGATCTCGCCGCGCACTCCGTGGGGCCGACCCAGTCTGCCGATTTCGAGAAGACCGTCGGGCGGGCTGCTCATCGACACGGGTTATCCGTCAACACGGCTCATTCATCGACGAAGTCGACGTCGACGTCGACGCCGTCGCGGCTTGCCGCCGCACGCACCACGGTGCGAATGCTTTGAGCCGTGCGACCGCGACGGCCGATGACACGACCGAGGTCGCCCGAGCCGACGCGCACCTCGAGGTACACCTTGTCGTCACCCTCGCGATGGTCGACCGACACCGCATCGGGGTCGTCGACGATCGATCGAACGACGTGGTGAAGTACCGCCGTCGCCGTGGGTGCGGGAACCAGATTGCCGCTGTCGCTCACTTGGCGCTCTTCGAAGCGGTGAACTGTGCCCACGCGCCCGAGATCTCGAGAAGCTTGCGCACACGCTCGGTGGGCTGTGCACCCTGCTGCAACCAGGCAACCGCTTTGTCATTGTCGACCTTCAGGTGCGACGGCTCTTGACGCGGGTTGTACTGACCGAGAATCTCGATGAAGCGACCGTCGCGCGAGCGGCGCTCGTCGGCGACGATGATGCGGTAATGCGGCTGCTTGGTCTTTCCGACACGGGTGAGACGCAACTTGACTGACATGAAAACTCCTGCAACTGGGTCGTCGAGGCTGGAGGCGGCCGCGACCGGACTGGGAAAGGCTATCGGAAGTCGCGAAAATCGGGAAAGGCCCCGGGGTTTTTCTGGCCGGGCAGGCCCGGCTGGCCGGGCAGGCCCAAACCCGAGAGGTCACCAGCACCCATCTGCTTCATGGCCTTTGCCATCTTGACTGGGTTCATCTTGGGCGGCTTGCCCTTCTTGCCCGACTTCTTGCCCGCCAGGCCGCCCATCTGCTTCATCATGCGCTGCATCTCGCTGAACTGCTTCACGAGGCGGTTCACGTCGGGCACGGTGGTGCCACTCCCCTTCGCGATGCGCACACGTCGCGAACCGTTGATGATCTCGGGGCTGCGACGCTCTTCTAGGGTCATCGACCTGATGATCGCCTCGGTCACCTTCACTTGATCGTCGCCGATCTCTGCGTTCTTTAGTTCCTTCGGCATGCCGGGGAGCATTCCCATGATGCTGGAGATCGACCCCATCTTCTTGACCTGCTGAAGCTGCTCGAGGAAGTCGTCGAGGGTGAATTCGCCCTCGAACATTTTTACCGCGGTCGCCTCGGCTTCTTCTTTTTCGAAGACCTGCTCGGCCTGCTCGATGAGCGTGAGAACGTCGCCCATGCCGAGAATGCGCCCTGCCATGCGGTCGGGGTGGAACTGTTCGAATGCATCGATTTTTTCTCCCGTCGCCGCGAAAGCGATGGGCTTGCCGATGACTTCCTTCACCGACAGGGCGGCACCACCACGTGCATCACCGTCGAGCTTGGAAAGAATCACACCGTCGATCTCGAGCGTCGCATTGAAGGCCTCTGCGGTGTTGACCGCGTCCTGGCCTGTCATCGCGTCGATGACGAGGAAGGTGTAGTGCGGCTCGATCGCGTCACTGATACGACGAATCTCGTCCATCAAGTCGGCGTCAATGGACAAACGGCCGGCGGTATCGACGATGAGAACATCGCGGCCGATACGTCGTGCCTCCGCGAGACCGCGCGTTGCGGTGGTGACCGGGTCACCCGGGTCGGAAAACACCGGGACATCGATCTGGCGACCGAGCGTGCGCAACTGCTCGACGGCAGCGGGACGCTGCAAGTCGGCACCCACCAGCAAGGGTTGGCGACCCTGCGACTTGAACCACCGGGCCAACTTGGCGGCGCTGGTGGTCTTGCCCGATCCCTGGAGACCCGCCATCAAGACGACGGTCGGTGGCTTGCCGGCATAGGTGATTTTCAGCGTGTCGCCGCCGAGGATCGCCGTCAGTTCCTGATTGACGATCTTGACGATCTGCTGGCCCGGGTCGAGGGCCTTCGAAAGCTCTGCGCCGACTGCCTGCTCGCGAATGCGCGCGACGACGTTGCGCGCGACGGTGACGTTGACGTCGGCGTCGAGCAGTGCGGCCCGGATTTCCGAAAGAACTTCCTCGACGTCATCCTCGGTGAGGCGACCGCGACCACGGACCTTGTTGAGAATCGACTCGAATTTCGAACTCAGGCTGTCGAACATGACGCCCGTGAGGCTACCCAACGCTGACGCCGGTCACCTTTCCGTCGACGATCGCAAGATTGACGCGATTGGTCACGTAGTCCATCGTCAGCTGGAAGTCTTCGCCGTCGCGCGAACTCACGCGGGTGATCCAACCTTTCGATTCGGCGACTTTCATGGCCTCGTCCTCGGTGAGGCCGACCAACGTGACCGCCTCGTCCTGGCTGAGTGCCGGTACGTCGACGGCGGGCAGCGTTTCTCCCGAGCCCTCTGAGCCTTCGGATGAACCGGAGCCGCTCGACCCACCACCGGTCGCGGTGTCGGACGAGGTGTCGGGAGTGGTGTCGGGAGTGGTGTCGGGAGTGGGCGTCGCCTGTTCGATGAACTCTTCGGTGATCGCGAGTGCGCTGATCGTGTAGCCGTCCTTCACCGTGTACTCATACGACGGCACGAGCCACATCACGTTGCCAGCGTCGATGATCGGCGTCAGCGACTCCTTCACGCCGGTGATCACGATCGTCTGCACAGTTGGTGCGACGGAATCGGTTGTTGCTGCATCGCCGGCGGGTGACGGCGCGATCGCGACCGAATCCTCCGCGAACGCGGGCTCGGTGACTCCCTTCGCAACCGGTCCGTAGCCGTACCAGCCGGAGTACTTCGGGTCCCCCAGACGCTCGACACCGGCGAGCGCTCCGACCCGTGGGAACTTGGGGCCCTTTTCGAAGGCGAGAAGATTGCCGCCCGCCCAGGTCACCGCGCCGTTCCCACCGAAGCCGAACGTCCATGACATCGGTGCACGCACGTCCCCGACGCGCGTCCACGCGGTCACCGATACCGACCAGTCGTCGGCGTACACCTCAATGTCGTCGTCACGAACGTCGACGCCGGCGTCTTTCATGATCGACTTTGCCCGCTCACGCGACTCGTCCTTGGTGGGCAGATTCTCAGGCTTCTTCATCTCTTGGGGAACTTCGACGACTTCATCGGACGTCGCAGTATCGGATATCGCGGTGTCGGATGTCGCAGTATCGGATGTCGCTGTGTCGGGGGCGACTGCGGGTTCAGATGAACGAGACGACGCAGCCCACGCGGCCGAGTAGTACCAGTTGAGGTACGGGTCGAATTCGGCATCGCCGAAGCTCACCGAGGGTGCAGAGCCATCGATCGGACCCGCGACGAAGCCGCCACCTTCATCCTTCTTGCGCTCGACCAGATCACCCTCGACGCCCAACGCCTTCACGATCGCGTTCATTTGCTTCTTCGTTGGCTCGCCCTTCGCTTTCCACGCCTGGGCCTTGTCGTCGAGCGCGGGAAGGTCTCCTTCGACCTCGTACTCGACCGCGTACGGGGCGAGACCCGCCATCTTGCTGTTCGGCATCGCCGCGTCCGCAGCGGCCTCGGCCGCGCCGGCGGTTCGCGACGACAACGTGGACTGCGCCGAGGAGAACACGATCGGCTCAGCCGCCTCTTCGCTGCTGCCGCATGCAGCAAGAGCGAGTGCCGAGGCGGCGGCGAGGAGTGTGAACCGGGAGAAGATCTTCATGACGAGAAATCTACGACTGACGCCAGCAATGCGCTCGTCACCCTTGCAAGACGCCGTTCGCGTGACGTCTGTCAGGACCCGGCGTCGAAGAGTTCGTGGATGTACTCGTCGGGGTCGAAGGCAACCAAGTCGGCGATTGTTTCACCGAGTCCGACCAACTTCACGGGAATGCCCAACTGCGTTTCGATCGCGAACACGATGCCACCCTTTGCGGATCCGTCGAGCTTCGTCAGCACCACCCCGGTGACGTTGGTGGCTTCGGCGAATTGCGCCGCTTGGGAGAGACCGTTCTGGCCCGTCGTCGCATCGATGACGAGAAGCACCTCGGTGACGGTGCCGGCATCCTTTTCTGCGACGCGGCGAACCTTCTTCAGTTCCTCCATGAGGTTGGTCTTGTTCTGCAACCGGCCGGCGGTATCGGCGAGAACGAGGTCGCACCCGCGCGCCGCGGCGCTCTGCACGGCATCGAAGATGACCGCACTCGGGTCGCCCCCTTCGCTGCCACGCACAATGGGAACTTCGGCTCGCCCGGCCCACGTCTCCAACTGCTCGCTGGCCGCGGCGCGGAACGTGTCACCCGCGGCGAGAAGCACGTTCCGGCCGTTCGCCTTCTGCGCGAAGGCCACTTTGCCGATCGTCGTTGTTTTGCCGACGCCGTTCACGCCGACGAAAAGCCAGATGTTCGGCTGCTTGACCGATGCATCGAACGTGAGATCGCGCGCGTTGGCGCTCAACTGGGCTGTCATCTCGGCCTGCAGAGCATCGACCAAGCTGCGGGGGTCGGTGATTTCCTTTTTGTCGATGCGTGACTTCAAGCCCGCAAGCAACGACGTCGTCACCGACAGGCCGACGTCGGCGCGCAGCAGCGTTTCTTCCAGGTCGTCCCACGTGTCAGCGGTGATCTTTTCCTTGGCCCGCACGCCGGCAAATGCACCCGTGAAAATGCCCGCGGCCTTGGCAAACCTGCGCTTCGGTGCCACAGGTTCGGGCTCGACAAGCGGGCCGGGTTCGGGACCCGTCTCTTCCGCTTCGACCTCTTCGACCTCTTCGACCTCTTTGCGCACCGTGGGTTCTTCGACACGCGGAACCTCGTCGATACGAAGCGACTTTTCGACGGTCGGAGCAGATGGCGCCTCGACGGCAGCCGGAGCGTCCGCCCTGCGGCGGTTGAGCGCGATGACGCCGAGTCCAAAGACCACGACGATGCCGACGAGGAGAAGGAGTATGAGGGGTGCGTTGTCCATGTGGGCTCAGTTCGGGGTCGAGGCGCGTTCGACGATCACCTTCGACGAGCCACCCGGCTGCATGGTGACGCCGAGAAGACAGTCGCCCGCTTCCATCGTGCGCTTCTGGTGACTGACAACGAGCAACTGTGCGTCGCGACGGAATTCGCCGAGCAGGCTGAGAAACCGCGACAGGTTCACGTCGTCGAGAGCGGCCTCGACTTCGTCCATCACATAGAACGGTGAGGGGCGACTGCGGAACACCGCAAAAAGAAAGGCAAGTGCGGTGAGCGACCGCTCTCCGCCCGACAGGAGCGAGAGCTTCTTCACGTTCTTGCCACCCGGACGAGCCTCGACTTCGATACCCGTGTTCAACGGGTCCTCGGGCAGGGTCAATGTGAGCCGGCCCGTACCGCCCGGGAAAAGACCTCCGAAGAGTTCCTGAAAGTTGCGGGCGACGTCGTGGAACGCGGTACCGAACACCGACTGGATTTCTTCGTCGACTGCCCTGATGACGCGCAGAAGATCCCGTCGCGTGTTGCGAACGTCTTCGAGTTGGGCTTCGAGGAATTCGTGCCGCTTCTGGAGCTCGGTGAACTCCTGCAGCGCCAGCGGGTTGATCGGACCCATGAGGCGCAACTCTCGTTCGAGTTCACGCACGCGCGCGATCGGCACGACGCCTTCGGTCATCGGCGGCGGCTCCGTCGCTTCGGCGACTTCGGGTTCGACTTCGAGATCACGACGCAGTGATTCGACGGCCGCTTCGAGTCGCATCCGCACTTCGGCCTCGTCGATTTCGACGCGCCGGCCTCGTTCACGCTGTTCGTCGAGTTCACGTTCGGTCGACTGTCGTTCGCGTCGTGCCGTGTCGAGTCGTGCCGCGACCTCGCGCACCTCGTCGCTTTGGCGGCGACGAGCCTCGTGAAGTTCGACGAGCAAGGCCTCTGTGGTGATGCGGTGACGGTCGACGAGGTCGCTGAGACCGACGATCGCATCGAATGCGCGCTGAAGACGAATCCGCTGCTCTGCGGCCTGCGCGCGCGCGTCGGCGTCGGCGGCCAGACGGGACTCTGTTTCGTCGAGTCGGCGCTGCACGAACTGCTGACGCTCGACGAGGCCGACGGACTTCACCTCGAGGTCTTTGCGTCTCAATGCGAGTCGCGAGGCCTCGGCATCGAGCCCCGCTCGTGCGGCACCGATGGTGCGCATCGTCTCGGCCTCCATCGCCTCGTCGGCTTCGAGACGCGGCAGAACTGCTTCGAGTTCCGCAAGCCGCGACGCTGCCCGTTCGAGACGCCCTGAGACGTCGTCGCGCTGCGAGCGGACGGCATCGAGCTCGGCAATCACTTCGCGCCGCTCCCCCGTCACTCGTTGCAGACTCTCGGCCGCTGCAAGACGTGCACGCGTCAGTTGTTCGTGACGACGCTCGAGTTCAGCGAAGGAATCACGTGCGGATTGCACTTCTGCCCGGGCACGCGCCGAATCGCTTGCACGGCGTTCTGATTCGGTGTTCGCCTCGGACTGCCGCGCAACCGCATCGCCAAGCGCAGCCGCGGTCACCGCATCGGCCTGGCCGCCGATACGCCACCCTGACGGCGCGAAGCGGTCACCGCGACGCGTGACCACGTGCAGCGTGGGGTTCGCCAGTGCAACGTCCACGGCGGTTGCCCAAGAATCGGCGATGAACGCTCGTGAAAGCAACGTGTCGAGCAGAGCGTCGATCGCGCCCGCGTCGGGCCCGGCGGCACGCACGACTGCGCGAACCGGCCGCGCGCCGGCCGGAGTGGCGCCGGTCGATTCCCGAGCACCACCGAGCGCCAGCACGGCTCCGTTCACGTTCATCGAGTCGAGGCTGGACAACGCGGCACGCGCAGCCGATGCATCGCGCATCACAATGCCGGCAACCGCATCCCCGAGAGCCGCGTGCACCGCGGCCTCCCAACCGTCTTCGATGCGAACAAGATCGACGAGGGCGCCAACCACGCCGTCCACGTCCGCAAGATGCTGCAGTCCGGCGCGGCTGCGTGCGGTTTCGAGGGCCTCGCGCAGCACCTCGACGCGGGCGTTCCAGTGCGCCAGCGAAGCAGCCGCATTGGCACCGGATTGCGTGGCTGCATCGAGCGCGACTTCGGCAACAGCCCGACGTTCGGACTGGCCGCGCACCTCGTCTTCGATGCGCTTTGCCGCGCCTTCGGCGGATTCGTATTCGTTGCCGAGGCGCTCGATGTCGGCCGCCAGGCGCATCGCCCTGTCATCGAGTTGCGCGATGCGTGTTGCAACACGTTGTAATTCGGCACGGTCGCGTTCGTCGTTTGCGCGCAGGGTGCGCAATTCTCCGCGCACCTCGGCGGCGGCGCTCGCCGCAATCGCTGTCGTTATCTCAGGAACGTCGTCGTCGCTCGCGGTTTCTCGGCGTGCCGCGAAGTCTGCTTCATCGCGCTCGAGCGACCCGCGTTCGGGGTCGACGAGGGACAGTTCCGCGTTGATGGAGTCGAGTTCTTCGCGCAGCGCCGCCGCATCGACCTCGAGCGAGGCCATCACATCGGCGTCCATGAACTGACTACGGTCACGCTCCATCGAACGACGACGTTCAGCGAGAAGAGCCGCTAGGCCGCGCGCACGCTCGCGCAATTGCTCGACGCGCACCAACTGGTCGCTGACTCCGGTGTCCCCAAGCGCTGTCAGTTCGACCTCGGACGACAACACGAGGGTGTCAAGCCCGGAGAGGCGGACACGCAGCTCTTGCTCGGTGCGCACACCGTTGGCTTTGTCCCCGGCGAGTGACACGAGACGGGCGCGGGTCGAGGCGATCTCGCGACCCGCGAGGTAGATCTGGAGCGCCTTCAACTCGGTCACAAGATCGCCGTGCCGACGTGCCGCTTCCGCCTGACGTTCGAGGGGACGCAGCTGTCGGCGTACCTCGCGGATGAGGTCCTGGACACGAAGGAGGTTCGCCTCGGTGCTGTCGAGGCGCCGTTCTGCTTTCTCCTTGCGCTTGCGGTACTTCAACACGCCGGCTGCCTCTTCGATGATGGCACGACGGTCTTCAGGGCGCGCGTTCAATACGGCATCGATCTGGCCCTGGCTGACGATGACGTGCTGCTGACGACCGACACCCGCGTCGGACAACAGTTCCTGAACGTCGAGCAGTCGACATTCGACGCCGTTGATCGAATACTCGCTTTCGCCCGAACGGAAGAGCGTACGACCGACCGTGACCTCGGTGAATTCGATCGGCAAGAGGCCCGTGGAGTTGTCGAGCGTGAGCACCACCTCGGCACGACCGAGGGCGGGTCGCTTTTCGGTACCCGCGAAGATGACATCGTCCATCTTCTGACTGCGCACGGCGGAAGGTGCCTGCGCACCGAGGACCCACGCGATGGCGTCAACGACGTTCGACTTGCCCGACCCGTTGGGACCGACGACGACGGTAACCCCGGGTTCCAGTTCCATCACCGTGGTGTCGGCGAAGGATTTGAAGCCTTTCAGGGTCAGGGACTTGAGAAACACAACAATCCGAACTTACAAGATCGGGCAGATTTGGACCGACTTCCGCGGGCCCGTCAGCGTTGACAGACAGGGCAAAAATGGGTGGACCGACCCGCCCCGGTCACGCGGCGGATGATCCCCCGACCGCACGTGATGCATCTCTCCCCCTCCCGCGCGTACACGCGGTGCTCGGCCTGGAAGATGCCCTGACGTCCGAGTGCATCGACGTACTGCGTGTCGGAAAGGGTCGACCCGCCCGCCGCTACGGCTTCGCGGAGGACCTCGACGGTCATGCGGTGCAGCACCTTGAGTTGCGCGGTTGCCAGGGTGTCGACTCGGCGATCCCAGCGCATGTGTGCGCGGTGCATGATCTCGTCGGCGTAGATGTTGCCGATGCCGGCGATGACCGTCTGATCGAGGAGCACAGCCTTCAGGCCACGGCGACGACCTGCGACCGCGGAACGGAACGCCTCAAAACCGAACTCGTCAACGAGAGGATCGAGACCGAGACGACCGACTTCGGGGACGAGGTCGTCGTCGGGGTTGAACACCACTACCTCGCCGAACGTGCGGGGGTCGACGAATCTCAGTTCGGTCGGCTCGGCACCGCTGCGTTCAAGCAGCAGCGCAACGTGAGTGTGGGCCTCGCGGGGAGCATCCGGCGCCGCGAGCAACAGCCGCCCGCTCATGCGCAGGTGCACCATCATCGAGTTGCCGTTGGCAAGGTCGAAGAACAGGTACTTGCCGCGTCGATACGTCGTGGTGAAGGTTTCTCCGAGAAGGCCCGCGCGCACCACCTCCGGGCGCGTACGGCGCACGCTCCGCAACCGGCCGATGTCGACCCTGATCACACGTGATCCGACGATCGCGGTGTCGAGCGAACGTCGCACGGTTTCCACTTCGGGCAACTCGGGCATGTCGCGGCTCAGCCGTCGGTCGGCTCGGGCAAACGACCGAGGGCGCCCTCTGCCGCCACTTGCTCGGCGTTCTTTTTCGATGGCCCCGTGCCAACCGCTTCGACTTTGCCGACGATGACGCGTGCCGTGAACGTCTTTGCGTGGTCGGGTCCCTCGCTGTCGACGACGTAGCGGGGCGCCTGCAGACCCAGACGTGCGGCGCGTTCCTGAAGGACTGTCTTTGCATCAAGTTTGTCGATGTTGGGCAGCGCACGGTGCATCGCGGGTAGTAAAAGCTGCTTCACCTTTTCGTAGGCAACAGTCGGCCCCGCGTCGAGATAGATCGCGCCGATGACGGCCTCGAAGGCATCGGACAGGATCGACGTCTTTGTTCGTCCGCCCGCCGTATCTTCTCCACGGCCCAGCAACAGTGCGGGACCGAGGTTCACCTGACGCGCCAGCGACGCGAGAGCCTTCGCATTGACGACGCTCTTGCGCAGATCGGTCAGGCGACCTTCAGGAAGATCGCCGAACGTCGTGAATGCGATGTCGGCGACGATCCATCCGAGGACCGCATCGCCAAGAAATTCGAGACGCTCATTCGACTCGGGCGCTTCGACCTCGGCTTGCCACGAACGGTGCTGAAGGGCCCGTACGAGCAGTGTGGGATCGGCGAACTCGTGGTCGAACCCGACTGCCAGTCGGGTGAGTGCCTCAGGATCCGGATGAAACTCGACCATAGACGTAGTCGACGGCATCGCGCACCGTCTTTAGGTCCTGCAGGTCTTCGTCCTCGATACGGAATCCGGCGACGACGTCGGCGAGTTCTTCCTCGAGGGCCTCGACGAGCTCGATGAGCGCCAGCGAGTCGGCGTCGAGGTCATCGACGAACGACTGACCTTCGGAGATTGCGCTTGGATCGATTTCGAGAATCTCAGACAGTTGGTCGCGAACGATCGCAAAAATTCCGGCCCGATCGATTGATGCCATGTCTGTCTCCTGTGGTGTTGCGGTTGGGTGCTCGTCAGCGTCCGTCGTTGACGGACGTGTCCGAGATTAGACCGATTGCCGAGCGAATGGCCTCGACCATGCCTGAATCGACCATTTCTTTGGCGACTTTGATGCCGTTGAGCATCGCTCGAGCCGAGGACGATCCGTGCGAAATGATGCAGACGCCGTCGACGCCGAGCAGGATCGCACCACCGTAGGTGTCGGGGTCGAGTGACTCGTAGAGCGGCAACAGCGCCGGCAGCAACGCATCCGCGTGCACCTTGAGGTCGGGACTGGAACCGAACGCCGAGAACAGCGCCTTGACCACCGTCTTGAGGCTGCCTTCGAGCGTTTTTAGGACGACGTTCCCCGTGAAGCCGTCGGCGACGACCACATCGACGTCGGGCGTCATGATGTCACGGCCCTCGACGTTGCCGACGAAGTTGATGCCCGGCGCGACGGAGAGAAGTTCGTAGGCCTCCTTACGCAGCGTGTCACCCTTTCCGGGTTCCTCACCGATCGACAACAGCCCGACGCGCGGGTTTGCGATGCCGAAACGTCGCGCGGAGTAGATCGAACCCATCACCGCAAACTGCACCAGCCAGTCGGCCTGCACTTCGGCATTGGCCCCTGCGTCAAGGAGAACCGTCGGCGTGTGACCGGGTACCGGGATCGGGGTGGCGATGGCGGGACGGTTCACACCCTTCACACGACCCATGCGCAACAATGCCGAGGCCATGGTTGCGCCGGTGTTGCCTGCAGAAATCATCGCCGAGGCTTTGCCGTCGCGCACCGCTTCAGCCGCACGAACGAGGGTGGAGTCCTTCTTGCGCCGCACGCCACCCGCCGGGTCCTCGTCCATCGCGATGACCTCGTTGGCGCGAATCACGGCGAGTGACGAGATGTCGATCGACGTGAGCGAAGCGAGATTGTCGGGCCCGACAAGAACGCACGGAACGCCAGCAGCGGCCGCGTCAAGGGTCCCCTTCAGGATTTCATCGGGAGCTTTGTCGCCGCCGAGTGCGTCGACCGCAACAGGAAGATTCACGGAGCGAGATTAGGCGACTTCGACGGCGGTACGACCCTTGTACCAACCGCAACCGCCACACACCACGTGCGGCTTCTTCGCCGCGCCACAACGGGGGCACACGCTCCGCGATGGCAATTCCATGCGCATGTTCGCGGACTTGCGGCTGTGGGTCTTCGCCTTCGACTTCTTTTTCTTGGGTACAGCCACGATGGTCTCCGTTGGACGTCTTTCTCAGCCCCGAGAGGTTATCGGCACGACGGGAGTTTGCGCCCACCCGCGTTCAGCGGTCGTCGAGCCGCTCGCGCAGGGCATCGAGGCCGGCCCACCGGGGGTCCGAGGCGCCGACCGCGCAACCACATTCGGCCTCGCCGGGGTTCGATTTGTCGGCCCCACAGACTGGACACAGTCCGGGACAATCGGCGCTGCAGAGGGGTGCGTCAGGCAGCGACAACAGCAGATGCTCCCGAACCAACGGCGACAGAAGCAGTTGATCCCCCTCGAGTGGATAGGCATCGGGATCAGTGATCTCGCGCTGGTACAACTCACGGATCTCGACGGTGACGGTGTCACGCACCTCAGCGAGGCACCGTCGGCACGTGTCGCGGTACCGGGCCGACACCGTGCCGCGCACGACGATTCCGGAGTTCGTCGATTCGAGATGAAACGCGATGGGAACATCCTGGGTGACAATGCGACTGTCACCGAGTTCGAGCAGGTTGCTGTCGACGGCGACGTCGACGTCCTTCACGTTGCCGACGCGCCGCAGCACCTCGGCGACGTTGACGACGAGACCCGAAAGAGGAGATGTCACAACTACTCGCCGACGCTCAGAAGCGGTCTTGGTCGAAGAACCCCTGGATCTCGCCCGAGGGATCGGTCGGCTGCGGCTCGTCGGCGTCGGGTCGGTTGCCGATGGAAAGGCGTTGACGACCCGTGGCCACGGTCTTTATGAGACGGTCGAGCAGGATCTCGAAGCTGCCGAGTCGCTGGTCGAGGAAGTCTTCGGTCTCCATGCGCAGACGACGTGCGTCAGCCTCGGCGTTCTCGACGACCGTTCGCGCCCTGGATTCGGCGGCGCGCACGACTTCGGTGCGCTGCACCATGCGCTCGGCCTGGACGCGAGCGGCTTCGATGATTTCGTCGGCTTCGCGGCGCGCCTTGTTGACGAATTCCTGCTTCTCGCGCAGCATCCACCGTGCCTGGCGCAGTTCTTCGGGCATACGCACGAGGGCATCTTCGAGGATCTCGATGATCTCGTCGCGGTCGATGCGCGGCGTGCTCGAGAGCGGCATGTTCGGCGCCGACGCGATGATGTCGAGTGCGCGACGCACCAAGGCCTCGGCGTCACCCATCTGCGGCTCGACGGGTTGCTGCTCGAAGTCGTCGTAACCGTCGTCGTAGCTCATGAGAAGATCTCCTTCAGCGCCGCAGTGACGTTGCTCGGCACCATGGACGAAGGGTCGCCACCATACTGGGCGATCTCGCGCACGAAGCGGCTGCTCACCGACGACCGCTCGGGACTGCACGGAAGATAAACGGTGGGAACACCGGCAACGGCGAGGTTGGTGTGCGCCATTTGCTGTTCGATCTCGAAGTCACCCGAGTTGCGCAGACCCTTCACGATGAAGTCGACGTCGGCGGCCTTTGCGGCATCGACCGCAAGACCGGGAAACGCCTTGACCGAATACTTGCCCGCGCAGTGCCCGTCGGCGAGTGCACCGTCGATGAGGTGGATGCGCTGTTCGACGGTGAACACCCCGCCGTGCTTTTCGGGGTTGTGGAGAATGGCGATGACGACGTGGCCGAAGAGACGGGACGCCTGTTCGATCACGTCGACGTGACCTAGATGAATCGGGTCGAAACTGCCCGGATAGAGGACCTTCGTCATGCACCCACAACGGTACAACCGCACGTTCACGACCCGTCGGCATTCACCCCGTCACGGACGAAAAACCCAACCGTTGTGCGCCCGTAGTCACGCCGGCGGACTGCCTTCCAGCCCCGCGGCGCTTCATCGTGAACCGCAGCCCGCATTTCCGTCTCGATCACAAGCATGGCGGAAGGGTCGGCCGACTCGACCACAGAAAAAATCTCGTCCCAGTGCGGGAATACGTACGGCGGATCGGCGAGAACCAGTGTTGCGTCGACGACTTCCTCGCGAAGGCGCAACGCACCGGCCGAAGCGATGTCGCGGACGATGTCGAGAGGGACGACCCGGGACAAGTCCCCGATACCGAGCGAGTCGATGTTTCCCGAAAGCACACCGAGAGCTCGACGATCATTTTCCACGAAAGTGCACCGTGCCGCGCCGCGCGACAGTGCCTCGATGCCGAGTGCACCGGAACCTGCGAAGAGGTCGACGACCACGGCACCATCGATTGCATCGATGCTGCCGAGCGCGTTGAAGACCGCTTCGCGGACCTTGTCGGTAGTCGGACGGGTTGCGTTGCCTTCAGGGCCCTCGATGCGGCGCCCCCGCAAGTCGCCTGCCACCACACGCATGGAAGCAGTCTGTCAGGCAATAATCGGTCCGTGCAGCAACCACCATCCGAGAGCATCTGCGTCGACTGCGGCGGCGTTGCGCACCTTCTCACTCGCCCGCGCGAGGATGGCACCTGGTTGGTCGGGGACATCGTCACCTATCGCTGCAGGGACTGCCGCGACAGATGGGACATCATTCTTGAGAGCGACGACGTCGAATCCCCCGACGACTGATTTCCGTCGGCTCAATTCCGAACAACGAAGTCTTCGCGCCCGGGATCCTCGATGAAGAGTTGCACCTCATCGCGAATGTGGGGATGGGCGGCGAGGCTCGTATCGTCGCCGACAATGCCGATCGCGACCTCGCGGGCCGCCTCAATGAGATCACGATCGGTCTTCAACGATGCGAGTTTGAGATCGTCGCTGCCACCACTCTGTCGCTTGTCCATGATCGTGCCCTCACCGCGCAGCTGAAGGTCGATCTCGGCAAGGTCGAAGCCATCGGTCGACGCGACAAGCGCTTCGATACGTGGCTTCATTTCGGCGATCAGTTCGTCGTCGGACAACCGCGTCACGAGCCAGCAGGTCGATGCCTTGTCTCCACGACCGACGCGTCCACGCAACTGATGCAACTGTGCGATACCGAATCGATCGGCGTCGAGGATCACCATCTGCGTCGCGTTGGGGACGTCGACACCAACTTCGATGACGGTGGTTGCGACGAGAACGTCGAGGTCGGCCCGGCGGAAAGACCCCATCACGACGTCCTTTTCGGTCGACTTCATGCGGCCGTGCATGAGTCCGATACGCAGACCTGCCAGTTCACCGTCGCAGAGGTCGGTGAACGTCGCCTCTGCCGAGGCAGCCTCGAGCTTCTCGCTGTCTTCGACGAGAGGGCACACCACGTACACCTGGTCTCCCCGGCCGACTGTCTCGCGAACCGCGGCCCACATCGCACTCGTTTCCGCCTCGCCCGCGACCGCATGCGTGACGATCGGGGTACGACCCGGTGGCATTTCATCGAGCACGCTGACATCGAGGTCGCCAAAGATCGTCAACGCCGCCGTGCGCGGGATGGGTGTCGCGGTCATCACCAACGTGTCGGGGCGGATCTCCGACATTTCACGCAATCTTGCCCGCTGCTCGACCCCGAAACGGTGCTGTTCGTCGACGACCACAGCGCCGAGCGACTTGAACTCGATCCCCTTCTGGATGAGGGCGTGGGTTCCGATGGCGATGTCGATGGAGCCGTCGGCCAGACCTGCAACGACGCGTCGACGCTGTTCACCCGTGATGCGGTTCGTCAACAGTTCCACCCGCACCGGTCGGTCGCCGAAGAGATTGTCGGGGTCGGAGACCACGAGACCATCGAGTAGACGCGTCACACCAGCGAAATGCTGCTCGGCGAGTACTTCGGTTGGGGCCATCAACGCACCCTGGTAGCCGCCTTCGACCGCAGTCAGCAGCGTCGCAACCGCGACAACGGTCTTTCCACTGCCGACGTCACCCTGAAGAAGCCGGTTCATCGGCACGGTTCTCGACATGTCCGTGGAGACTTCATCGATGACGCGGCGCTGCGCGGATGTCAATGGGAACGAAAGGTTTTCGATGAATTGGTTCACGAAAACACTGCGTGTCGAGTGTGCAATGCCGCGTGCGGACTGTTCGATGCGCTTCTTTTCCCGCACCAGATAGGTCTGCACGCGCAACAGTTCGTCGAAAGCAAGGCGTCGTCGCGCGCTCTCCACCTCGTCCATCGAGGACGGCAAGTGGATCGACTTCATCGCTTCGAAGCGCGGCACGAGGTTGTACTTGCGACGTACGCCATCGGGCACCGGATCGTCGACGCCGCGCGGAGCACATTTACGCAGTGCGGTTTCGACCCACTTCGCCATCTCCCACGTCTTGACGCCGTTGTCGCCGCTCTGGGGGTAGATGGGCACGATGCGGCCCGTACGGTCACCGATCAGATCGACGATGGGGTTGGTCATTTGCAACGCACCCCGGTACGTGTCGGGCTTGCCCCACACCGAAATCGTGAGACCGGCGTACAACTGTCGACTGCGCCACGGTTGGTTGAAGAACGTGAGGGTGAATTTGCCCGTGTCGTCGCCCACGCGGGCGGAGACCATCGATCGTCCGTTGCGCGTGGATCGCTTGTCGACCGACAGCACGTCGACGACGACCAGCGCCGATGCGCCGGCGGCAAGGTCGCACACGCGACACTCTTGCGTGCGGTCCACCCATCGGCGGGGGTAGTACATGAGGAGATCGAGGACGCTGTCGACTTCCAACGCGTGGAGGTCCGCCAGTCTCTTTTCGCCGATGCCCTTGAAACCCTCGAAGTCCTTCGCCTGCAATTCGGCAAGCGTCAAGGGACCCGTGCCGGTTTCTTCGGCGGGTTCGGTTTTCCTACTCGACACCGAACAAGTATGGGTACAGCGGCTGGCCACCGTGGTGGACCTCGACCGTGATGCCGGGGTGATGCTCGGCCATCCACGCCGACAGTTCGGCCGTCATTGCGGGGGTCGCATCGGCCCCCGCAAGCACAGTCAGAATCTCGCGTTCGGGCGAAATGAGGTGGTCGAGCAGATGGGTCGTGGCGGCGCGCCAGGTTCCGCCGATCGCCACGATGCCGTCGCCGCGAACGATGCCGATCCAGTCACCGGTTGTGATGGACCCTGCATCGCTGTCGGTGTCGCGGACTGCCTGCGTGATTTCACCCGTCGCCACGCTTGCCGCAGCAGCACTCATTTCGCGCGCGTTCTGCTCGGCCGACGCCTCGGGGTCGTACAGCACGAGCGAGGCAAGCGCTTCGGGCATCGAACATGAGGGTACGACGCGCACGTCCTTTTTCGTCAGTTCTCCGACCTGGTTCGCCACCGGAATGATGTTCTTGTTGTTCGGCAGCAGAACAATCTGGTTTGCGTTCATGCGCTCGACGGCATCGAGAAGTTCAGCCGTCGAAGGATTCAACGATTGCCCGCCGGACACGACACCATGGACTCCGAGTTGGCCGAACAGTTCGGCGATGCCATCACCACTCGCGACTGCAACCACGGCGCACGTCACGGGCGGCAGAGAGGTCGAGTGCTGACCACCATGCCCAACGCGCGCCGGATGCACCACGTCTCCCGCGTCGACCCCGAGTTCGGCTTCCCGCTTCGCGTGTTCGTCGGCGACCTCCTCGAACAGGTCGGTAACGCGAATCGCGTGCGGACGCCCCCCGAGTTCGAGAGGCGCCTCGATTGCGGCACCGATGTCGTTCGTGTGGATGTGGCAGTTGTAGAGCCCGTCACCACCGACAACGACGATCGAATCACCGATACGTCCCCACGCTTCCATGAATGTCCGGTGCTGGGTGTCGGCAAGGTCGAGGAGGAACATCACCTCGTAACGCAGTTCGCTGACATCGACTCCTTCGTCGGACGAGCGGTGCGCGACCAATTCCAGCGCATCGAGGTCGGGCCCGGCCGACTCGTCAGGTTCGGGTAGTGCGACTCCTGCCACGACGTGGAGCAACGCATCGAGCAAAAGGAGATACCCCGCTCCGCCCGCATCGACGACCCCCGCCTGTTTAAGGACGGGAAGCATCTCGGGCGTGCGTCGCAACGCGTCGCCGCCGGCTTCGCGCGCGGCGAGAAGAACGGCCGTGAGGTCGTCACCCGAAGCTGCGCCTGCGGCCGCTGCATCGGCGGATTCGCGAACGACGGTGAGAATGGTTCCTTCGACCGGCTTCAAGACCGCTTCGTACGCCGACTTCGATGCCGCAGACAGTCCGTCGGCCAGCTTCGGCGCGGTCACACCCACGGCGTCCGATGGGGCAAACGTTGCGGCAAGACCGCGCAAGACCTGCGAGAGAATCACGCCGCTGTTTCCGCGCGCACCCATCAACGCACCATGGCTGATGCCGCCGCACACGGTTTCGAAGGACAGACCAGATTTGGCAACGCGGTCATCCACCTCGGCGACGACCGCATCCAGGGTGCGAGCCATGTTCGTTCCGGTGTCACCATCGGGCACCGGGTAGACGTTCAGACGGTTGATCGCGGATTGATGTCGGCGGATCGTGTCTCGGAACGTGGCGATGACATCGCGGATTTGCACGGCAGAGAGCTGGTCAAGGCCGGGCACGGGTCAAATCGTAATGATTCAACAGGGCATGGGCGTTCCCCACCCTGAATCGGTACGGACAACGCAGGGAATCGGGTCCCCGCTGGTTGGGCCTCGGAAGGAGCGCTGTTAGCCTTGACTCTCATGTCGGCTAAGTGTCAGGTATGCGGTAAGGGCCCCTCGTGGGGCATGTCGGTGTCGCACTCGCACGTGCGCACCAAGCGCCGCTGGAACCCGAACATCCAGCGCGTCCGCGCTCTCGTCGGCGGGGCACCCAAGCGTCTTTACGTGTGCACTGGCTGCATCAAGTCCGGCAAGGTAGTCAAGGCCGGCCGCTAGTCCGCCGCGACCGAAGTCTGCGAGACTGGACCGCATGCAAGGGATCATCAAGGCCTACGACCCGGGATCGGGCGACGGCATTGTCATCAGTGACAAAGATCTCAGCGAGTTCAACCTGGCCCCCGATGCGCTCGAGGGATCGATTTTCCGCATGTTGCGACAGGGCCAGCGCGTGGTTTTCACCCTTGATTCAGAGGGTCGGGCAACGCGTCTGAGCCTCGGTTCCGAATCCGACATGGGCACCCCCGGTTTCTGACCGGTTCACCCGAAGTTCTCGCTGCAGCCCCTCAGGGTTTATCGTTTTCTCACCGAGTTTTTCCGTGAGTTTTTTCGTCGGAAAACATCGTCATCCCCCGATCGAAAATCCCCGCCAAGGAGGACGCGTGAGCGCCACCACCAAGAACGCCAAACTGCAGCAGTGGGTCAAGGACTGGGCTGCGGTTCTCGAGCCGAGTGACATCTATTGGTGTGACGGCAGCGCGCAAGAGTACGACCGTTTGTGTCAACTGCTCGTCGATGCGGGAACCTTCACGAAACTCGACGAAGCGAAGCGTCCGAACAGTTACTGGGCACATTCCGACCCGGGCGACGTCGCGCGCGTCGAGGACCGCACGTTCATCTGCTCGAACGACGCAGCCGACGCCGGGCCGAACAACAACTGGCGCAATCCCGACGAGATGCGTGAAGAGTTGACGTCGCTGTACAAGGGCGCGATGAAGGGTCGCACGATGTATGTCGTGCCGTTCTCGATGGGACCGCTGGGATCGCCCATCGCCCACATCGGCGTGCAGCTCACCGACTCGGCCTACGTGGCGGTCAGTATGCGCATCATGACCCGCATGGGTCAGGGCGCACTCGACGTCCTCGGCGACAGCCAGTGGGTTCCCTGCGTTCACTCGGTCGGTGCCCCCCTCGCAGCGGGTCAAGCCGACGTCGCCTGGCCGTGCAACCCCGACAACAAGTACATCGTCCACTTCCCTGAGACGCGCGAGATCTGGAGCTACGGCTCGGGGTACGGCGGCAATGCATTGCTCGGCAAGAAGTGTTTCGCGCTGCGCATCGCGTCGGTGATGGC
>SXGQ01817200.1_pt1 | contig 36850 bp, 50 predicted proteins | sample 3178371 | NCBI WGS metagenome assembly SXGQ01 (sample SAMN11356859, study PRJNA531348) | freshwater metagenome | isolation source: freshwater sample F1-20 | place: China: Fuxian Lake, Yuxi | collected 2017-12-25 | reverse complement strand
TAAATGGATTCCGGTTATTCGTGTAATCGGTAACGAGTTTGAAGTAGATGGGCGTATGTACGTCTCGGGCCTTGTGCGCAACGCTAAGGATGCCCAGCGCATGTACAACTACTGGGTAAGCCAAGAAGCCGAGATGCTGGCTTTGGCACCCAAGGCGCCGTTTATTGGATATGGCGGTCAGTTTGAAGGTTACGAACAGCAATGGAAGACGGCCAACACTAACAACTGGCCGTATTTAGAGGTTAATCCCGACGTGACAGACGGACAGGGCGCAGTCCTGCCGCTGCCACAACGTGCCCCACCGCCGCTTGCCCAGACGGGCTTGATTCAGGCGAAGATGGGCGCTGCCGACGACATCAAGGCCGCGACCGGCCAGTACGATGCCAGCCTCGGTATGCGGTCCAATGAGCGCACGGGTCGGGCCATTTTGGCGCGTGAACGGCAAGGCGACACAGGCACATACCACTTTGTAGATAACCTAGCTCGGGCCATTCGCTATGGGACGCGCCAACTCGTTGATTTAATTCCGAAGATTTACGATACCCAGCGTATTGCGCGAATCATTGGTATCGACGGAGAGACTGCAACAGCCAAAATCAACCCAATGCAGGCTGAGCCTGTTCGTCGGGTAATGAACGAGGCAGGGGTTGTAATCGAGAAGATTTACAACCCGTCAGTTGGTAAGTACGACGTGGCGGTTACGACTGGCCCGTCCTACGCGACCAAGCGTCAGGAAGCCATGGACGCCATGGGGCAGATTTTGCAGGCCAACCCGAACTTGTGGCAGGTTGCAGGCGACTTGTTTGTCAAAAACATGGATTGGCCGGGCGCTCAAGAGATTGCTAAGCGGCTCCAAAAGGTCATTGATCCGAAGCTCTTGGCGGACGAGGAAGACCCGGCGCTACAGGCGGCCAACCAGCAGATGCAGGTTATGGCGCAGGAAATGCAGATGATGCAAGAGATGCTCCAGCGCGTGCAGCAGTCTATGGAAGCCCGCGAGGTGCAGATCAAGGAGTTTGAGGCAGAAGTTAAGGCATACAATGCTGAGACCGATCGCATTAAAGCCGTCGAAAGCGGCTTGAATGAGCAGCAAATTCAGGACATCATAATGGGCACTTTGGCCGGTATGATGAGTAATGGCGAGCTTGTGCCGCCGACCGCCCAACGGACAATGCCCGAAATGGGCACGGAGTTACCGCCGCAATGAAACCAGCAGATTTTGTCGGGCACTTATTCCTAGCGCGAGATGTCACCCATTCGGTGCATCTCAATACGCGTAGTTATGCTAAGCACAAAGCTCTGGGATCGTTTTACGACAAGGTAATAGATTTGGCCGACACGTTCGCGGAAGCCTATCAGGGCCGTCATGGCCTAATCGGCCCGATTACGTTGCAATCGGCCAAGAAAAACGGCAACGTAGTTGAGTTTTTGCAAGAGTCTTTGGCGGAAATTGAAGTTAATCGCTACAAGTTTTGCGACGAAGATGACACTGCGATTCAGAACATTATTGACGAAATTGTGGCTCTTTACTTGAGCACTTTGTACAAACTGCGCTTCTTAGCGTGAGGGTAGAGCATGGAACTTCTTAATCCGATGGCCGATGCCGTATACCCCGGTCGTACGGTAGCGTACACCGGCACGGCGGGTTCAACTGCAACTTGGCAAGCGGGACCGCAGGGCGTAGTAGTTTGGGCAACGACCCCGGCATACGTCGTAGTTGGCGAAGGCGTCACCGCGACGACTGCTAGCACTCCGATCCCGGCGTTTACGCCGATCCCGTTTATTGTGCCGCAAGGCACTGGCGCGCCCTGGCGAGTAAGTGCGATTCGCGTTGGCTCTGACGGCGACGTGTACGCCAAGCCCATTAACATTCGATGAGTTGGGGCGTCGCACTGCGAAATGGCGTAGCCATCGGTCTTGGCGCCGTGGCCACGTTTTTTTCAGGTACGTATGATACCGGCGGTTCAGTGGGCAATTTGCTAACTGAAAATGACGACAATCTTGTTCAAGAAGACGGCGGCCAACTGTTGTTGGAGTAAAAAATTATGGCAATTGTTAGAATTACTGAACTTCCTGCCGCTACGTCGCCGGTATCGCCGTCTGACGTAGCTGCGGTTGTGCAAGGCGGCGTCACCAAAAAAGCTGCTATTGACGAATTTGGCTTTTTGCAGGCGGGGACTGGCGCATCTGTTAGAACCATTCAGTCTAAGTTGAGAGAATCTGTCAGCGTTAAAGATTTTGGCGCGACAGGCGATGGCGTCACGGACGATGCGCCGTATATCCAGCTTGCGATCAACGCCGCGATTGCAGCGCAATCATCTAATTCCGTGCCTGGCCGTCAGCCTGCCAGCATCTATTTCCCGCCTGGATCGTATCGAATTAACTCAACCATTACCGCTACGGGTATTGGTTCAATCATTGGCGAATCGCGTGATTCGGTAAAAATTCTAGTTGCTGGGGCAATCGGCTTTTCGTGCGGCAACGCAACGTCTTTCTACAACGTCTTTATGAAAGGTGTTGCCGGAACCGAAATTGGCGCGCAATGGAACCAAGGATATCTTGCTCAAATCACTAACTGCGCCTTCAGTTTTTTTTCAACTGCTTTGAATTTTACTGGCGCCTTTGGCGGCACAAAAATTCTTATTAACGAAAACAATTTTGATGGTGTGACGACAGCGGTTAAATTTGCAGGCACCGTAACCACGGTTGCATTTCAGAATAACCAATGCAATACCGGAACAACGGTCCTTGATCTGCCGGACTGCTTCAATTTTGTTATTATGGGTAACAATTTTGAAGACTTTACTGTTGGAATTAAAATCCGCCAACAGTTGACGGAATCTCAAATTACGGGCAACTGGTTTGAGAAAAACGCTGCGGCAAGCGTAACGCCGTATGAGGATTTAACGACCGCGCCGGGATATTTTACCCGCAACTTTTTTGCCGGAAATCGCTACGTTAGTACGACCGGAGCAGTTTACGGAACAATAAGTGTAGTAGCGGATAGTGGAAATTTAGTTATAGCGCCAAGTAACCTTTCTGGATATGGCGACGGGCGAGTATATAGCACTCAAGGCACAGACCCCACTTCCGTCACAACGCCCGCGTTTACCTCGCCCGTTAACTATACGGTGAGGACCCAAAATGCGGTTGCATCGCAAACAGCGGCTGGTGGCGACTTTATATTTAGAGCGGGCGCAGGATCAAACGGCGCACGATATGGCGCATTTCGCCCGTATGCGGACGCAAACGGCTCATTGGGGGATGTTGCCGCTCGTTGGGAAGATACATATTCACAGCGATTCCGCCCTGGTGCTGGCGCTGTAATTTGGACATCGGGATCGGGAACACCTGAAGGTGCGGTAACCGCGCCTGTAGGGTCGTTGTTTACGAGAACGGATGGCGGCGCAAATACAACGCTCTATGTCAAAGAGTCTGGCAGCAGCAATACCGGCTGGGTTGCGAAATAGAGGATTAACTCATGGCTGACAAAAAGATTTCACAACTTAGCGCCGCGTCTACCCCCGTAGCCGGAACTGAGGTTTTGCCGATTGTTCAAAGCAGTGCGACAGTTAAGGTATCTATTGATAACTTGACCAAAGGCCGCGTTGTTAATGCGTTGACGTTTGACACGGACGTAGCTGCTGCTGGCGTAACCCTTACGGGAACTACACTCTCAGCGGATGGCTCGGACACGAATATCGACATTAATATCACCCCCAAAGGAACGGGTGAAGTTAACCTTACTAAAGTAGATATTGACGCGGGAGCTATTGACGGCACTGCAATTGGCGCGAATAGCGCATCGACCGGAGCGTTTACCACGCTTTCAGCATCTTCGACGGTTAGCGGCACCGGGTTCAGCACGTATCTTGCATCGCCCCCGGCTATTGGCGGCACGGCGCAAGCCGCCGGATCATTTACCGATCTCAAATCTACGTCTAACATCACTTTTAGCCGTATTGGATTGACCGTAGGCGTTCCTGATTACGGAGTGACCGTTGCGGCTGGCGGTTATGCGGATACCACCACAAAAGGCCGTCTTACTTTGTCAGGCGGTATTGGTGATAACAATAACCGCGCTGGTTGGACAACCTATTCCATCAAAACAAACGGAGCAAACCATGGCGCTCTGTATTACATAAGACCCGCTATCTACACTGGCTCTGCGTTCCAAGAGCAAACGTCAAATGGCGTTTATTTGGGCGATGACGCAACGTCATGGTCAAGCGCGTCTGATGAAAACTTGAAAGAAAACTTGGTTGAAATCACTAATGCATCAGCCAAGGTTTCAACCCTTCGGGCTGTTACCGGCAAATATAAGTCCGATGCTGCCGGAGTTAGCCGCGCCTTTTTGATTGCGCAAGATGTCCAAAAGGTACTTCCTGAAGCCGTCAATGAAGGGGCTGAAGGGTATCTCGGGCTTTCCTATTCGGACACAATCCCGCTTTTGGTCGCGGCCATTAAAGAGCAGGGCGCTTTAATTGAAGAGTTGAAGGATAAAGTCGCGGCTCTGGAAGCTAAGTAAAGAATCTGTATACTTAAACCGTACTGGCCCGGTTGACCAGGGATTCGTAAGGAATCACAATGTCTGAAAACGAAGTAGTAGCGGAACAAGTACCCGCGCCGGAACCGGCAGCCACGGCGGCACCGGAACCCGAAGTAATTGCCCAAGAGGCAGAAAAGCCGGAAGAAAAGCCTGCCAAGACGTTTTCCCAAGAGGAACTTGACGCACTGGTAGGCAAAAGACTTGCACGGGAACGTCGCAAGTGGGAGCGCGAGCAAGCGTTGAAAGCGCCTGAGCCGCAAGTTCAGACGCCCGCCACGCTGCCTGACCGGGACATTGACCCCGACGCTTACGCGGAAGCCCTCGCGGCCCGCAAAGCCGAGGAGTTGTTGGCCAAACGGGAGGCAGACCGGCAGCAGCGCGAGCTGTTGATGGCCTATAAAGAGCGTGAAGAAGCAGCTTTTGATAAGTACGACGACTTTGAGCAAGTCGTTTACAACAAAGCGCTGCCAATTACGAACGTGATGGCTGAGACAATTCAGGCTTCAGAAGTTGGCCCCGATGTAGCGTACTACTTAGGTTCCAACCCTCGCGAAGCTGAACGTATCTCCCGTTTGTCGCCGTACTTGCAAGCCAAGGAGATCGGTAAGATTGAGGTCAAATTGACCGATAATCCGCCGGTTAAACGAACAACCAATGCGCCCCCGCCGATTAAGCCTGTAACGGCTAAAACCGTAGGTGCGCCGGCCCGAGACACAACGGACCCACGCTCAGTCAAGGACATGAGCACGTCGGAGTGGATCGAAGCTGAGCGTATGAGACAGATTAAACAGTGGGAAGCGCGACGTAATCGCTAACTTCTTTTTTGGAGACACATTGTGGCTAATTCACTTCTTACTATTGACATGATTACGCGGAAGGCTCTGGAAATTCTGGAGAACAACCTCGTAATCACCCGTAACGTCAACCGTCAGTACGACGACAGCTTCGCTGTCGAAGGTGCCAAGATCGGTTCGACCCTTCGCATCCGTCTGCCGGATCGCGCTCTTGTGACCGACGGCGCTGCGCTTCAGGTTCAGGACGACAACGAGCAGTTCACCACGCTCACCGTCGCCTCCCAGAAGCACATCGGCGTCAACTTCACCAGCGCCGAAATGGCTCTCCAGTTGGACGACTTCGCTGAGCGCGTGCTCAAGCCGCGTATCAGCCAGCTCGCCTCCAGCATTGACGCAGACGTGGCGAACTCGTACAAAAACGTGTTCCAGTCGGTCGGTACGCCTGGCGTCACCCCTGGCACCTCGCTCGTTCTGTTGCAGGCGCAGCAGAAGCTGAACGAAGCTGCCGCTGGCATGGCTCCGCGCTACGCCACCGTTAACCCGGCGGCCAACGCTGGCCTCGTCGAAGGCATGAAGGGCTTGTTCAACCCGGTTGACTCGATCAGCCGCCAGTTCAAGAACGGCATGATGGGCGAAGGCATCCTCGGCTACGACGAGATCAACATGTCTCAGTCGATCAAGCAGCACACCAACGGCTCGGCCTCTCGCGCGGACACCCCGATCGTGAAGACCACGCTCGCCAACGGTGCGACGAAGCTGACGCTCGACAACGTGACCGACGGCCTTACGCTCGTCCCCGGCGACGTGTTCACCATCGCTGGCGTGTATGCGGTCAACCCGCAGACCCGCGAGTCCACTGGCGCGCTCCAGCAGTTCGTCGTGCAGAACAGCGTGACCTCGGCCTCGACCGAGTTCGTTGACGTTGAGTTCCTGCCGGCGGTCTACGGCCCGACGCACGCCCTCGCCACGGTCAGCAAGTTGCCGACCGCCGGCGATGTCGTGACCTACGTGGGTGCCGCTTCTGGCCAGTACGCTCAGAACCTTGTGTACCACAAGGATGCGATCACGTTTGCCACCGCCGACCTCCTGCTCCCGCAGGGCGTTGACATGGCGTCGCGTCAGGTCCACAACGGCATCTCCATGCGCGTTGTCCGTCAGTACGACATCAACAACGACCGTATGCCCTGCCGTATCGACGTGCTGTATGGCTACTCGGTGATCCGTCCGCAGATGGCCTGCCGCATCTGGGGCTAATTCTTAACCTTATTCACGGAGTAACTAAAAATGGCACTTCCTAACGGTACTAGTGGTTATCAGGTTGGCGCTGGCAATGTCGGCGAGCCGATCATGTTCGCACAGGCGGCCCCGACGGCGCTGACGGCGGGCGCGACGGCGACCCCGGCCCAGCTTGCGGGTGGTCTTTTCACGTTCAACGGCACGGCGGGCAACCTTGTCCTTCCGACCGTTGCTCTGTGGGAGGCTGCTTACTCGTCCACGGCAAAAGTCGATGCGGCGTTCGATTTCTTCGTCATCAACATTGATGCGTCGGGATCGGATGCGATCACGGTTGCGGTCGGCACGGGCTGGACGCTGGTTGGTGCGGGCGCGGTGGCGGCGGCAACGTCCGGCCACTTCCGCTGCCGCAAGACCGGCGACGGTGCGTGGACTGTCTACCGCATCTCGTAATGGCAACGCCCCCTACGGGTCAAACCGTAGGGGGCACTCTTTAAGAGGACTTATTTATGCCGAATACTAAGGCAGTTGGTGTTGCCTTCTCTGACCCCGAGCTTGACGGTGCCGTCATTGGCACCTCGGGTGGTACGGTCGGCTTTTACGGCACGACCCCGGTAGCCAAGGGCGCAGCGCTTACGACGCAATCGACGACGATTACGTTTACGGCGCCGGTTACGCCGGACTTTGCGATTCAAGACCTTGTTAACAGCAGCGCGTTTGGTTTCGTCACAAAGGACGAAGGCAACACGGTGTTGTCTGTCATCAAGAACCTTCAGGATCGCGTGGGCCAGCTTGAGGCTCGTTTGCAGGCTTACGGACTGTTGCCGTAATTATGAACATATATCTTCGCCACCCGGTTCACGGGCTAAAAATCGCCATCTCGGATGTAGAGGCGGCTATGGACTACGAGCACGGTTGGGAGGAGTATGATCCTTTGGAACCGGCGGCGCGGCAGGAAGAACCTGCTGCGTCGCCGGAGCCAAACCAGTTGAAGCGTCGCCGCAAGGCAGTAGCGGCTGAAGCCTAGAGGGCTAAACAATGGCTGTAACGGCCCAGAACATTATCAACAAGTCGTTGCGGCTGTTGGGCGTGTTGGCGTCGGGTGAAACGACGACGGCTGAAGAAGCGCAAGACTCGCTGTACAGCCTCAATTCTATTATTGATTCGTTCGCGGCAAATCCGCAGTATTATTTTTGCACGCAAGCCGAACAATTTTCGTTATTGCAAGGGCAAAATACTTATACCATCGGAAACGATCCCGACGCGGCACCGCCTGCAAATTTTGTCACAACGCGTCCAATACGAATCGTAGGCGCATTTGTGCGAATATCCAACGTAGATACGCCGCTGGCGCTGATTACTGAACAATATTGGACAAACATTGTTGCGAAATCGGCGACCGGAACGCCGACCAAATTGCTGTATCGTCCTAACGTGCCGTACGGTCAAATTGTGCTGTACCCGACACCTAGTTCAGCAGCGCAGTTGGTTATTAAAGCTGAGCGTATGATCGTAAAATACGCCACGCTAATTAGCACGCAATATTTACCGCCGGGGTATCAGCGTTTGTTGGAACTTAGTTTGGCAATGGAGCTGGCACCGGAATATGGTTCGCAAGTTAAACCCGAAATTGTAGCTAACTTGCGCGCAGACCTTGACAGTTTGATTCGTACGAACATTCAGCCGTTGCCGGTTAACAAAACCGATAACGTACCGAACACGAATACGACGTTTAACATGCCTCCGATTTAGGGTGAATTATGGCAACGACCCGTGAATTACTTGGCGGCGCGCACAGACTGTTGGGGTTAGTAAACTCGGGCAACGTGTTGCCTGAAGCCGTATACCAAGACAATCTTGTTGCTCTCAATCAAATGATTGATAGCTGGAATACTGAACGTCTTGCCGTTTTTTGTACGCAAGACCAAGTATATTTTTGGGACCCCGGCATACGCGTTAGAACTATCGGTCCAACGGGCGACTTTTTATACCTGTTAGGCACTCAGTCTAGCGATCCTATGGGGACGCAGAACGACGATTTTATCGCCGTAGATACGGGTGATCCGTACGTTCGTCCCATTCTGCTTGAAGATTCAACGTATTTCCGCGATCCGGCAACAAACGTGTCGTATGGCATCCGGTTCATTAACCAGTTGCAATACAACAATATTGCCGTCAAAACAGTTCAAAGCACGTACCCGCAAGTAATGTGGGTGAACATGACGTTCCCCAACCTGACGCTTACGGTATATCCGGTGCCGACCAAAGTGCTTGAGTTTCATATCGTATCTGTGCAGCCATTGACGACGCCGGCTACGTTAGAAACTGAGCTTAATTTTCCGCCAGGCTATTTGCGGGCGTTTCGGTACAACTTGGCTCTTGAGCTCGCGCCTGAATTTAACGTGGAACCTTCGACTGAAGTTCGCCGCGTTGCAATGTACAGTAAGCGTAACTTGAAGCGTATCAACAACCCTGACGACGTGATGGCTATGCCGTATAGCCTCATGGCGCGTCGTAACCGTTACAACATCTATGCCGGGAACTTCTAATCATGGCGACTAAAATCACCATCTCTAACCTTCCGGCTACGTCCTCGTCTTCGGGTGCGGACGAGTTTGTGTTGGTTCAAAGCAATCTGACTAAAAAGATTACCAACACCAACCTGTTTACAAGCGTTACGTTGACCAGCCCTACGCTAGTCACGCCCGCGCTTGGCGTAGCAACCGCTACCAGCGTTAACAAAGTAGCCATTACGGCTCCAGCCACATCGGCCACGTTAACGATTGCGGACGGCAAAACGCTGACGTGTAATAACTCAATTACGTTTGCAGGCACTGACGCGACGACGATGACCTTTCCGTCATCTAACGCGTCAATTGCGCGCACCGACGCCGCGCAAACGTTTACTGGCACGCAGACCTTTGCAGGTGCCGTAGTTGGCAGCGTGCAGTCGCTTTCCGGCCCTGGCGCCGTTAACGTCACAACGGTAACGACTGCGTTTACATCTACGGCTACGGGCAACGCATTGACGCTGGCTGACGGTGTGGCGGGGCAGCTCAAGGCCATTGTGTATGTCGCCGAAGCCGCAGGTGCTGACACGGGCGTGCTGACGCCTGCCAACTTTGGCAACGGTACAACCATTACCTTTAACGCCGTCGGTGAGAGCGTGCTGTTGCAGTTCCTCGGCACCGACTGGTGGATTGTGTCTAACAACGGCGCCACTGTCGCCTAAGCCATGAAGACACCCATTCTCGGGTCATCATATGTGGTGCGCAGCCCAAACGCGGCTGATGCGCGCATGGTCAACTTGTACCCCGAGGTTATTCCAGAGGGCGGCAAAGAACCGGCGTACCTTCAGCGTTGCCCTGGCATGGAACTGATTGCATCGGTTGGCTCTGGACCGATTCGTGGACTGTGGAATCGAGAAAACGACATCTACATTGCTTCGGGCAACGAGTTGTTTAAGATGACGCCCAGCATTGCCATCACCAAACTCGGCAACATTACGGGCACAGGCCCGGTGTCTATGGCCGATAACGGTTTGCAACTCTTTGTAGCCTGTAACCCAGACGGATACATTTACAACTTTACGACGGGCGTATTTGCTCAGATTACCGATCCAGACTTCCCCGGTGCCGTCACCGTGGGGTATCTGGATGGGTACTTTGTTTTTAACGAACCTAACAGCCAGCGCGTTTGGGTGACAAAGCTGCTTGATGGCTTGTCTGTAGACCCGCTTGATTTTGCGTCCGCTGAAGGTTCGCCTGACGGCCTTGTAGCCGTAATGATTGACCACCGCGAAGCGTGGCTCTTTGGCACCAACTCAACCGAAGTCTGGTACAACTCGGGCAATATCGACTTTCCGTTAGAGCGCATCCAAGGCGCATATAACGAAGTCGGTTGCATCGCGCCGTACTCGGTCGCCAAGCTCGACAACACGATTTTTTGGCTTGGTGCAGATGCGCGCGGGCGCGGGATTATTTACCGCGCAAATGGCTATCAGGCGGTACGCGTATCAACGCACGCCGTTGAGTTTGCTATACAGCAATACAGCGACATGTCAGACGCGCTGGCCTACACCTATCAACAAGACGGCCACGCGTTTTACGTGCTGATCTTCCCGTCTGCCGATACAACATGGGTGTTTGACGCCGCGACCGGCGCTTGGCACGAACGTGCGGCGCTTGTTAACGGCGAATACAAGCGTCATCGGTCTAACTGCCATGCGGCTTTCAATGGCTACCCGACCGTGGGCGACTTCCAGAACGGCAACATCTACCAGTTCAAACTAAACGTTTATTTGGATGCTGGTGTCGTGCAGAAATGGCTACGCCGTTGGCGCGCGCTGCCGACCGGGCAGAACAACCTGACCCGCACGATCCATCACCAGTTGCAGCTCGACTGCCAAACAGGCGTAGGCCTTTCGGGCGATGCATCGTCGTCGGCGTTGGATTTGATTTTGTCCACTGAAGGCGCTATCGAGATTGAAACTAACCAAGCTGTAGCGCCTAACACCACAGCAAGTTCGCTCTATGCGTTAGCGGGCCCAAACGTCGGCACCGACCCACAGGTCATGCTGCGCTGGTCGGATGATGGCGGCCACACTTGGAGCAACGAGTATTGGCGCGACATGGGGCCGATAGGCACCACGCAGACCCGTGTGATTTGGCGTCGGCTTGGCGCGACGATGAAGTCGCGTGACCGCGTGTACGAAGTGTCGGGAACCGATCCAGTTATTGTAGCCATCATGGGAGCGGAGCTAAGTCTTAGCCCGACGACCGCATGACCGTACCCAACACGACCAACATCCCGGCGCCTCGCGTGCCGTTTGTGGATGAGCGCACGGGCGTCATTTCGCGCGAATGGTTCCGCTTTCTCAATAACCAGTTCCAACTGACGGGCGGCGGCACGACTGCCATTTCGCTTGCTGACCTTGAGTTGGCGCCGTACAGCGACGCCGCGACTGAGGCTGAGCTGACTGCTACGCAAGCAAGAGTTGAAGCGTTAGAGCTGCGCCCGCCTCGGCTAGAGTTTACGCCTGTAAGTTTCGGGTCGTTCTTTTCTACGCAAACGCAAGCGGCGACCGTCATCAATACGGCTTACGCTATTACGTACAACAATGCCGACACGGCGTATGGCATTTACCGCGACCCGGCTGACAACAGCAAAATCAAGGTTTCGCGGCCCGCCATCTACAACGTGCAGTTCTCCATTCAGGTGGACAAGACTTCGGGCGGCAGCGGCAAGATTTATATCTGGCCAGCCATCAATGGCACAGCCGTCGCTAATTCAGGCTCGTTGATTCAAATTCAGGGTAACAACGCCGAAATTTTCTCCGCTGCAAACTATTTTTTGCCGCTATCCAACGGCGACTATTTTCAGCTATATTTTTCCGTTGACAGCCTTGACGTGCAGTTGCAGCACTTTGCGGCTTCTAGCCCTGTGCCCGCAATTCCATCCATCATATTGACCGTGATGCAGGTGTATATATGACCGTATTCCTTTCCCCGCTGGCCGGTGCCGGCGCACAGTTTTTTGACGGTGCGGGCAACCCGCTTGCAGGCGGTCGCATCTTTACCTACACGGCGGGCACGACGACACCCGAGGCGACCTACACCAGCATCGGTGGCGGTACGGCGCACGCTAACCCTATCGTGCTTAACTCCGAAGGCCGCGTGCCGGCGGAGATTTGGTTATCTGAGGCCGTCAGCTACAAGTTCATCCTGCAAAATTCCGCAGGCGTGCAGATTGGTACGTACGATGACATTTCGGGCGTCAACGATTTAACGGTCTCGGGTATTAGTTGGTCTAACGTCTCAGGCACACCGACTACGCTGGCAGGTTATGGCATTACGGATGCGCTGTCCTCGGCGACCGCTGCTGCAACCTACGCGCCGATTGCCAGCCCAACCTTTACCGGCACGGCGCTGATTCCTGACAACGCGCCGAGCAATACGAACTATCCGATTGGATACCGCGAGGCGCCGCTAAACAGCCAAACGACGGGCTATACGCTTATTGCTTCAGATGCCGGCAAAACCATCGTAATGAACGGCAGCAGCGTGACGCTGACCATCCCGGCTAACTCCGCTGTGCCTTTCCCGACGGGAACGGTGTTTATTGTCATTAACGTCAACAGCACTGCGCTGTCGATTGCGATTACGTCTGACACTTTGACGCTAGTTAACAGCACCACGACCGGCACGCGGACACTCGCGCGAAATGGCGTGGCGACCTGCATCAAGATCGGCGCGACCTCTTGGCTCATCAGCGGAGCAGGTTTGACCTAATGAGCGGCGCTACCCTCGTTGCGTTCATCAACGGCAGCACCGGCGGCGCTGGGGCTGGCGTGTTTGACTTTTCTGTGCCGGGGTCAGGATCGGTCGCCATACCCACGGGCGCGCTGGGCGTAACGATTCAAGTCTGGGGCGCAGGCGGTGGTGGTGGGTACGGCTACTTGGGTGAAATTGCTCCCGGCGAGCCTGAAGTGTTTGCAGGCGGTGGTGGTGGCAGCGGCGGGTATGTTAAGACTATTTTGTCGTTGTCTGGGCAAGATGGTAAAACCATCAACTACATTGTTGGCACGGGCGGACCTGGTGGCACCGGCTTCTCGCCTAACGGCGAACCCGGCGGCTTCTCTAACGTGTCAAGCGGCACGTATACGATCACGACGATGACCGGCGGTGGCGGTAACGGCGGCGACTCAGGGCAGTTTGCGAGCCAAGGCACAGGCGGCACAGCGTCAGGCGGCAACACGACGAACACGCCGGGCAACGGCGGTGCGTTCTTTACGCAGGCAGGCGCCACAGGTATTGCGGGCGATGCTAGCCTGACAGCCGGCGCAGGCGGCAATGGTGGGTTCTTCTTTGACGGCGACGCGGGGCTTTCGGGTCGCGTGCGGTTCGTCTTTACATTCTAAGGTGACGTATGGCAGTTAGCGTAAGAGTTCTGATTCCGGCAAAAATTGCCGAAAACAGCCAAACGACGCAGTACACGGCGACTAACGTGTCGGCCATCATTGACAAGTTTACTGCGACCAACTACAGCAGCTCGGCAGCCACGCTGTCGGTCAACATCGTTACGGCTTTTGATAACGCCGGCAATCAGAACCTGATTGTTAAGACCAAGACGCTTCTGCCGTCCGAGACGTACACGTTCCCTGAGCTGGTCGGGCAGGTGCTTGCGCCGGGCGGGACGATCTCGACGCTGGCCGGCACGGCTACGGCCATCAACATCCGCGCTTCGGGGCGAGAGATTTCGTGATCGTCCGTAACGCCATCGCTGAGGACTTGCCGCGCTACCTGCCACTCGCGCAGGCCTTCCATGCGGCGTCCCCCATGCACGGCGTTATCCCGTTTGACGTGGATGGCTATTCAGACTTTTACTTACGCGCCATACACGACCCGTCGGTAGGTGTCTGGTTGGCCGAAGACGACGGCAAAATTATTGGCATCGCGGGCGCATTGTTCTACCCTATGTACTTCAGCCCGACCAATATGGTAGTGCAAGAGTTGTGGTGGTGGCTGACCCCCGAAGCACGGGGTAAAGGAGCCGGTCAAGCCATGTACGATACGATCGAATCGTGGGCAATCGCAAAAAACGCGACAGCACTTTTTATGATTGCCCTTGAAGATGACCGCGCAGGCAAGATGGCTAGCCTGTATGCACGAAAAGGGTTTCGTCCTATGGAACGCACGTATATGAGAGAGGTGGCGTAATGGCCATTGGAACCGCAGCAGCAATCCTTGGCAGCGCCGTTATCGGCGGTGCCGTCGCGTCGCGGGGGGCCAGTAAGGCCGCCAAAGCGCAAACTCAAGCCGCAGAACAGGCGTCACAAGTTCAACGTGAAACTTTTGAACGGCAGGTAGAGCTTCAAGAGCCGTTCCGTCAAGCGGGCATGGCGTCGCAGAACGAGCTGATGCGCATGTTAGGCATTGGCGGCGAGCCTGGCACACCCGGCTACGGGTCAATCGGCGCGCCGTTTACAGCAGAACAAATGCAAGCCGACCCCGGTTATGCGTTCCGTCTGGCCGAAGGCGAGAAGGCGTTGGAGCGTATGCAGGCCGCTCGCGGGCAGTTGCTCGGCGGCGGCGCTATTCGCGCTGGCGTGCGGTATGGGCAAGAGATGGGCTCGCAAGAGTACATGAACGCCTTTAATCGCGCGCAGGCGTTGATGGGCACGCGTCTCGGCGCGCTTGGCAGCCTCTACGGCGGTGGTTTGGCGACAGCTCAGCAGGTCGCAGGGCAGGCTGGTCAAATGGGCACCAATGTCGGCAACCTGATGATGGGCGCCGGGCAGGCTCGCGCGTCGGGCTACCTTGGGCAGTCAAATGCACTCGCGCAGGCGCTCGGACAGGCGGCTACGGGCTACGGCCTCTATCGAGGCGGATACTTTGGCCCGACCGGCGGCGTGCCGGGCGGCGGGGCTAACTTGCAAGCGTTGAATTACATGGGCCCGCAGTACGGGAATATGGGGTAAGTCATGGCAGTCATCGGTGCAACCCAGTTGGAGCCCGTCAACGTCCTTGGCCAATACGTGCAGGGGCTAGAGGCGGGACGCGCGGCTTCTCGGCAACGTGCGGCGGATCAGGCCGCCATGTTGGAAGCCCAACGCGCAGCCGAGCTGCGTAATTTTCTTACCGCTACGCCTGACCTGACCACGGCTGAAGCACAGAATACACTTATGCGATTTGGCAAACCTGGCGCCGAGATGGCAGCTTCGTTTGCTGACATCGCGGGTAAGCGCGCTACAGCAGAAAAGACGGGTCTTGAGGTGCGCGGCCTTGAAGCCAAACTAGCCGACGAAAATTACGGTCGGTTCCAGAAAACACTTGGCGATTTGGCTTATGGCGAAGCGCCGCCCACTAAAGACAAGGTGCTTGACCAGCTAGACTTTATGATCGCGCAAGGCACCATCGTGCCGCAGTTCCGCGATTACGCTGCTAGTGCATTGCCCGATGATCCTGTGCAGCTTCAAGCTGCGCTGCGCGGTCAGTTCCTGTCGCAGATTCCGCCGGCTGAACGAGCCAAGTTATTTATACCGATGTCGGCTGCGGTTGAGGCACAGAAAGCGCGCATCGCCGGCGCGGGCGCGGCTCGCACTACGGTCAACCTACCGCCTGCCGGCAAGAAGTTCAGCGAAACGCTGGGCGAGACGGCAGGTAAGCGTTTGGATGACTTCCGCACTAAGGCAGAGTCGGCGGTGTCTTCGCTGCAAAACTCTGAGCAGCTCGCGCCGTTGCTCAACGATCCGAAGTTTATTTCGGGCACGTTGGCTAACGCGCGTCTGGCTGTTGCTAAGGCGGTGGGTATTGACGTGTCGGCGACGGAGGCTTACTTCGCGGGCGTTGGCCAGCAGGTTGCCGAGCGCATCACGGCGTTTGGCGCCGGTACGGGCCTTTCAGATGCTGACCGTGAGTTTGCTAAGAAGATCGCGGCAGGCGAAGAAACACTGTCGGTTGAGTCCATCCGACGCATCATTCGCATCAACGATAAGTCTGCTCAAAACGTCATTGACCGCTACAACAAAGAGCGCGACATGCTGGCTAAGAAAGAGCCAGAAGTTAAAGATTACTACCCTGAAGTTAAGTTTGAACGCCGCGCAGCAGCGCAGTTGTCGCCGGCGGATCAGGAAGCCCTTAACTGGGCTAATTCCAATCCGCGCGATCCGCGCGCTGCCGAGATTAAACAGCGACTCGGAGTACCTTAATTATGGCCTTTGATCCAGACGCGTATCTGGCGCAAAAGAAGCCATCTACCGCACCGGCGTTTGACCCCGATGCGTACTTGGCTCAACAGCGTCAGGATGTCATGCCGACCGGGCGCACATGGTCGCAGGTCGGACGAGAAGCTATTAGCAACATTCCCGAAAGCGGGATGCAAATGCTTAAAGGCTTGTACACGGCAGTCACGCGTCCGCGCGAGACGCTAGAAGAACTCGGCGAAGTGTTGACCGGCGCGTATGCTCGGTTTATTCCGCAAGAGTGGATGGCGCGACCCGACAAGGCTGCAGAGTTTATTGCAAAAGCCGATGCAGTCGGCGGTGTCTACCGTGATCGTTACGGCAGCGTTGAGGCGCTCAAAAACACCATTGCTACGGACCCCGTTGGCTTCGCCGCCGACGTGTCCACGCTAGCGGGCGCAGGTGCCGTCATGGCTCCTGGGCGCACGGGACAGGTGCTCGGCACCGTCTCTCGCGTCACAGACCCCACGCGCATCGTTACGGCGCCGGTGGCGGTTGCGGGTCGCGCGGGTATTAACGCGCTGGAACGCGCGGCGATCGGCGGTAAGGCCAACGTGCTGCTTGAGGCTGCTGAAGGCCGCGCGCCGGAGATCATCAACGCGCTGCGCCAGCAGCCCGAGGTCGTGCCTGGCGCTGTACCGACGGCTGGCGAGGCCGCAGCGCCTGTGGGCGCGACGCGCTTTTCGGCGCTGCAAGAGTCGGCAGAGAAAATTCTGCCCTCCGCGTACATGGCCCGTCGCCAGCAGCAGGACGCGGCTCGCGCGGCCTCTATCCGCGAGGTGGGCGGCACGCCGCTTCAGCTTGAGACGGCTAAGAAAGTCCGCGACGCCACGGCTAAGACCAACTACGGCGCGGCAGGTAAGCAGCTCGTAGACGTGGACGATGTGTTCCGCGACCTGCTGTCGCGTCCGTCTATGGACAAGGTGATGGCGCGTGCGGCAAATCTTGCCGCCGAGCGCAAGCAGCCGTTTGTGATCGGCAGAGACATGCCCGAGCAGCGCATCCCGTCGTCCATTCTTGGCCCCGGCGGCGTGCCTGCGCGCGAAGTGGTCATTCCTGCGCAAGCCGCGCAGTACCCGGTGCAGAGCTTGCACCACGTCAAGATGGCCTTTGACGACATGATTCGTGACCCTGCGACGTTTGGTATCGGCAAGTCCGAAGCCGCCGCGATCGCAGGTACTCGCGCAGAGTTTTTGAACTGGTTGGAAGGCAAGGCAAGCAGCTACAAGGGCGCCCGCGAGACGTTCGCACGTCAGAGCGGCCCGATCAACCAGATGGAAGTCGGCCAGTACCTTGAGAGCAAACTGACTTCAGCGTTGCAAGGCGAGCAGAAGCTCCGCCCGGCAGCGTTTGCGGGTGCAGTTGAGGCTGCGCCGCAGACGATCCAGCGTGCTGCCGTAGGCGCGCCGCGCTACGAAAAGCTCTCCGACGTGTTGACGCCGGGGCAGGTCAAGATCGTTGAGGACATCCGCAAAGACTTGGCGCGTCAGGCGCTGTACCGTGAGCAGGCTCGCGCAGCCCGCCCGGCTGGCCCGAGCGCCGAGACGGCAGGCTCGCAGCTTCTTGTTGAAGCGGCTGGCGGCGTGACAATGCCGACGTTGCTGAACCGCGTTACGACTGTGGCCAACGCGATCCTAAAGCGCTTGGCCGGTAAAATTGACCGCAAGCTCGCTATTGAAATCGCTACCGACATGCTGCAACCCGAGACGGCTGCGCTTGCCCTTGAGGCCGCGCAACGCCGCGCGGGGACCGTGCAGGAGATCACCGGCGGTGTTCGTCGTGCAGGCGCAGCAGCGCAGCGCGCGGCAGCTCCGGCGGTTGTAGTAACAAACGCCCTCGCAGGCGCTGAAGCCCGTCAAAATCAATTAGCTCGATAAGGAGACGACTATGCCCCCGTCAATCAAAGGTGCGCTTAAATCCAAAACGGTGTGGTGGAACGTCATGCTGGCGCTGCTCGCTAGCATTGAGATGTTTGCTGGGCACCTGACGACGCTGTTCGGCCAAGACGTCGCAGCGTCAATCTTGCTGGTTGGTGCGGTCACGAACTTGGTGCTGCGTACGATTACGACGCAGGCACTTGCCGATAAGAAGTGACGGTCGAAACCAAGGACTTGCGCCTACTGAAGACGGACTACGGCCACAAGATCAAGGCTGTTGCCGACCGGGTAGCAAGGCTAGAGAAACGAATTGATTGGGTCGAAAAGCTGCTGTGGCTGTCGGCGGGAGCGCTGATTAGCTGGCTTGTCACCCTAGTGCTACGGAGCGTGTGATGGATGACGGGCAGATTCTCTTTAACATCATCATAGGAATCGCTGGCTTGTTTGGCGGGTGGATTCTCAACAACATTAGCCGCAGCATCGAACGACTGGATCGTGACGTGCGCGCTATGCCGTTGACGTATGTGACCCGTGCCGACTATCGCGCTGACATCGACGAAATCAAAACGATGCTTATGCGCATAAACGACAAGCTAGACGCCAAAGCTGACAAGCCGTGACGTTAGGCCAAAAACAACGTGTGTTCGCCCGTCTGGTGGCCAAACTGATTGAGAAGGCTTACGAGCTGGGTTATGAGGTCTCACTAGGCGACGCCTATAGAGACCCCAGGGTCCACGGCGCTTTGGGCGTACGTAAGTCCTATAGCCACCCCAACAGCGCCCACAAGGTGCGTTTGGCGATTGACTTAAACCTGTTCCGAAACGGAGAGTTTCTGGAGCAGTCCGAGGATCACCGTCCACTAGGCGAATGGTGGGAGCAGCAGCACCCGCTTGCACGCTGGGGCGGACGGTTTGACGACGGCAACCACTACAGTTTTGAGCACAATGGTGTAAAGTAGTGCCTTACTGGTTACTGAAGTACGCGCCGCATTTGATCTTGACAGCCGGCTTAGGGTTGCTGGCAGTCTACGCGGCACACACATTTCGGGAGCAAGGCCGTGAAGAAATCCGCCCTCAAGTGGAGCGTCTGGAAGCTGAACTACGGACCGAGCGTGCTAATCGCATACGCGCTGAAGTGGCTTCAAATGCGTACGCATCCGAATTGGCTGCTCTTGCTCGCCGTCCTGCTCGCTCTACTCCTGTCCGGTTGTGCCGCGAACCCGCCGCAATGCCAGCCGGTAGCGCCGCCCAAGGAGCTGATGGAGCCGCCCCCGCCGCCGGGAGCAGTGCAGGATCGGCTGGAACAAATTTTGAACAAGGGCCAGACATCGGGCCCGAACTACGCGAACTAGCCGCGCAATGCGACGCGCAAAACGCAAAACTGCGTGCGCTGCAAAAGTGGGCACAACCGACGCCGTAACGCGCGACGACGGTATCCCCCAGCGTTTTCAACTTGCTGGCCACACCATCAAGGTAAAAACCATTCCGCCTTCAAAGTGGCGGCATGGCAAGAATTGTGTTGGAATGTGGCTTCCAGACAAATATGAAATTCATATTCTAAGTTCTTGTAAAGGCACGAATCGCCAACAGGTGTGGGCGCACGAAGCAACACACGCCATGCTTGACGTGGCAGGGCATGATGATTTGTCCCGCGACGAACAGCTTGTGGATCGGCTTGGGCACTTGTTGCAGCAGATGCTTACAACGATGGAGTAAACGATGTATTCAAAAGCTACTGATGATGAAATTCTAAAGGCAGTACAAGACGCTAACGGCATCCGAGCAGTAGCCGCCGCTAAATTAGGGTTAAACGAACGAAGCCTGTTGATGCGGCTAAAAAAGATGACGGCCAAGGGATACACAATTCCGAAGTCAACGTATCGTTCTAACTCCGTAAAACAGCCCGTTGAAAAGCCGGGGTACTCATTTACGCCGTTACCCGATGACGACGTACCGATTGAGCAGCTTATCGAGCACCGCAAACGGCAGTTTGCGCATAAACGCGACCACGAAGAAGCCTCGAAACTAATTCCAATTCGGATCAAAATACCCGGCGCCATAGGCATCTTGTTCTTTGGCGACCCGCACGTCGATGACGACGGCACCGACATCGCAGCGCTGGAGCGTCACACGCAGCTCGTTCAAGACACCGAAGGGCTGTTCGCCGTCAACGTAGGCGACACCACGAACAACTGGGTAGGCCGTCTGGCTAGGCTCTACGGCGAGCAGAGTACGTCAGCGGCGCAGGCCTGGCGCCTTGCAGAGTGGTTCGTGGGCCGATGCAACTGGCTCTGGATACTCGGCGGCAACCACGACCTGTGGTCAGGCTCGGGCGACCCGATGCGTTGGATTGCCAAACAACAGGACGCGCTCTACAAGTCGAGCGAGGCGCGCATCGCGCTGCGCTTCCCGAATGGGGTCGAGGTGCGCGTCAACAGTCGCCACGACCACACCGGCTCGTCGATCTGGAACCCGGCACACGGGCCAATGAAGGCGGCCATCATGGGCACCCGTGACCACATCTACGTCGCCGGGCACAAGCACGAATCAGCTTACTCGGTGCTCAAAGACCCGATCACGGGTATCGCAATGCACACGATGAAGGTCGCCAGCTACAAAGTGTTCGATCGCTACGCCAAGGAGCGGGGCTTCCGCGACAACGCGTTCAGCCCTTGCGCCTTAGTCACGATCAACCCGAGTTTGCCGCCAGACCATCCCGATATGGTCAAGGTCTGGTGGACGCCCGAGGAAGGCGCTGAATACTTAGGCTACCTGCGCTCGCGGGGCGAGTAGGGCCATCATCTCGGCCCGCTCGCGCGTCGCGCGCAGGGCGCAGTACCGCTGGTGCAGTCGCTCGACAAAGGTGACGCGCTGGCGGCCTGCTAGCTCTGCGTCAAGAAGGGCTTTAACTTCAGCCTCGGGCATTTGATTCAGTTGTGCGTTTAGTTCGCGCCAGTTCATTTCAGCTCCCACATTGCTACGTCTGACATGGCGCGCTTGTCATGCAGCGCCGCCCAAATCTTCTCGTCAATCGTCTTGTCCGTTTGCAGGACATAGACCCACACGTCATGCCGCTGGCCGCTACGGTGCAGCCGTCCGATCGTCTGCTCGTACTCCTCTAACGACCACGGCAGCGACATAAACACCATTCGACTGCCGCCGTGCTGCAAGTTGAGCCCGTGACCCGCCGACTTCGGGTGAATCAGCAGCAGCTCAATCTCGCCTCGGTTCCATGCGTCGATGACGCCCGGCTGGTCAATCGTCGCCGCTTTCGGATACCAGCGCTTCAGCGCCTCTAGCTCGGCCTGGTAATTGTAAACAATTATCGTATTAGCGTGTTGGTTTTCGTCTAGCAAGTCTTCCAGCAGCTCTAACTTGTGGTCAGAAAACCACACTGTCTTCTGCGTTACGTCGAACTTGCCGGGGCGATCGGACGCCGCGCGGGTCGTGTCGTAGACGAACCCCGAAGCCATCTGCTGCAACTTGGCCGTGACAGCCGCCGCGTTAGCCGCGATCGCCTGCGCGTCGGGGAACTCCACCATGAAGTCCCGCTTCATCTTCTCGTAGGGCTCGCGGTCAAGGAGCTCGCAACGTAGCGTTACGGTGTGCAACGGCGGCAGCTTGTCGCTGTACTCGCCAGGCTCTAGCACATAGGTCGCAGGCTTGATCCGCGCCATCACCTGCTGCAACGCGCCGGTAGCGGGTGTCCACTCGCCATACTCCCTGTTGAGGCAGATAAAATACTGCTGCAAAAAGGCGCCCTTGCTTCGCCCGAGTAGGCTTTGGTCGATGATCTTGCATTGCCCAAACACGTCCTCTAGGCCGTTTGACGTGAAGCTGCCTGTCAGCCCCCATCGAATATTGACCGGCTCCAGCGCCTTTAGAATCGCCTTGAAGCGAACGCCTGACGGATTCTTGAGGCGCGTCAGCTCGTCAAACACCACGCCGTCAAAGTCCATCTTCTGTTTAGCCAGCCACTGCAAATTATCGTAGTTCGTGACCACCACGCGGGCGTTTGAGGCTAGCGCTTTGAGTCGCCATGTGGGTGAGCCCACCGCTACGGATAGGGTCAAATCGGGTGTCCATTTGGTCGCCTCGACCGGCCAGACGTGTTGCGCCACACGCAACGGCGCCACGACGAGCCAACGCGTGACAAGTCCCTCGCGCAGTGCATCGCGCATGGCCGTGAGAGTGAGCGCCGTCTTGCCAGCGCCCACAGGCGCCAGCACCATCGCGCGGTCGTGCTCAAAGAGAAAGTCAGCCGCTTGTTCTTGATACGGTCTCAACGAAAGCATCAACTTCCTCTATGGAATATATGACTTTGTAACGCTGGTTTGTCTGCGCCATCACGGATGCAAACACTTTCTGTAGTGACGACAACCGCCCGCGCTCGGCCTTCAGCTCCACGAACCACGTCTGCCCGTTCGGCAAGCAGACGATCCGGTCGGCCACGCCGCGCTGGCTCGGGCTTCTAAACTTGAACGTGACCCCGCCTGCGCGCTCCACCGCCCAGGTCAGGTATTCCTCAATCGTCTTCTCTCTCATGTTGAGAATCCTATGCGATAAAACAATGCTTGACAAGCCAAACGCGCCGGTCTACGCTTGCGCAAACACAGTAAAGGAGAGTCCTCTATGAGCCATAGCAACATCGTCGGCGGGTCCACCGCCAAGCGCGTAATCAACTGCCCCGGCAGTGTCGCGCTCTGCCAGAAAGTCCCGCCGAAGCCGAGCAGCAAGTACGCCGATGAAGGTACGTTGCTGCATAACGTCATGGCCGAGCTTTTGGGCTCCGACAAGGAGCTGCGTCATGTGCTCGACATGGAGTACAACGGCATCAAACTCACCGGCGACCTGCTTGATGAGAAGGTTCGCCCAGCCATGGACGCCATCAATGAAATCGACCCAGAAGCCAAGCTCGAATACGCCGTCGAACAAACCGTCAGCTTCGGTGATCTTTTACCGGGTGTGTTTGGTTCTTGTGATCTTATCGGTCGGATTGGCGATCGCGCTATCGTACTGGATTGGAAATTCGGTGATGGCGTGGCCGTCGAAGCTGAAGAAAACCCTCAGCTACTATTTTATACGGCTGCGGCGATTTGCACGCCGGCGCTTGAGTGGGTATTCAAAGATGTCAAAGAAATTGAGTGCATCATTGTCCAGCCGCCGAAGATCAAGCGCTGGGTAACATCGTTCGATCGCGTACGCCAGTTTGAGCGTGAGCTGGTCTATGCTGTCAAGCAGTCGGCCAAGCCTGACGCGCCGCTCAAGATCGGCGAGCACTGCCGCTGGTGTGCAGCCAAGCCTATCTGCCCGCTGATGACGGGTGCGGTTGATCGCGCCACGCAGACGCAGATCAAGGAACTAGACGCCGCGCAGCTTGGGCAGATGCTAGAGCGTGCGGCAGTGTTAGAGAATTGGATCAGCGACTTGCGCGCGTTAGCGATGCAAGTGCTAGAGTCAGGTAATCCGGTGCCAGGCTACAAACTTGTAGCGAAGCGCGCCACACGCCAATGGCGTGACGAGGAGTCGGCGAAGGCTGCGCTGCTTGCGCATCTGCCGATTGAGGAAGTGACCGAGACGAGTTTGATCTCGCCGGCACAAGCTGAGAAGAAGCTCAAAAAGCTGAAGCTCGGCCTGCCGGACGATCAGGTCATCTCGGTCTCAAGCGGTAACACGATGGCGCCGGAGAGTGATCCCCGTCCCGCCGTGTTGCAAATCGGGTCTCAGTTGACTGCGGCCCTTTCTAAACTAGTGTAGGAGTAAAGTAATGTCCAATATCACAGCGTTCGCAAAAGCAGGATTGCCTGCGGTAACTTCCCTGTCCACCGCCCTTCGCAGCATCGAAGTGGATGTCGGCCCTGTCGGGTCGGCCATCCTCAAGATGGACAAGACGGGCCATTGGGTTTTCGGCGCGGATCAAACCGAAGCTGAAGCCGATAGCAAGTGGGCAGTCAACCCTTTCTCGTTCGTCCACGGCTTCATTGCTTGGGGCGACGGCGAGGTGCTTGGCGAGAAGATGGTGTCGGTGTCACAGCCGCTGCCTGAGCTCGACCCGGCGCCGCCGCAGAGCAAGAAGGGCTGGGAGACGCAGGTCGGCATGAGCTTGAAGTGCATCTCGGGTGAGGACGCGGGCCTTGAGGCTCGCTACAGCACCACGTCGGTGGGCGGCAAGCGTGCCGTGCAGGCCTTGGCAGCAGCCATCGCCGCGCAGGTCGAGCGTGACCAGAGCAAGCCGGTGCCAGTCGTGCATCTGAAGAAGGAGCACTACCAGCACAAGAGCTATGGCCGCATCTACACGCCGGTCTTTGAGATCGTCGATTGGGTGTCCATGGAAGGAGAGGCTACGAGCGAGCCTGAAGGTGGCGATGACACGCCGCCGCCAGCCGCTTCAGCCCGTCGGCGTCGCGCTGCGTAAAAGGAGCGGGGGCGCCTGCGGCCCCCGATCTTTCTATGGCAATACTTTGGTTAGACTTTGAGACCCGCAGCCGGTGTGACCTACCGTCAGCCGGCGCGTACAACTACGCCAAGCACCCGAGCACCGAAGTGCTCTGCATGTCCTACGCCTTTGACGATGGCGAGGTCGAGACGTGGTTGCCCAAGTACCCGTTCCCCGAGCGCATCGCCAACTTCAAGGGCCAGATTCGCGCGCATAACGCGGCGTTTGAGCGGCTCATCTTTTGGCATGTGCTCGACATCCCGTTCGCGCTGGAGCAGTTCTACTGTACGTCCGCACAGGCACGGGCCAACTGCCTGCCTGGCAGTCTTGAGGACATAGGCCGCGCGCTCTCGTCCAAGATGAAGAAGGACTACCGAGGCTCGCAGCTCATCCGTCAGCTTTCCATCCCGCGTGCCGATGGGACGTTCAACAACGATCCCGACTTGATGGCCGAGATGATCGCCTACTGCGAGCAGGACGTGCGCGTCATGCGCGAGATCAGCAAGGCCATGCGTAATCTTTCGGATACAGAGCTTGCCGATTACCACGTCAACGAGCGCGTCAATGACCGTGGCGTCGGCGTCGATGTGCCGCTTTGCGAGGCGGCGATCCGTCACGCGGAATCTGAATTGCAGGACATCGAGCGCTTGGTATGCGAGATCACGCATAACGAGATCACGACCGTGCGCAGCCCCAAGATGCGCGAGTGGGTGCTCGCCCGCGTCGGGCCTGAAGCCAAGAAGCTGATGACCGTCTACAAAGACGGCGCGGCAAAGTTTAGTATTGACAAGACCGTGCGGGCCAACCTGCTCGCCATGGACAACCCCGATGAGCTCCCGCCCGACGTGGCTGACGTTGTGCAGTGCGCGGATGACCTGTGGGCGTCGTCGGTCGCTAAGTTCAGCCGCTTGAAGCAGCTAGCCGGGGAGGACAGCCGTGTCCGTGGAGCCTTTATATTTGCTGGTGGAAGTGCCACCGGACGCGCATCTAGCTACGGCGCCCAAGTCCATAACTTTACGCGTAAGTGCAGTGCCGAGCCTGACGCAACCCGTCAAGCCTTGGTACGAGGTCACAGTATCGTGCCCCGATACGGCAAGCGCGTTACGGACGTTCTCAAGGGGATGCTGCGGCCCGCTCTCATTCCCAAGCGAGGTCATGTTCTCGTCGTGGCCGACTGGGCAGCGATAGAAGCCCGCGCGACGCCATGGCTCTCCGCTGACCCGCTTGCCGAGCCCGTGCTCGATGTGTTCCGCGCAGGCGGCGACATCTACAAGCGTGAAGCGGCAGGCATCTACAACACCACACCCGAGGCCGTGACGGGCGACCAGCGCCAGATCGGCAAGGTCGCCATCCTGTCGCTTGGCTTCGCAGGCGGCGTCGGTGCGTTCAGCGCCATGGGTCGCGCCTACGGCGTGCACATGAACGAGCACGAAGCGCAGCGCATCGTAGACCGCTGGCGCCGGGCAAATCCCTGGGCCGTGCGCTACTGGCAAAAGCTGGAGGACGCCTACACCCGCGCCATGCGAAATGTCAACCACGAATTCATTGTTGGCCGCGTGGCGTACATGTACGACGGCCAGCATCTTTGGTACGCGCTGCCGTCAGGGCGCGTGCTATGTTATCCCTTCGCCCGTCTGGAGTCGGACGGTGTGAGCTATCTCAAGGCAGCATGGAAGCCTGCGCAGGACGCTAAAGAGTGGCCTCGCGCACGGTTATGGAAGGGGCTTGCCTGCGAGAACATCACACAGGCCACGGCCAATGATTTGTTGCGCCACAGCCTGCGCGAGCTGGATCGCATGGGGTTTGACGTTGTGCTGCATGTGCACGACGAAATCGTTATTGAGTGTGCGAGCGAGGCTGCAGAGTTCGTCGCCGAGCGCTTGCATGAGGTGATGTGCACCACACCGGACTGGGCTCAGGGCTTCCCGCTCAACGCCGAAGTCAAGGTGATGGAGCGATATGGTAAGTAAAAAAGCCCGGCGGGTTAGGCCGGGCTTAAACACAGGACTGGAGATGTCACGATGAAGTTCGCTGAATATATTAACAGTATCGCCCCCGAAGGGGAAACAATTTTATTCGTCCGTCAGGTGCCGATCATCCGCAACGGCGAGCCTCTCATGCACAAGGACGGCACGCCGCGCTACACTTGGCCTGCGGGCTTGTATGGCAAGTACATGCGTAACCCCAAGGGCGCGTGGTACGCCAACACCGGCTGCTTCATCCTTGACCGCCTGACGGACAAAGTGTCGGCGTCGGCGCCCAACTGCGAGCGCGTGGCGTTCATGGTGCTTGATGACATCGGCACCAAGAGCAAGACGCCGCCCATCGAGCCGACGTGGAAGCTAGAGACCAGCCCCGGCAACTTCCAGTGGGGCTACACCTTTGGGCTTGACGATCAGCCGACCAAGGGCGAGTTCAGCGCGGCGATCAAGGCCATGGCCGAGGCGGGCTACACTGACCCCGGCGCGGTGAATCCGGTGCGTAATTTCCGCATCGAGGGCAGCGTTAATCTCAAGGAAGGCCGCGACAACTTCGCCGCCGTGCTGACTGAGTTCCACCCCGAGCGCGAGTTCACTTTAACGCAGATCGTTAAAGCCTGCGGCGTCACGCCGGGTGATGTTGATACGGCATGTATACACGGTATCGCCATCGAAGATGACGGCCTCGACAACGTGCTGGAGTGGATACAGGAGCGCGGCCTACTGCTCGCCAAGGCCAACCCCGAAGGCTGGTACGGCGTCGTGTGTCCGAACCACGCCGAGCACACCACAGCCGACGCGCAAGGGCGGTATCACCCCGTCACGCGCAGCTATACTTGCTTCCACGGGCATTGCAGCGACTGGAACAGCGAGAAGTTCCTGCGCTGGGTCGAGGCCGAGGGCGGCCCTAAGACGGGCTACGGCCTGCGCGATGACCTGCTCGCCAAGAAGATGGAGGCTGCTTTGTCGAAGATCACACCGACCGAAGAATTCCCAGACGAAGCCTCCGAAGTCATCAAAGAGGTCGAGCGCCGCGAGCTCGGTCGCGTCGAGAAGTCCAAATGGTACGAGCGTTTCGCGTACGTTGTGAGCGATGACGCGTACTTTGACCTAGCCGAACGCCATGAGATCGCCCGCACGTCGTTTAACGCACTGTTCCGCCATGTGACGTGCCACAGCATCCACAACAACCGTCGCATCGAGGCGTCGGTCTGCTACGACGAGAACCGTCAGGCCATGGGCGCGCATGTGCTCGCAGGCGTCACGTTCGCCGCTGGCGAGTCCATCCTCGTCAGCCGTAACGGACTCGTCTACGGCAACCGCTGGCGCGACGCTCGACCTACTGTCAGTGCAGGCGATGTCGGGCCATGGCTCGCCCACGCCGAGCGCATGATCCCAGACCCCGCCGAGCGCGAGCATGTGCTCGATGTGATGGCCTACAAGCGCCAGCACGCCAACCAAAAGATCAACCATGCCGTACTGCACGCCGGCAAGCCTGGCAGCGGCAAGGACACGCTCTGGGCGCCGTTCTTCTGGTCTATCGGCGGCGACCAGCGCGTCAACGTCACCACGGTACGCAACGAGGAGCTCAACAGTCAGTGGGGCTACGCGCTGGAGTCCGAGGTGATCGTCATTAACGAGCTGCGACAGGCCGAGGCGCGAGACCGTCGGGCGCTCGAAAACAGCCTCAAGCCCATCATCGCCGCGCCGCCTGAGCTGCTCACGGTCAACCGCAAGGGCTTGCATCCGTACGAGGCGCTCAACCGCGTACTGGTGGTGTCGTTTAGCAACGAGCGCGCCGCGATCAGCCTACCGTCAGACGATCGCCGCTGGTTCGTCGTCTGGTCTGACGCCGACCGGATGCCGCCCGCCGAGGCGCGCGCGCTCTGGAGCTGGTACTACGCCGGTGGCTTCCAAGCCGTCGCCGCGTGGCTCGATGCCCGCGACGTGTCCGCGTTCAATCCTGGCGCCGCGCCGATGATGACTGAGGCTAAGGCCATTATGATCGAGGCGGCCATGAGCACCGCCGAGTCCTTCCTCGTCGAGATGATCCGCCAGCGTCAGGGCGACTTTGCGCGCGGCGTGATCGCCTCGCCCTTCTACTCGATCTGCGACCGTCTGCAAGGCCTCGCGCCGTCGGGCGTCAAGGTCGTGCAAGCGGCGCTCATGCACGCGCTACGTGATGCCGGGTGGGTCGATTGTGGGCGCTTGCACTCGCGCGAGTTTCCAACCAAAAAGCACGTTTTCGCTCACCCGCAGTTTGCGAGCCTCGGCAAGTCGGAGCTGCGACGGATGGCCGAGGGCTTGGAGCCCGTGCTCTCAGTGGTCGGAAAATAGCCAATCAAGTATGACGGTCGCGGCGATAGTCAAGAGAAAGTACATCACGCTGTTTTGCCTTTAGTTGATTGTAGCGGGCGCGTACTGTGGCCCGCGCGGTGGGCGGCGGTTGACGGTTCCAGCAAGGCCGGCGCGCATCCTTGCGCGCAAGGTCGATCCATCGACCCAGCCGTCGTCTCCACCATTCAGTGACGGTCAACCGAGCCATGATTGACACGCTCCAGCGCGCGCCGTGCGATGGCGTGTGCGTCTTCGCAACGGTCGCGGCTCATGTTGGCGATGGTGTGCAGCGCCGCCTCGTAATGCAGCAGCTTATAGACGGCCTCGGTGTAGAGCTTCACCACACGCGAAAGCTCGTCGCGGTCTACGGGCGCGCTCATGGGTCAATCTCCTGAATCAGTCGGTCGATGAACCAACGCGCCTTTTTATACTCCTCAGCCCGTGCCGCGTCGTGGTCGCCGTTCTTATGGCCGACGCGGCTCAGGTACTTGAGCGCCGACAGGCGCAGATAGCCTTCGAACTCCTCGGGCGTACTCTTGGCGCGCATGTAGTCGATGGTCTCGATGCCGCCCACCTTGTAATGGTCGGGCTCGATGGCGTCGCCTACTGTGGGCGCGTGCTCGGGCGTACTGTGGGCGCCATCGTACTCGCCCAGGATTGTCCGCAGCTCATCCGGCGAGAGCACGCAGCGCTCGCGCGATTGCTCGGGCAGTGGCGGCGGCTCGGGCGGGTCAGGCGGTCGGCCTATGTCGCGCTCGAACTCGATAGCCTCTAGCGTTGTCAAGTTGTGCATACTGTTACCTTCTACCAATAGTCGCCACCCCAGCGCCGACGCGAGCACGCCCAGTTAGGCGGCGGCACGCGGCGCCACTCGTAATCGTGCGCGGCCTCTAGACGACGCCAGAGGCCGCGCAGCCAGCGGGTCATCGGAACGTGTCCCACGTCGGCCCCACGGCGGCGGCCTCTAGCTTAAAGTTTTTAATAGGCCGACGGCGGATGACGTTTTCAGACGGCCACACCATCAACACGGTACCGGCCTCATGTTTCCAGCAGCCCTCATTGGTCACGCCCGCGCCCGTATAGTAGAACGCACGGCGCAACCCCACGAGGACGCCCTTATTAGTGCCGAGTTCGAGCGTGTCGAGCTTCTGCGCGCATATCTCAGTCGTTAGCACCACGCGCCCGTCGCGGTCGTCGGCCATGGGGCCGGTAGCGAACACGTCAGCATGGGCAGTCGTGGCGAGGGTGGCCACGGCGAGCGCGGCGAGAGTTGCAGTCTTCATTGTGTAGTCTCCTTTGGTTGTGTAGTCAGTCAAACGTCAGCGCCTGCGCAGTCTTCAGCGTAGGCTAGCAGGTGGTCGGCCACCTCGCGCCAGTCCACGCGCTGCAAAAATGCGCGGGCGTAGTCCACGGCGAGCCCGTCGAGCTCGCCGAAATTGGTGATGGCGTTGTCGGCGTAGTCCGCAGCCCATTCGGCCAGGTCGCGGAGCGCGGGCGCCGTCGGGTAGTGCTCGCGGATGTCGAGCCCGTCGAAAATCTCCAGGTAGACGCGCCAGGTCTCATAATTGGCCCAGCCGTTGTGACGCTCGGTGTTGTCGATCGTGTATCCCATGGTCGTGTACTCCAAGTAGGTTAGTGGCTCGTCAGTACGGGTCGCACCCGTAGACGTGCGGCCACGGGCGCCGCACGTTTCGCCATGTTAGGCTGCGGCGGACACGGCGGCGGCGGCCTCCAGCTCCACCCGCTCGGCGGTCTCGGCGCTGTAGGGCAGCGCGTCCATGTGCGCCATGCGGCACGCCACCTGCGGCGCCTCGGCGTGCAGGTCGTTCCGCAGTGGCATCACCAGCGCCATGACGTTCGGATTAGAGCTGCACACAATGGCTGGGAACTCGCCGCGTTGCTGCACGCGGGTGGCATGCTGGCCGGCTTTCGCCTTGCTGATATTGGCGGCGATGGTGAGCGCCTCGCACGCGTCCATGACGTACTCCCAGTTGAGCACGGCGGGCGCGAATGTTGCGACTTCATCGGCTTTTGGCACCACACGGCGCCACTCAGGAAACACGCCTTCGAGCGCCTTACCTGATACCTGACCGGTCGGCGTGGTGATGGTGAGCTGCACGCCGTCTACCGTCACGGCCACGTCTACGGCGCCGAGCGCCTTACCGCGCGCGTACTCGCCGCCGAATTGCTTTAGCGCGGCGTCTAACAGGTCGTTCGGAATGATGACGGGCGGCGCGTCTACCTTCACGCCGCGCGCAGTGGCCACCAGCATACGGTGGCCATCGGTCGCTACGACCTTACCGGCTTTAGTGTCGAGATAGACGCCGCACAGATAGTAGCGGACATCCTTTACCGCCGAATGAGTACGGGCAGCGCGCAAGGTGGCAAGGGATACGGTGAGAGTGTATTGCATGGCGATTAGTCCTTTAGGTTAGTTTAGTGTATCGAACGAAATAATCTTACAGTCTGTAATCAATCGCCGCAAGCGCGAGAGACGGCGGCGCATACGGCGGCGAACGTGCCCGCCAGATAGACGGGCATGAACGCATCGGCGTAGACCCATGGCGCGGCGATCAGTAGCGGCGCGGCGAGGGTGGCGAGGACGTGAGAGTAACGGTAGGTCATGGCGTGGGGCTCCTTACTTTAGGTTGTCTTCAGCGTTGCACGCGTCTTCTAGACGCATAAACATGGATCGAAACACGATCCGCCAGTCTTTTAGCGAGTCGTCATCGGTCATGTTTTCCAGCATGGACGGATCGAAATATTCGATAGCGTCGGCGAGTACCGGCACGTCGCAGTCGGCGAGCTGGACGGTCTCAGCGTCTTCGACCGGGAATCGCCAGCCGTCGGTATGGTCTACGCGTACAATTGTGAGCGCGTCGGTCTCGGGGTTGTATTGATAGTCTAGGGTCATGGCGTGTTGTCTCCGATTAGATGCTGGCGGCGAGCGCTTCAAGCTCGGCGGTCAATTGGCGGCGAGCGTCGAAATCCGAAATGGCGGTCATTTCGCTGATTGTGTCGTTGTAGTCGTAGGCGGTCATAACGTCGCGTTGCGTCAGTTCGCACGGCGCGGCGGTCGCATAAGTAATGCCGCGGTCGATATCGACGAAAAAGACGCGGCCGCAATCCAATTGCGCGGCGGCGATGCGTTGACCCTTGGCGGTGTATCCGCGTCCCGTGTTGAAAACTAGTTTTTTCATGGCGTTTCTCCGTGGCGTCCAGTGGCGCGTTGTTTACCTGGAGTGTTCATTGTCTATATGAGCGAAATGTTGTCAAGTATTTTCTTACAGTAGCGTTCACTCTGCGGACAACGCCCAGGTGGTGCGTGTGGGCATTGTGGGTCGTGGTGTGGGTCATGTTTTTTGGGAGAATTGCCCACGCGGAAGTGTCGAAAAAATCAGCGCGAAATGAGAGTTGTGGGCAATGTGGGTCATGGTTTCTGTTTATAGTTAAGAAAAATAATATACTGTATGGATATACAGCATACAGCGTACAGCGCTCGCACCGTTGGAGCCGCGCCGATTTTTTTTCGATGACCACATTGCCCACATGACCCACAACTCGACTTTGCGCGCCATGACCCACATTGCCCACAACATGACTTGTCGGCGCATTGCCCACATTGCCCACAACATGACTTGAAAACAGATTGCCCACATTGCCCACAATCTGACGGGCTGCTAGCTGCTAGCGCGTGGGTCACGCCCACATTGCCCACCACGCCGACGACTGGATGCAAACGGGAATCATTTGCAACTGAGGGGTGGGCCGGCCCGCGAGCTGGTGGTCATTGTGACAATGGGTTCGTGAACAATTTTTTTTATTTTTTCAGCAAACAACTATTGCCTTACACGCCGCGTGCAACTATGCTCGCGTGGCGGTGTCTGACCAGGTGCGCTGGTAGCGACCGGGAGGAAGCTGAAGGCACAATCGTGCTGCATCACTAAGGCAATCTCCGCCCCGGCACACAGGCTCGACGGACGTTCGAGATCGCGGCCTCCCGGCAGGGGATCCTGCACATCGCTTGTCAATTCCTTACGCGCACGGTACTGTTGCGACATGTTCAAATCGCTCCCGTATGAGCCACGCGAGTTAAAGGCCACTGAGGCCCGCCTTCAGGCGATTTATGACGCTGCCGCGCTCGGGCTGAAGGGTGATAGCCTTGCCCTGGCGGCGGGGATGTTGCCAGCGGAGTTCCGCCGACTATGCCAAATGGACCCCCTCGCCCAGATGGCGGAGGCTAAGGGTCGTGCAGACAGTGAGTTTGAGGCCGCGAACCAACTGCGTCTGGCGGCTCGCAATGGCGATTCAAAGGCTTCTTTGGCAATCCTCCAGCACGTGCACGGTTGGGTGGCGAAGCAGCAGGTGCAGGTCGATGTCAAGCAGCAGATCAGCGTCATCGCGGCGCTGCAAGAGGCGGAGTCTCGCGTCATCGAGGGCCGAGTGGTGTCGGATACACCGGCTGCACTGAGCCACACCCCCACACCCACCACCCGCGCGACCCCTGCGCTGACGGCAGAGTATGCAACTACCGATCTATAGCCCCGAGGAAGAACAGCTCCTAATGACGCGTCTTTGGTCGCCTGCGATCAAGGACGACCCCGAGGCGTTCGTGCTGTTCGCGTTCCCGTGGGGGCAGCAGGGTACGCCACTGGCGCAGTTCAGCGGACCGCGCAAGTGGCAGCGCGAGGTGCTGCGCAAGGTGGCCGCTCACATCGCTAAGAACAAGACCGCGACCGGGTACGAGGTGCTGCGCATGGCGACCGCCTCGGGGCGCGGCATCGGTAAGTCGGCCCTCGTCAGTTGGCTGATCCTATGGATGCTAACGACGCGCATCGGCTCGACCATCATCGTCTCGGCTAACAGCGAGGCGCAGCTACGCTCGGTCACATGGGCCGAGGTGACTAAGTGGCTCTCGCTGCTGCTCAACAGTCATTGGTTTGAGGTATCGGCGACGCGAGTGATGCCGGCCAAATGGCTGGCGGAGATCGTCGAGCGCGACCTGAAGAAAGGCACGCGGTACTGGTCGGTCGAAGGCCGGCTGTGGTCGGAGGAGAACCCCGACGCGTACGCGGGCGTGCACAACCACGACGGCGTGATGGTCATATTCGACGAAGCAAGCGGTATCCCTGACCCCATCTGGTCGGTGACGGCGGGCTTCTTTACGGAGAACACACCGAACCGCTTCTGGCTCGCCTTCAGCAACCCACGACGCAACGAGGGGTATTTCTATGAGTGCTTCAACGCGAAACGCGAATTCTGGCAAACGCAAAACATCGACGCCCGCCAAGTTGAAGATACGGATAAAGCCGTCTACGAGCAAATCATCGCTGAGTATGGAGCAGATAGTAGCCAGGCAAAAGTCGAGGTCTATGGAGAGTTTCCTTCAGACGGCGACGACCAGTTCATTGCTCCGCGAATTGTGGACGAGGCTATGGCGCGGGCACGGTACAAGGACGAGACTGCGCCACGCGTTATCGGAGTCGATCCAGCGCGAAGCGGCGCAGACTCAACCGTCATCGTCGTCCGACAAGGGCGCGACGTGGTGGCGATCAAGCGCTACCGGGGAGAGGATACGATGGCGACCGTTGGCCGAGTCATCGACGCGATTGAAGAATTTAATCCAGCGCTTACGGTCATAGACGAGGGCGGGCTTGGTTACGGAATACTTGACCGGCTGAAAGAGCAGCGGTATAAGGTTCGTGGGGTAAACTTTGGCTGGAAGGCTAAGAACCCCGTGATGTGGGGCAACAAGCGCGCCGAGATGTGGGGCGACATGCGAGAATGGCTACGCACAGCGAGCATACCGCATGATCGGCTACTCAAGTCGGACCTGTGCGGGCCGCACGTCAAGCCTAACTCGTCAGGGACGATCTTCTTGGAGGGTAAGAAGGAGATGAAGGCTAGAGGTCAAGCGTCGCCCGACGCGGCAGACGCCCTCGCCGTCACCTTCGCCTACCCGCTCGCTAGCCGTGAGGCCCGCGACGCGCCAAGACGAGTGGTCGCCCGGCAGGGCGGCGGAGGCGGTATGTCAAGCAGTTGGATGGGAGCCTGATGGCACGCAAGTCGGTCAGTCTGTCGGTGGGGCGAGGCGAGAAGCAGCCCGTATCTAAGGGTGCGGGCTTGACGGCCAAGGGCCGAGCGAAGTACAACCGCGCTACGGGCAGTAAGCTCAAGGCGCCAGCACCCAACCCCAAGACTAAGGCAGACGCGGGACGCAAACGGTCGTTCTGTGCGCGCATGAAGGGCGTGGTGGCTAAGGCCAAGGGGCCGGCTGAACGAGCAAGAGCGTCGCTCAGACGCTGGAAGTGTGGCTAATGGCTAGTAAGAAAGGTCTTTACGCGAACATTCACGCTAAGCGGGCGCGCATCGCAGCCGGCAGTGGTGAAAAGATGCGCAAACCGGGTAGCAAGGGAGCGCCCACTGCTAAGGCGTTCCGTCAGTCGGCTAAAACGGCTAAAAAGAGGAAGTAGATATGCCGTATGATCGCGTAGGTATTGCTCCTGGCGCTATAGGCGACGTAATCATTACGGCCCAGCCGCGACAAACAAAGCAGCCCATGCGGCCCATGCCGGCACGCCGCATGTCGGACGACGTTATTCGCACAACGGTAGCGTTTCGACCCACGCCGATGGTAAAAAATCGCAGGAGAATGGCATAAATGCCCCTTGTCAAGTCTGCCAGCAAAGGCGCGTTTCGTAAAAACATCAAAGCCGAAATGGCACGCGGCAAGCCCCAGAAACAAGCTGTGGCGATCGCGTATGCGGTAAAGCGTAAGGCACAAGGCAAGAAGCGCAAATAATGGCTAAAGACTTGACAGGGCTGCGTGGCGCCGCCTACGTCGCCAACTCGCCGACAAGCAAGGGCAAAACGGCCCGCGACCCGTCGGACGTGTTGGCTACAGCGCGTTCGCGCCTCACGATGGCTCTAGCGGCGTACGCAGACAGCCGTGAGGACGAGCTGGACGACCTGCGTTTCATGGCAGGATCACCCGACAACCAGTGGCAATGGCCACAAGACGTGCTAGCACAGCGCGGATCGGTGCAAGGGCAGACCGTCAACGCGCGTCCGTGCCTTACTATTAACAAGCTGCCGCAGCATGTGCGGCAAGTCACCAACGATCAGCGCCAAAATCGACCTTCTGGCAAGGTCATTCCGGTTGATGACAAGGCGGACGTTGAGGTCGCGGAGATTTTTGACGGAATTGTCCGTCATATTGAGTACATTTCGGATGCGGATGTCGCTTATGACACTGCGTGCGACAACCAAGTGACCTACGGCGAAGGGTATTTCCGTATTTTGACGGAATACTGCGATGAGAATACGTTTGAGCAAGACCTTCGCATAGGCCGCATCCGAAATAGCTTCAGTGTGTACATGGACCCCACCATCCAAGACCCTTGCGGCGCGGATGCAGAGTGGTGCTTTATCACCGAAGACATTCCGAAGGCAGATTTTGAGCGCATGTACCCCAATGCACAGCCGATTTCAACGGTCTTGCAGCGCGGTATTGGCGATCAGGCGCTTTCACAGTGGATTAACGAAAATACGGTCCGTATTGCAGAGTATTTCTACAAAGAACACTCCAAAGCGACGTTAAATCTGTACGCCGGCAACCAAACGGCGTTTGAAGGGTCGCCTGAAGCGCAAGAACTGGAAATGCTGGGCCTCCAGCCGATCCGTAAGCGCGAGGCGGACATTGTACGCGTTAAGTGGATTAAGACGAACGGATACGAAATTCTTGAGGAAAGCGAGTGGCCGGGTAAATGGATTCCGGTTATTCGTGTAATCGGTAACGAGTTTGAAGTAGATGGGCGTATGTACGTCTCGGGCCTTGTGCGCAACGCTAAGGATGCCCAGCGCATGTACAACTACTGGGTAAGCCAAGAAGCCGAGATGCTGGC
>SXGQ01239827.1_pt1 | contig 36850 bp, 36 predicted proteins | sample 3178371 | NCBI WGS metagenome assembly SXGQ01 (sample SAMN11356859, study PRJNA531348) | freshwater metagenome | isolation source: freshwater sample F1-20 | place: China: Fuxian Lake, Yuxi | collected 2017-12-25 | reverse complement strand
GCGCTGGCGCTGGCCGCCCGAGAGCTCGTTCGGGTAGCGCGTCATGACCGAGGCCGGCAGCGACACCTTGTCGAGCAGGTCGCGGATCTTGGCCTCACGCTCCTTGGCCGTGCCGACGCCGTGCAGCCGCAGCGGCTCCTCGATCGAGCGGTAGATGGAGTACATCGGGTCCAGCGAGGCGTACGGGTTCTGGAACACCGGCTGCATCTGGCGCCGCAGCGCGAGCTGCTGCTCCTTCTTGCGCAGGGTGGTGATGTCGACGCCGTCGAACTCGACGCTGCCGCTGGTCGCGTCGAGCAGACCGAGGACCATGCGGGCCACGGTCGACTTGCCCGACCCCGACTCGCCGACGATCGCGGTGGTCGTGCCGCGCTCGAGCTGGAAGGAGACCTGGTCGACCGCCGTGAAGTCGGTCGACTGCCCCGGCCGGCTGCCGCGGATCTTGAAGACCTTGGTGAGGTCCTTGGCCTCGATGATCGTGCCGCGGCCCTCCCCCAGCTCGTCGTCGTGCGTCGCGACCTCGGCCGCGATCTCGGCCGCCGTCTGCACGGCCTGCTCACGGACCTCGGCGCGGGCCTGCACCGACGAGAGCCGCTGCGAGGCGAGCGACGGTGCCGAGCTGACGAGCCGCTTGCTGTACGGGTGCTGGGGGTCCTGCAGGATCTCCAGCGCCGGCCCGGACTCCACGACCTGCCCGCGGTACATGACCACGAGGTGGTCGGCCCGCTCGGCCGCCAGGCCGAGGTCGTGGGTGATGAGCAGGACCGCGAAGCCCAGCTCGTCGGTGAGCCGGTCGAGGTGGTCGAGGATCTGCTTCTGGACCGTCACGTCGAGCGCCGACGTGGGCTCGTCGGCGATGAGCAGCTTCGGCCGTGCGGCCAGGCCCATCGCGATGAGCGCACGCTGGCGCATGCCGCCGGAGACCTCGTGCGGGTACTGCTGGGCCCGCCGGGCCGCGTCGGGCAGTCCGGCCTCCTCGAGCAGCTCGACGACACGGGCGTCGGCGGCCTTGCCCTTGGCGACGCCGTTGGCCTCGAGCGACTCCTTGATCTGCGTGCCCACGCGCCACAGCGGGTTGAGGTTCGACATCGGGTCCTGCGGCACGAGGCCGATGGACGAGCCGCGCAGGGCGACGATGTCGGACTTCTTCGCGTGCGCGATGTCCTGGCCCTCGAAGAGGATCTGGCCACCGGTGATCCGTCCGGTGCCGGGCAGCAGGTCGATGATGGCGTGCGCCGTCGTGGACTTGCCCGAGCCGGACTCGCCCACGATCGCGACGGTCTGGCCGGGGTAGACGGTCAGGTTCGCGCCGATGACGGCGGGCACCACGGTCTTCTTGTCGGCCGCGAAGCCCACGTGGAGGTCCTTGACCTCCAGCAGCGGCTGGTCGGGGTTGAGGTCGCGGCTCATCGCTTCTTGGCCTTCGGGTCGAGGGCGTCGCGCACGGCGTCGCCGAGGAGGATGAAGCTGAACACGGTGAGCGCCAGCGCGCCGGCCGGCCAGAACATCGTGCCGAGCCGCGTGCCGGAACGGACCTGGTTCTGGGCGGCGGAGATGTCGTTGCCCCAGGACACGATGCTGGTCGGCAGCCCGAGGCCGAGGAACGACAGCGTCGCCTCGGCCACGATGAAGATGCCCAGCGACACGGTGGCCGTGACGATCACCGGGGCGAGCGAGTTCGGCACGACGTGGCGGAGCAGGTTGCGCCGCGGGGTGGCACCGAGCGCACGTGCGGCGTCGACGAACTCCTGCTGCTTGGTCTCGATGACGGCACCGCGGGCGATACGCGTCACCTGGGGCCAGCCGAAGAGTCCCAGGGCGAGCACGATCGCGAGGACCGATCCCCAGAAGCCCCGGTCGGGCCAGACGTTGTTGAGCGCCGAGAGCAGCACGATCGCGGCCAGCAGCAGCGGGATCGCGTAGAAGATGTCGCCGATGCGGGAGATGAGCGTGTCGAGGAAGCCGCCGTAGAAGCCGGCGACGGCACCCGTGACGAGCCCGAGGAGCGCGACGATGAGCGTCGTGAAGACGCCGACGGCCACCGAGGCGCGCGCACCGTAGATGACGCGCGAGTACACGTCACAGCCCTGGGAGTCGAAGCCGAGCGGGTGGCCCGGCGCCGCGGGACGCAGCCGCAGCCCCGTCTGGCAGTAGGTCGGGTCGTTGCTCGTGAACAGGCCGGGGAACGCCACGACCACGGCCACGAGCAGGAGGAGCGCCGCCGAGATGAGGAACAGCGGGTTCTTGCGCAGCTGCTTCCACGCCTCCTTCCACTGGCTCTCCGGCGGTGCCGTCGTGTCGAGCGCACCGACGTCGTGCAGCGGGGTGTCCTCCAGGCGGGCGAGGTAGCGCTCCTGCCCGGGACGGATCTTCGAGGGACGGCCGTCAGGCATAGCGGATCCTCGGGTCGAGCCAGGCGTAGAGCAGGTCCACGACGAGGCTGGTGAGCACGTAGACGAGCACCATGATGGTGACCACCGAGACGATGGTCGGGGTCTCGCCGCGTCGGACGGCCTGGAAGGCCAGGTTGCCGACGCCGGGGACGTTGAAGATGCCCTCGGTCACGACCGCGCCGGCCATCAGGCCGCCCAGGTCGGCGCCGAGGAACGTCACGACGGGGATGAGGGAGTTGCGCAGCACGTGGCGGCGGTTGACCTGCCCGTCGGGCAGACCCTTCGCCCGCGCCGTGCGCACGTGGTCGGCGGTGAGGTTCTCGATGACGGACGTGCGCGTCAGGCGCAGCACGTAGGCGAACGAGACGAGCCCGAGGACGATGGCCGGCAGCAGCAGCTCGCGGAACGTCGCCTGCGAGCTGACGAGCGCCGGCAGGGCTCCGAGCTTGATGCCCACGACGAGCTGCAGCACGAAGCCGAAGACGAAGATCGGCACGGCGATGACGAGCAGCGACACCACGAGCATCGTCGAGTCGAACAGCTTGCCGCGACGCATGCCCGCGTAGAAGCCGGCAGCCACGCCGAGCACGGCCTCGATGACGAGCGCCATGAGGGCGAGCTTGATGGTGACGGGGAACGCGCGCTGGACGAGGTCGATCACCGGCTGCCCGCTGAACGCGGTGCCGAAGTCGAGGGTCAGCGCACCCTTGAGGAACAGCAGCCACTGCACCAGGAACGGCTTGTCGAAGTTGTACTGCTCGCGCAGCGCCTGGTAGGTGCCCTCGGGCACGGGCTTGTCGCCGAACAGCGCGACGATGGGGTCGCCTGGTCGCAGGAACACCATCGCGTAGATGAGCAGCGTCGCTCCGAGGATCACCGGGATCGCTTGGAGGAGACGCTTACCGACGTACCACCACATGGGCAGGACTCCTTGTCTGAAGGGGGCGGCGGTGCCGCGACCCGCCCCGACGATACGCCGGGGACGAAGGCACCACCGAGGGACCCGGACGCACCTGTGGGGCAACACCTGAGGTGTTGCCCCACGGGTGGTCGTGCGGGCGCCGGAGCTACTTCTTGGTGATGAGGTGCAGCTCGGGCTGGTTCTGCCAGTTGAACTCGACGTTCTCGACGTTCTTCGAGGCGGCGGCCGCCACGTTCGAGTACCACAGCGGGATGGCCGGCAGGTCCTTGAAGAGGACCTCCTGGGCCTGCGACTGCAGCTCGTAGCGCTTGTCCTCGTCGGGCTCGCCGGCGATCTTCGTCATGAGGTCGTCGAACTCCTTGGAGGAGTAGTCGCCGTCGTTGGACCCGGCCTTGGTCTGGTACAGCGGGGCCAGGTAGTTGAAGATCGACGGGTAGTCAGGCTGCCAGCCGGTGCGGAAGGCGGTCTTGATGCTGCGGTTCGTGACGTCGGCGCGCAGCTCGTCGAACGTGGCGTAGGCCTGGGCCTTGGCGTTGATGCCGAGGTTGTTCTTGAGCTGGTTGACGATCGCGTCGACCCACTCCTTGTTGCCGGCGCCGTCGCCGTTGTAGGCGATGGTGAACGCACCCTTGAACGGGGCGATGTCGTCGGCCTGGGCCCACAGCTTCTTGGCCTCGTCGGCGTCGAAGGACAGCACGTCGCTACCCGGGATGTCCTTGTCGAAGCCCGGCATGACGGGCGCGGAGAAGTCCACGGCCGGCGTGCGGGTGTCGTCGAAGATGTTCTTGGTGATCTCGGGGCGGTTGATCGCCTTGGAGATCGCCTGACGACGCAGACGACCCTCGTCGTTGGTGCCGAAGCCGGGCAGGCGCTCGGGGATCGTGATCGAGCCGAAGACCGAGCCGGGCTCGGAGATGGCCTGGACCGAGCTGTCGGACTGGAACGTCGGCAGCGCGCTCGGCGGGACGGCGTCGAGGACGTCGAGGTCGCCGGTCTGGATGGCGGTGTACGCCGTGTCCGGGTTCGTGAAGAACTTCAGCGTGACGCCGCCGTTCTTGGGCTTGCGGACGCCGTCGTACTCCTCGTTCGGGACGAGCTTGATCTGGACGTCGTGCTCCCAGGCACCCTTGCCGTCCATCTTGTACGGGCCGTTGCCGATCGGGTCCTCGCCGTAGGCCTTGATGTCCTCGAACGCGGACTCGGGCAGCGGGTAGAACGCCGAGGAGCCCAGACGCGCCGGGAAGTCGGCCTCGGCCTGGTTGAGCTCGATCGTGAAGGTCTTGTCGTCGACGACCTTGAGGCCCTCGAGCGTCTTGGCCGTCGGCTTCTCGGCCTGGACGGCGTCGAAGCCCTTGATCGGGTAGAAGAAGTAGCTGTTGAGCTGCTTGTTGGTGCTGAGCGCGCCGTAGTTCCACGCGTCGACGAACGACTTCGCGGTGACCGGCGTGCCGTCGGAGAACTTCCAGTCCTTCAGCTTCACGGTCCAGGTGACGTTGTCGTCGGACTCGATCGACTCCGCGACCTCGTTCACGCTCGAGCCGTCCTTCTGGTACGAGACCAGACCGGCGAAGAGCAGGTCGACGGCGCGGCCGCCGCCGGTCTCGTTCGTCGACGTGGGGACGAGCGGGTTCTGGGGCTCGGTGCTGAAGTTGGTGATCACCGAGTCGGTGGACCCGGAGTCGTCACCGCCTCCGCCGCAGGCCGCCAGGACGAGGCTGCCCGCGGCGAGCAGGGCTACGCCCGCGACGCGAGTACGTCGGGAGAGACGCATGGATTCCTCCTGTGAAGATGGGTGCACGCAGTCGCGTGCGCCCCTATTGCTATCACCGGCGGACGGGCCTTCGACAGGCCTCGGAGGGGACTTCACCAACTTGCAACCTGATCAGGATGGGCCATCATGCGTGGCCCTCACGGGCCATGGACGCGCACGAGGGGCCCCGGACCGGGTGGTCCGGGGCCCCTCGTGGTGGAGCGGGTGGTGATCAGCCCTTGCGCGACTTCGCGGCCTCGGTGGCCTGCGGCAGGACCGTCTTGAGGTCGCCGACGACGCCGAAGTCGACGAGCTCGAAGATCGGCGCCTCCTCGTCCTTGTTGACGGCGACGATCGTCTTCGACGTCTGCATGCCGGCGCGGTGCTGGATGGCACCGGAGATGCCGTTGGCGACGTACAGCTGCGGCGAGACCGTCTTGCCGGTCTGGCCGACCTGGAAGCTGTGCGGGTACCAGCCGGAGTCGACGGCGGCGCGCGAGGCGCCCACGGCCGCACCGAGGGTGTCGGCGAAGGCCTCGACCTCCGAGAAGTCGCCGCCGGTACCACGGCCGCCGGAGACGACGATGGCGGCCTCGGTCAGCTCGGGACGACCCGAGGCGGCCTTCTCCTTGGTGGAGATGATCTTGGCGCCCTTGGCGGCGTCGGACACGTCGACGCTCACGGCCTCGACGGTGCCTGCGCCCGAGGCGGCCTCGGGGGCCACGGAGTTGGGCTTGACGGCGATGACCGGGATGCCCTTCGTGACCTGGGCGTCGACCGTGAAGTTGCCGGCGAAGACCGACTGCGTCGTGGTCACGGTGTCACCGTCGACCGACACGTCGACGGCGTCGGTGATGAGGCCCGACTCGGTCTTGAGCGCGACACGGGCCGCGATCTCCTTGCCCTCCGTGGTGGAGGGCACGAGCACCGCGGCGGCGGAGGCGTCGGTGACGATCTTGGTGAGCGCCTCGGCCTTGGGGCCGACGAGGTACTCGCCGTAGACGGCGTCGTCGAGCTGGTAGACCTTCTCCGCGCCGTGCTCGGCCAGCGAGGCCGGGACGTCGGCGCCGAAGACGACGGCCGACGGCTCGCCGATCTTGCGGGCGATCGTGAGGAGCTCGAGGCTGGGCTTGGTGGCGTTGCCGTCGACGACGTCGACGAGCACGATGACTTCGGACATCTCTCTACTCCTGCTCAGACGAACTTCTTGGAGGCGAGGAACTCGACGAGCTTCGTGCCGCCGTCGCCCTCGTCGGTGATGATCTCGCCGGCCGTGCGCGGGGGACGCGGCTCGGTGGTGACGACCTTGGTCCAGGCGGCGTCGAGGCCGACCTCGGACGCGTCGACGCCGAGGTCGGACAGGTCCCACTCCTCGACCGGCTTCTTCTTGGCGGCCATGATGCCCTTGAAGGACGGGTAGCGGGCCTCGCCGGTCTGGTCGGTCACGCTCACGACGAGCTTGCCGGAGCCCTGGACCTCCTGCGTGGCGACGTCGCCGTCACGCTTGATCGTGACGCTGTCGCCGTCGACGCTGATCTCGCCGCCGAGGGTGACCGCGGGCAGGCCGAGGCGCTCGGCGACCAGGGTCGGGACGACGCCCATGCCGCCGTCGGTCGAGGCCATGCCGAAGAACACGAAGTCGTACTCGAGCTTCTCGAGCGCCTTCGCCAGCACGAGCGAGGTCGCGAAGGCGTCGGAGCCGGCGATCGCGTCGTCGTTCACGTGCACGCCCTTGTCCGCGCCCATCTGCAGGGCCTTGCGGACGGCGTCGGCGGCGTCGTCGGGGCCGACGGTCAGGACGGTGACCTCGCCGTCACCCTCCTCGACGACCTTGAGCGCCTGCTCGACGGCGTACTCGTCGAGCTCGGAGAGCAGTCCGTCGACGTTCTCACGGTCGACGGTGTTGTCGGACGAGTCGAAGGTGCGGTCGGCCGTGGCATCCGGCACGTACTTCACCGCGACGACGATGTTGGTCACGAGGACCCTCCTGTGGTCGGGGACGCGGCGTTCTACGCCGCGCTGTCGGGGACGTCCACCTTCCCACGTGGTGCTCCACGAGGTGAGGGCAGCCTTGCACGCAAGGTTACCGGCGAGTTACATACCGGGGCCAGGCGCGTCACCCATGGTATAGGTCACACGTCCAGGACACCTGTCGTCGCAGGCCTCGCGGGTCAGGATCGAGCGGGCCGGTGCAGGAGCGACGGGGCGAGCACGCCGACCGCCAGGTAGACGACCGATCCCCCGCCGTAGGCCACGAACGACTCCTTCGCGGCGGCATTCTCGCCGCTGAAGGAGACGAGCCCGCGCAGGGGCTGCGTGAGCGGGTCGGCGACGGTCGCGACCGACTGCAGCACGCCCGTCGACGGGTCGAACCCGAACGCCACGAGCAGCGCCGCGAGCGCGAGCGTGACCGACGCGACCAGGCCGAGGACGCCCAGCACCACGCCGACCAGTCCGACGAGGCGGCGAGCCGTCGACGGACCCTCCTGCGGGACCGCGGGCGGCTCGGGCACGTCGTCGGTGCCGGCGTCGTCGCGGCGCGCGACGGCCGCAGCGGCCTTCGCGCGGCGACGCTCGACGCGGTCGGCGCGGCGTGCGCGCGACGGCCGCTCCGTCGGCGTCGCCTCGACGGGCTCGCCGTCGGTCACGGCCTCGGAGCCGGACTCGGGGCCGGCCGACGTGTCGGTGTCGGTGTGACGTGCCTGCGGACGACCCGTCCCGGCGGACGCCGGAGCGTCGGCTGCGACGTCGACCGCGGGCACGACCTGCGTCGCGACCAGGTCGGCGGGCTCCTCCGCCGGAGCCTCGGGCTCCTCTGTGGGGACGGCTCCCACCGCCTCGAGCAGCGCGGTGTCCTCCTGCGACGCCGAGGGCTCGGAGGAGGCGCTCGTCGGGCCGTCAGGCGCGGGCTCGTCGACGGGCGGCTCGGCACGGTGGATGCCGGGCGGGGTGGCCAGCGCGGCCCTCGCAGCCGCCTTGCTCTCCGCGCGACGACGCGCCTTCGCCTGGGCGGCCTCCTCGGCGAGCCGCTTGCTCTCGGCGCGCTCCTGCTCGCGCTCCTCGGCCTCGGCCGCCGACTGCTCGGCCTCCAGCTGCTTGACCTCCTCGGCCCACACCCGCTCACGCTCCCGCTCCGCGGCAGCCTCCTCACGGGCGCGTGCCCGCTCCTCACGGGCGCGCTGCTTCTCGGCCTTCGCCTCCGCACGTCGCTGTGCCCGCTCGCGCCTCGCGGCGTCGCGGCGGGCCGCCTTGGCCTCCCGCGAGCCGGGCGCGGGCTCGGTCTCGGGTCGGCGCTCGGGCGTGTCGAGGGCTGCCTCGGCCCTCGCCAGCGGGTCCGGGCGCGGACCGCCGTGGGTCGCCGCGATCCACGCGAGCGAGCCAGGCACGAGGTCCTCGTAGGAGCGCGTGACGCCGGGCGTCTGCACCGGCGCGGCAGCCGGGTCCGACCCGGACGCGTCTGCCGGCACCGAAGCGTCGGACGACGGGTCACCGTCGCCGTCCGCCTGCGCGGACGGAGCATCCAGCCCGGCGACGATGGCGCCGGCCGTCAGGTACTCAGGATCGCCGGATGACCCTTTTTTTGGTCGGGGGGACGGCTGCCCCGGGTCCGTCGCTCACCTCCGACGAGGCGTCGGGACCGACCTGGCTGGACGGCTCGCCGGCCGTCGACCTCTCCTCGACGAACTCCGCCACGGCGGGTGGCTCGAGCTCCGCGAAGCTCGGCACCTGCTTGGCCGACTGGTTCGCCGCGACGATGTGCGCCTGGGCGACGCGCTCGGCCTCCGCCTCCGCCGCCGCCACCCACTGCATCGCGGTGGCCTCGGCCTCGGCGAGCTTCTCCTCGGCCGCGGAGCGTGCTGCGGCGACGGCCTGCGTCAGACGTTCCTGCGCGTCCAGCTTGGCGCGCTGCACGACGCGGTCGGCCTCGGCGCGGGCCTCCTCGATGCGGCGCTGGGCGTCCTGCTCGGCCCGTTCGCCCACGGCTCGCGCCTCGGTCTCGGCCTGGGCGATCCGGGCCGCCGCCTGCTGCTCGGCCTCGGCCAGCCTCCGCTCCGCCTCGACCCGGGCCTGCTCTGCCTCCTCCGCCTGACGGCGAGCGGCCTCCTCACGCGCGGCGGCTGACGCCCGTGCTGCGTCGGCGGCCTCGGCGGCGACGCGCTCGGCCTCGGCCTGCGCCGTGCGCACGCGCTCCTCCGACACCCGCTCGGCCTCGGCCAGCTTGGCCGACGCCTGGTTGCGCTCGTCCTCGGCCTGACGGGCGAGCTCAGCCGCCTCCGCGGTGACCCGCTCGACGTGCGCACGTGCCTCGTCGCGCTCGCGCGCCAGCTCGGCGGCAGCCTGCTCGTGGCGCTCGGCGGCCTCGGACGCCAAGCGCTCCGCCTCGGCCTTGGCCGCAGCGAGCTGCTCGTCGGCGGCGCGCTCCGCGTCGGAGAGCCGCACCGCGATGGCGACACGCTCCGCAGCGACCTCCTGCGCGTACTTCTCGGCCTCGGCCTTGGCGACGGCCACGTGCTGGGCGGACGTGCGCTCGGCATCGGCGACGACCTTCTCGGCCTCCAGACGCACCTGCTCGAGCTTCGCCTCCGCCTCGGCCCGCTCCTTCTCCAGCTGCTGCAGGGCCGCCTCACGGTCCTGGCGAGCGGCCTCGGCCAGCTTCTGGGCCTCGGCGCGCGCCTCGCTGATCCGGCGCTCCGCGTCCTGCTCGGCCGCGGCCAGGCGCCGTTGCGCGGCGTCCTCGGCATCGCGCTCACCCTGGGCGAGACGCTCGGCGGCGGTGCGCGCCGCCTCCTCCTCGGCCTCGGCGATGCGGCGCTCGGCCTCCGCCTTCGCCTCGTCGAGACGCTCCTGCGCGGCGCGCTCGGCCTCCGCGCGGGCCGCCTCGACCCGGGCGTCGGCCTCCTGCTGCAGCTGCTCGATCTTGGCGGCGGCAGCCTGCCGCTCGCGCTCGATCTCGACCGTGACGCGCTCGGCCTCGGCACGTGCGGCGCGCACCCGCTCCTCCGCGGCCTGCTCGGCCGCTCGGAGCCGGCCCTGCAGCACCTCGCGCTGCTCGGCCTCGTCGGCGCGGATCCGCGCGGCCACCTCGGCGCGCTCGCGCGCGGCCTCCTCCATGAGACGAGCGGCCTCGGCGCGGGCGGCGCTGACGCGCTGCTGCGCGGCGGCACTGGCGGCCGCGAGCTTCTCGGCGAACGTGCTGGGCGCGGGAGCCTGTGCGGCCTGGTCGTCCTCGGCGGGCTGCTCCGGCGTCACGGGGGTCTCCTCGGCCTGCACGGCCTCGTCGTCCGACGGGACCGAGGCGGCCTCCGTCGTCTCCTGCTCGAACGTCTCGTCCTGGACCGCAGACTGTTCGGCAGTGGTCTGCTCGGCCTCGGCCTGCTCGGCAGCGGCACGCTCAGCCTCCGCCTGCTCAGCGGCAGCACGCTCAGCCGCAGCACGCTCAGCCTCCGCCTGCTCAGCCGCAGCACGCTCAGCCTCCGCCTGCTCAGCCGCAGCACGCTCAGCCTCAGCCTGCTCAGCCGCAGCACGCTCAGCCTCCGCCTGCTCAGCCGCAGCACGCTCCGCCTCAGCCTGCTCAGCCGCAGCACGCTCCGCCTCAGCCTGCTCAGCGGCAGCACGCTCGGCGTCCGCGTCCGCGTCGGCGTCCGCGGTGGACGCGGTCTCGGGCTCCGCGAGGGAGGCGGCCGTCGGGGGCGCCCAGCGGCGCGTGCCCGCGGAGACGGCGACCTCGCGCGGCTCGTCGTCGGCGTCCTCGACCGCCGGCAACGTCTGCGTCGCGTCGGACAGCGCCGCGTCGACGTGCTCGTCGTCGGCCGACGGCGCGGCCGTCGCCTCGACGGCCGGCTGCTCTGCCGTGGCGGAGACCTCCGCCGCCGACGTGGTCGTCTCGGGCGTGCTCACCTCGGGCGTGGCCATCTCGGGCGTGGCCGTCTCCTGCGGCGCGACGGGCTGCGGCTCGGGCTCGCTCGCCTGCGCGGCCGCACGCTCCTGGGCCTCGATGGCCTCCTCGGCCGCCTTGAGGGCGGGCTCCGGCTCGTCGCCGTCGCGGCGACCTCGGCGAGAGGCGTTGAACGCGCGGGCGGCGTTGCGCTCGGCGCGTCGCTTCTCGGCAGCCATCTGCCGCGCGGCACGCTGGGCCGCGCGCTTGGCCCGTCGGTCGTCCGGCGCGCCGCGTCGCACGTCGTCCGCGGCAGCCTCGGTGTCGCCGCCGGACTGCTCCAACATCTCGGCAGCCACCTTCAACGGATCGGCGCGTCGACGCTCCTGCGGCTGGTTCGAACCTGAGTCGGTCATGACTACCCTTCTCGCGAGCACGGCGGCACGTCGCAGCACAGTATGCCCCATGCGTCCCTGGTGCCACAGGTGTTCCGTGGCGATGTCGAGGCGTGAGACCTCAGACCCGTAGCGGCGTCCTCCCCGCGTCGGTAGTCCGCCCTCTCACGACCCACTGAACGTGGCCTTCCCGGGCCCGTTCTCGACGAAGGAGTCCATGCCGGCGCGGCGGTCGTCGGTGGCGAACAGTCCCGTGAACTCGATCCGCTCGATCTCCAGCCCGGTCTGCAGGTCCGTCTCGAGCCCGCGGTCGACCGCACTCTTGGCCGCCCGCAGCGCGAGGGCCGGTCCCCCGACGAAGCCCCGTGCCCACGCGACGGCTGCGTCGAGCACCTCGTCCGCCGGGAGGACGCGGTCGACGAGACCGATCCTCAGCGCCTCCTGCGCGTCGACGAAGCGTCCGGTGAAGATGAGGTCCTTCGCGACCGACGGCCCCACGAGCCGCGCGAGCCTCTGGGTGCCCCCCGCGCCGGGGATGATGCCGAGCAGGATCTCCGGCTGCCCGAGCTTCGCGTTCTCCGCCGCGAACCGCACGTCGGTGGAGAGGGCGAGCTCGCAGCCCCCGCCGAGGGCGAAGCCGGTGATCACGGAGACCGTCGGCTTGCCGATGGCGGCGACCGCGCGCGTGAACTCCTGCAGGAGATGACCGTGGCGCACCATCTCCTGGTACGACATCGCAGCCATCTCCTTCACGTCGGCACCGGCCGCGAACACCTTCGGTCCGCCGTGCAGCACGACCGCAGCGACGTCGTCGCGCGTGTCCACCTCCCGCGCCACCTCGACCAGCTCGCGCTGGACCTGCGCGTCGAGCGCGTTCATGGGCGGGCGGACGAGCTGGACGAGGGCGACGCCGTCGGTCACCTCGAGCTGGACGAGCTGGGTCACGCTGGTTCCTTCCGTCGGGCCGGCGTCGTGACACCGGCCACAAAGCCGTGGCCGTGAGCATAGGAGGAGCGCCACCTGCTCCGACGCGCGGGTGAACAGGGTGCGGACCGCCTCCGAGCCACTAGCGTGTCCCCATGGTCGCTCGGGTCCCGGTGCTGGAAGTCCGTCCGTGCCTCGACCGCGGACGGTTCCCGGCCAAGGTGGTCCCCGGCGAACCGCTGACCGTCGAGGCACTCGTGCTGCCCGACACGGTCGACGTCGGCGCAGCGGTGGTGCTCACCGCACCCGACGGCAAGCGACGCGACCCCGTGCCCATGCAGCACCACGGCGACCACGTCTGGTCCGCCACGGTGACGGCCGACGAGGTGGGCGCGTGGACCTACCACGTGGAGAGCTGGCAGGAGTCCCTGCGCACGTGGGCGGCCCGGGTCGTGGGCGACATCGACCACGGGGCCGACCCGGAGACGGTGCTCGCCCAAGGCAGTGCCCTCGTGCTCGCGCTCGGCAGCGAGGACCCAGCGGCACTGGAGGTGGGCGACGACCTCCTCGACACCGCCACGCCGGCCCACGAGCGGCTCGCCGAGGGCCTGGCGTACGTGGCGTCCCTCCCCGACCACCTGGGTCGGGCCGACGTCGGCTCGACCGAGCCGCTCCCCCTGCGCGTCGACCCCGAGCGGGCCCTCGTCGGGGCCTGGTACCGCCTGACGCCGTCCACGCCCGACGGCACGCTCGCCGACGCCGCCGCACGCCTGGACCACGTCGCCGCCCTGGGCTTCGACGTCGTCCGCCTCCCTCCGGTGCACCCCACGCGCGGGCGTCCGTGGCACGCCGCCCCCGTCGTCGGGCCGCACCTCGACGTCGACCCGCGCCTCGGCACCGTCGCCGACCTCGACGCCCTCGTGCAGCGGGCCCACCAGGTCGGGCTCGAGGTGGCCCTGGAGCTCACGTGGACGGTCGCCTCCGGTCACCCGTGGCTCGAGCAGCACGCAGGCTGGTTCGTGCCGACCGGGGACGACACCTGGCGGCTGGATCCCGACGCCGAGCCGGCCGGCGTGCTCGGTCTGGTGCTCGAGACGCTCGTCGGCTGGGCCGACCGTGGCGTCGGCGCCTTCGTGGTCCGGGACGCGCACCACTGGCCGCTCGGGCTGTGGGAGCACGTGCTGCGCGAGCTGGCCGCGGCAGCACCCGACGTGCTCCTGCTGTCGGAGGGCGACGCGAGCCCCGCGCAGGCTCACGCCCTGGCGCTCGTCGGGTTCCACCAGACGACGCCGGCGCTGCACGACGCCCTCGGCCTCGCCGACGTGGAGGACGTCCTGGCCGGCGTGGGGCGCGGGTCGGTCACGCGGACGCACCTCGTCGCCGCGCCCGGCGGCGGGCGCGCCTCCACCCTGGACGACGGTGGCGCCGCCACGCGGTGCGCGTGGGCGGCGGTCGCCGCGCTGGGCAGCCCGGCCTGGGAGACGAGCAGCACCCTGGAGGAGGTCGACGGCCCCAGCTCGGAGCCGGAGCCCGACGTGGCGACCCTCCTCGGTCGCCTCAACGAGCTGCGTCGTGCGCACCCAGCCCTGCGTCGCCGACGCGGCCTCGTGCTGCACCGCGTCCACCACGCCGGTGTGCTCGCGTTCAGCCGGAGCGACGGCGAGGACACGCTGCTCGTCGTCGTCGACCTGTTCCCCGCCTTCCCCAAGTCCGTCGGCGTGCCGGACGCGCTCGGCGCGCCGGGAGAACGGCTGCAGGACGAGCTGGACGGCACCTGGCACACCCTCGACGCACTCACGCTCGACCCTGCGCACCCCGTCCGCGTGCTGACGGCACGCCGTTGAGCACGCACGTCCACGCGCCGGACCCCGCTGCGTGCCGGTGACCGGCCGCGTACGGTGACGACGTGACCGCCATCCTGCGTGACGACGACCTCCACCTCGAGCCGACGAGCGGCGCGGACGGCCTGCGCGGCTGGTCCGTGGTCGTCGGCGGGGAGCGCCGCGGCACGATCGCCCTGCTCGACGAGGGCCGCGGCACCGGCTCGGTGCGCTGGAACACCGGCACCGGCGAGCAGTCGCTGGGCCTGGCCGTGCGCGCCCTGCGTCTCGTGCTCGCCTACGCGTTCGACGACCTCGCGCTGCAGAGGATCGAGGCACGTGTCCCGGTCGAGCGCACCGGCGACGTCCGCGCGGCGTCGATCAGCGGGTTGCGTCGCGAGGGCATCGCGAGGGGTGCCGGCGACTCCCCCGACCGCGCCCTGCTCGCGCGGCTGCGCGACGACCCGCCGGCCGACAGCCGCGACGGCTTCATCGCGCTGCTGAACGCCGGCCTGCCGACGAAGCGGGTCATCTCGCAGGGTGTCCTGCGTGACGGCGAGGGCCGGGTGCTGCTCTGCCAGCTCACCTACAAGCAGGAGTGGGACCTGCCCGGCGGTGTCGTGGAGGTCGGCGAGTCGCCGTCGGAGGGGCTCGTCCGCGAGCTGGAGGAGGAGCTCGGGCTCACCCTGACCGTCCACGGCCTGCTGACCGTGAACTGGCTCCCGGCGTGGCGCGGGTGGGACGACGCCTGCGTCTTCGTGTTCGACCTGGGCGTGGCCGACGCCTCCGTCGTCGACACCATGGCACTGCAGCCGACGGAGATCGCCGGGGTGCACTGGTGCGACGCCGACACGGTCCGCAGCCGCGCGACGGCTGCCGCGACCGAGCTGCTCGAGGCGCTCGCCGAGGGGGACGTCCCGCCCTACCGCGAGGCACCGCTCGCCCCCGAGCCGCCGGTCGTCTGAGCCTTCTGGCCCGCCCTCAGGGCCCCTCGGCCTCCACCACGCCCCCGTACTGACCGATGACGCGTGGGCGTCCCGACCCGCCGGGGATCTCGACCAGCACCTGGTGCAGGTAGCGCAGACGCCCGGACGAGGACACCCCCGACTCGAGCAGCGCCTTCTGCGGCGAGTCGTCCGGCCAGGTCACCTGGATGCCGTCGCGCACGCGGTAGGAGTCGACCCGCTCGAGGGTGGCGAAGACGAGTGCTCCGCCGTCAGCGGTCCGCAGTGCGTGCGTGACCTTCTCGGCCTTCCACGTCTGCCCGAACCGGACGCCGTCGAGGGAGGCGTTGCGTCGCGCCGCGGTGCGCATCTGCGCGCGGAAGTCGTCGTTCTCGATCGTGCGCGCCGCAGCCGCCGACGGGTCCTCGAGAGCGGCGGCGTAGCGGTCGGCGGCCTGCTGGGGCGACATGCTCATGCCCGTGGCGCTGCGGGGGTCGACCGTCAGCGCCGCGCCGTCGCGCTCCCGCAGGTCGGGAAGACGCGTGCTCAGCACCGTCTCGGGACTCGCGACGAGGAACCAGGGGTCGACGGCCGACCCGCGCTCGAAGACCTGCACGCGGTTGACCTTCGCAGCCTGGTCGCGGACCTCCACGACGAACCAGAGCGGGTAGGCGGTGAACCGGGGTACCGCGAGCCGCTCGACCTGGTCGGACGTGCCGTCGGACCCCACGCCGCGCGAGAGGCGCTGCGCGACGTCGAAGGAGCCGGTGTCGATCGCGAGCACCGCCCCGCTCTCGACCGTCGACAGCGGCTTGGGGTCGAGCAGCTTCGCGGCCGCCTCCCGGACCTGGTCGTAGCGGCTCAGCACCTGCTCCACCCCGGCGCGGTCGATCGGGACCGTCGAGGCGGGGCGGTCGTCGCGAGGGCGCGGCACGGTGCAGGACGTCAGGGCCAGCACGCAGGCCAGCAGCAGCACCACCGGAGCGGACCGTCGGCTCATCCGTCCCGCCTCCCGTCGTCCGCCGGCGCGTCGTCGACGTGCTCGTCGTCGGCGAGCTCGTAGTCGGCCAGCTCCTCCTCGGACACCTCGTGCTCCACACCGTCCTCGTCGACGAACACGTAGACGACCGCCGGAGGCGGCACCTCGCCGGCCCCGGTCCCTGTCCCCGTCTCCGTCTCCGTCGCGATGGTGACGGAGGTGTCCGGGTCAGGGTCGGTCAGTTCAGGACTGGTCGGGTCGGGCCTGGTCGGGTCGGGGCTGGTCGGGTCGGGGCTGGTCGGGTCGGGCGCGTCGGCGGCCAGACGCTCCTGGAGGCGCGCCGCCTCCTCGGCCGTGATCTCGTGCTCGACCCCGTGCTCGTCGACGAACACGTAGACCTCCTCCTCCACGACCTCGACCTCCTCCCCCAGCTCCTGCGCCCCGGCGTCGCGCTCGCGCCACGGACGTCGAGGACCCGCGGTCGCCACCGACGGGCCGCGCCGCAGGAGCAGGCCCGACCAGGCGAGTCCCAGTCCGACGAGCAGTGCGCCGAGACCGAGGCCGAAGCCGCCCCTCACGCCGTACGCGAACGTGACCCGCAGCCCCGAGAGGTCCGAGGCGCCGACGGCGAGGATCGCGAGCGAGACCGGCGTGTCGGGCAGGGTCGTGCTGATCGACGCACCCCCCAGGCCCGCCGAGTCGGCGATCCACCAGTCCAGGGCCGTGGGTGCGCCGGGAAGCGCTGGTCGACCCCGACGCTCCGCCGTGCGCACCGTCCACGGCGCGCGGAACGAGGTGACCTCGAGCCGTCGTGTGCCGGCCAGGTAGTCCTGCACGTCGACGGTGTTGCCGAGACCGACGAACACCGGCTTGTTCACGGGGACCTCCACCAGGACGTCGACCTGCAGTCCGCGGTAGGTGATGACGTCGGGCGCCGTGACCACGGCGACGCCGTCGGTCCGGACCGCGTGCGGTCCCGTCGTGAACCGGCTGTCGGGGCCGAGCACGACCATGACGGCTGCTCCGGCGAGGGCGATGAGAAGACCGACGACGACGAGCGGCCAGGCCAGACGTCGCGCCATCACCCCTCCTCGCCGTGGCTGCTCCCACGGCTGCCGTCGCCGCACCCTAACGCGCGGGCGAGGCCCTCGCCGTCAGAAGAGCGCCGACGCCAGGGCGCGTCGCGCGTCGGCGACGCGGGGGTCGGTGGTGCCCACGACCGTGAACAGCTCCAGGAGCCGCTCGCGGATCCGGTCGCGGTCCTCACCGCGAGCGGTGCGGACCAGTCCCACCAGGCGGGCGAACGCGTCCTCGACGTGGCCGCCGCTCACGTCGAGGTCGGCGACGAGCAGCTGGGCGTCGACGTCGTCCGGGGCGTCCGCGGCGGCCTTGCGGGCCTGCTGGAGGTCTGCGTCCTTCGTGCGGGCGAACAGCTTCACGCCGGCGAGACGCTCGGCGACCTCCGCGTCGCCGGGGTGCTGCAGGGCGAGCCGCTCGTACTCGGCCACGGCCGTGTCGGTGTCACCGGCGGCGAACGCCGCGTCCGCAGCAGCGAAGCGCGGGTCGTCCGCGGGCTCCTCCGGCTCGGCGGACTCGCCGCCGGCCGGGGTCGCACGTCCGGTCAGCCCGTTCTGCACCGCGAGCGCCACCAGCTGCTCGAGGTACTGGCGCACCTCGGTCTCCTCCGCGAGGCCCTGGAAGAGCGGCACCGGCTGGCCCTTCACGAGCCCGACGACGACGGGGACGCCCTGCGCCTGGAGCGCCTGGGCGATCGCCGGGTTGGCGTCGATGTCGACCGCAGCGAGCAGGATCCGTCCCTCGAGCGTGTCGACGACCCGTCCGAGCAGGTCGACGAAGTCACGGCTCTGGGGTGCGCGGGGCGACCAGAGCGCGAGCACCACGACGTGCTGCATGGACGCCTCGAGCGCGACGGTCTGGAAGGTCTGCTCCGAGACGTCGACCGTGTAGCCACCGCCGGGACCCGACGGACCGGCCGGCGGAGCGGACGGCTTGGCCAGGGCGGAGAGGTCGATGGCACCAGGGCGCGAGAAGCTCATGGCCCCATCCTAGGAACTCGCCCCCGGCGGCGGCTCCCCCTGCCGCCTGCGAGGTCCGAGGGTCCGGTGCGTCAGCGTCCGTCGGGGAGGGGCCGCGGACCGTCCGGGCGCGGCCCGCGCAGCCCGGCGCGCTGCACGACCCGCTGGATCGTCAGGTCGCGCTCGTCGGGATCGCCGATGTAGCGGATGTCGCGCAGCCCCTGCGCCTGCGCGGCCGACTCGAACACGAAGTGCCCGTAGCCCAGCAGGCGCCCCACGAACGGCTTCTCGACCGTGATGTCGAGGATGCGGGTGATCGGCATGGTCGCGATGCGGACCGAGAAGACGCCGGAGGCGCGGAAGACGCGCATGTTGGTGATCACGAAGACGTCCCGGTGCTCGCGGGCGACGGCGAAGAGCGCGTACCCGAGCCCGCCGGCCGCCAGCAGCAGGAACAACCAGCCCAGCTGGATGGGGCCGACGAACGCGAGCACGCCGACGAGCAGCGCGGCCAGTGCGACCGCCGCGGGGCGCAGGTACACGACGCCGTGCTTGCGCACGAGGTCGATGACGTGCTCGCCCTCCTCGGCGAGGAGGTGACCCTCGACGTCCTGGTCCGGGATCCGCGCCAGCAGGGCGGCCAGCGCGGAGCTGCCCAGCACGGGACTACCGGGTGAGCTCGTCGACGAAGATGAAGACCTGCCCGAAGGCGTCGATGACCGCGTTGACCGCACCGCTGACCGCGTCGGCAGCGCCGGCGGGCGCGGTCAGCAGGTAGTAGACCACGAACGCGGCGACGAGGAGCACGAGGACCTTCTTCAGCACGGCACCATTCCTACCCCAGGCGGGCCTCGCGACCCGGCAGGCGCGCCCGGCGTGGCCCGTCCCACGTCAGCGGGTCGTCTGCGGCGGACTACTGGACGACGTCGAGCAGCACGTCGGCGGCGGCGAACGGGTCCTGGTCGCCGGCCAGCACGTCCGCGGCGAGGTCGTCGAGCCTCGCGTCGGCGCCGACGTGCCCGAACCGCTCCCGCAGCTCGTGCACGGCGACCGCCTCGATCTCGCGTCGGGTGCGGGCGAGTCGACGACGACGCAGGTCGCCGGAGGCCTCCTGGTGGGCCCGGTGACGGTCGATCTCGGTGACGACGTCGTCGATCCCCTCGTCCCGTGACGCGACGGTGAGCAGGATCGGCGGCTTCCAGGCACCCTCGGGCCGTTCGGCCATCGCGACCATGGAGCGCAGCTCGCGGCGGGTGGACTGGGCACCGTCGCGGTCGGCCTTGTTGACGACGAACACGTCGCCGACCTCGAGGATGCCGGCCTTCGCCGCCTGGATGCCGTCGCCCATGCCGGGCGCGAGCAGGACGAGCGTGGTGTCGGCGAGCCCGGCCACCTCCACCTCCGACTGTCCGACGCCCACCGTCTCGACGAGCACGACGTCGCAGCCGGCCGCGTCGAGCACCCTCAGGGCGTGCGGCGCGGCCCACGACAGCCCGCCGAGGTGCCCGCGGCTGGCCATCGAGCGGATGTACACGCCGTCGTCCGTGGCGTGGTCGCCCATGCGGATGCGGTCGCCGAGCAGCGCACCCCCCGTGAACGGCGACGTCGGGTCGACGGCCAGGACGCCCACGCGCTTGCCGCGCGCCCGCAGCGCCGTGACCAGGGCGGCGGTCGACGTCGACTTGCCGACGCCGGGTGAGCCGGTGAGGCCGACCACGTGCGCCCGGCCCACGAGCGGCGCCAGGGCTGCACTGACCTCGCGCAGCACGGGTGACTCGTCCTCCACGAGGGAGATGAGACGGGCGACCGCCCGGGGCTGCCCCTCCCGCAGTCGCGCGACGAGGTCGGCGACGTCGGGTGCGCGCCGGCGCGAGGCAGCCACGGGCGGTCGGTGGGGGTTCGTCGGCGTCAGGCGGACGGCACGGTGATCAGCAGGGCGTCGCCCTGGCCGCCGCCACCGCACAGCGCGGCCGCGCCGAGGCCGCCGCCGCGACGCTTGAGCTCCAGCGCCAGGTGCAGCACGATGCGCGCGCCGCTCATGCCGATGGGGTGACCGAGGGAGATCGCACCGCCGTTGACGTTGACGATGTCCTCGGAGATGCCGAGCTTGCGCGTGGAGGCGATGCCCACCGCGGCGAACGCCTCGTTCAGCTCCACCAGGTCGAGGTCGGCAGCGGTCTTGCCCTGCTTGGCGAGCGCCTTCTCGATCGCGTTCGCGGGCTGCTCCTGGAGCGTGGAGTCGGGGCCGGACACGTTGCCGTGCGCGCCGATCTCGGCGATCCAGCTGAGGCCCAGCTCCTCGGCCTTGGCCTTGCTCATCACCACGACGGCTGCGGCGCCGTCGGAGATCTGGCTGGCCGTGCCGGCGGTGATGGTGCCGTCCTTGGAGAACGCCGGACGCAGCCGGCCGAGCGACTCGGCGGTGGTGTCGCCGCGGACGCCCTCGTCGGCGGAGACGACGACCGGGTCGCCCTTGCGCTGAGGGATCTCGACGGGGACGATCTCCTCGTCGAAGACGCCGTTCTTCTGCGCGGTGGCCGCGAGCTGGTGGGACCGGGCGCCGAAGGCGTCCTGCTCCTCCCGGGTGAACGCGTCGAGGTCGGCGTTGCGCTGCTCGGTGAGCGCGCCCATCGCCTGGTCGGTCAGCGCGTCCCACAGGCCGTCGTACTCCATGTGGTCGAGCAGCGTGGTCTTGCCGTACTTGGTGCCCTCGCGGGAGCCCTGGAGCAGGTGCGGCGCCTGCGTCATCGACTCCTGGCCGCCGGCCACGACGACGTCGTACTCGCCCGCGCGGATCAGCTGGTCGGCCAGCGCGATCGCGTTGATGCCGGAGAGGCAGACCTTGTTGATGGTCAGCGCGGGGACGTCGAGCGGGATGCCGCCCTTGAACGCGGCCTGACGGGCGGGGACCTGGCCGGCGCCGGCGCCGAGGACCTGGCCCATGATCACGTAGTCGACCTGGTCGCCGGTGATGCCGGCCTTCTCGAGGGCACCCTTGATGGCGATGCCACCGAGGTCGGTGCCGGACAGCGTCTTGAGGCCGCCGAGGAGGCGACCGATCGGCGTGCGGGCGCCGGCGACGATCACGGACTGGGTCATGGGGTTGCTCCCTTGCATGGACACAGGTGGTGGGGTGCCGGTCACTCTACTCGCGAGTCACATGCGTGGTCCCAGGGTGTGCGTCACGTCACGACGTCGCGTGCGCGGCACCGCCCCCGCCGTCGCGCCTCACCCGTCCTCGGAGCCCACCGGGAACGTCCTCGTGCCGAACCCACGGTCGGAGGAGGCGTCGCCGATGTGCTCGAGCTCGCGCGCCGCGGCCAGCATGAGACGGGCCAGGGGGACGGCGCGTCGCCCTGCCTCGGTGAGCACGACCCGCGATCCCCGCCGATGGACCAGGCGCGTGCCGCACCCCTTCTCGAGCGCCTGCACCTGGGCGCTCACGGCCGGCGTGGAGAACCGCAGGACCCGGGCGGCGTCGGTGAACGAGCCGATCTGGTCGACCGCCACGAGGGCGCGCAGCATCCGCAGGTCGAGATGCACGGCGACTCCCCCTCCCTGGCTCCGCGGCGGCCGTCCCGGCCTGATCCGTGCGCGCCGGTACGGAGCAGGGCGGGTCCCGACGATCGGGCGGCCTGCTCGACCGCGCAGCATCGAGCCAAGAGCAGCGGGCCCCCGGAGGACAACGAGATTCACGATCTCTAGCACTGCTCTTGAGAAGTCCCTCGCTTTCTGGTAGTGGCCGTCGGACCGTTGCTCCCCGCGGCGTCGTGACGTGCCGTCGCGCGGACGTCGCCGGCCGGACGTCGACCCTGTGGTCCGGGCACGGCCGGCCCGGACTGCGCCGACGCCTCCAGGCGCTGGAGCTCCTGCGCGGCGACCAGGATGAGCCGCGCGATCGGCACGGCTCGCCGACCCGCGGACGTGAGCCGCGTCCCCGCGCCCGTGCGCTCGACCAGACGCGTCCCGCACGCCTTCTCCAGGGCGCGCAGATGGGCACTGACGGCAGCCGGGGAGAACGCCAGCGCCTGCGCCGCGCCCCCGACGGATCCGTGCGCCTCGACCATCACCAGCGCCCGCAGCATGCGCATCTCGACGTGCATCCGACCTCCGCCCTCCGTGGACTATCGACACTACGTTCGATCTCGGACGACCGGCCCGCGCCCGGCTGCACGCTCCTCTACGCTGCCTCCCATGACCTCCTCCTCCGTCGTCCCCGACCACCTGCTCGTCGCGATCGACCACGTCGGCATCGCCGTCCCCGACCTCGACGAGGCACTCGCCTTCTACTCCTCGGTCTTCGGCCTGGAGTCGATCCACGAGGAGGTGAACGAGGAGCAGGGCGTCCGCGAGGCGATGCTGGCGGTCGGCGACTCGGGCTCGTGCATCCAGCTGCTCGCGCCGCTGGACGACAGCTCGACGATCGCGAAGTTCCTCGACCGCAACGGCCAGGGCGTCCAGCAGCTCGCCTACCGGGTGACCGACATCGACGCGGTGTCCGCGATCCTGCGCGACCGGGGCGTCCGCCTGCTGTACGACCAGCCGAAGCGCGGCACGTCCGACAGCCGCGTCAACTTCGTGCACCCGAAGGACGCCGGCGGCGTGCTCGTCGAGCTGGTCCAGCCCGCGGCCACCGGCCACTGACGACGCCGCGGCGCTCCGCGCCGCTCTCGCGCCGGGCCTCGACCGCGGCGTGACCTGATCCACATGCGCGAGACGGGACGCAGAAGGCTACGTCTCGGTAACATCGCCGAAACCCGTGCCGGACCGAGCGCCGGAACACCCACCACTGGAGGCCCCGTGCAGCACATCCTCGACGCGATCCTCGCCGGAGACACGGCGGGCGAGGACTTCGCCAACCTGGAGATCCCCGACCACTACACCGCCGCCACCGTCCACAAGGACGAGGTGGACATGTTCGAGGGCGTCGCCAGCCGCGACAAGGACCCGCGCAAGTCGATCCACGTCGAGGACGTGGCCCTGCCCGAGCTGGGCCCGGGCGAGGCGCTCGTCGCCGTGATGGCCAGCGCCATCAACTACAACACCGTCTGGACGTCGATCTTCGAGCCTGTCTCGACCTTCGGCTTCCTCGAGCGCTACGGCAAGCTGTCGCCGCTCACCAAGCGCCACGACCTGCCCTACCACGTGGTCGGCTCCGACCTCGCCGGCGTCGTGCTGCGCACGGGGCCCGGCGTCACGCAGTGGAAGCCGGGCGCCGAGGTCGTGGCGCACTGTCTGTCGGTCGAGCTCGAGGACCCGGCCGGTCACGACGACACGATGATGGACCCGCAGCAGCGCATCTGGGGCTTCGAGACGAACTTCGGCGGACTCGCCCACATCGCCCTCGTGAAGTCCAACCAGCTCCTGCCGAAGCCCGACCACCTCACGTGGGAGGAGGCCGCGTCCCCCGGCCTCGTCAACGCGACGGCCTACCGCCAGCTCGTGTCCAAGAACGGCGGCAACATGAAGCAGGGCGACAACGTCCTGATCTGGGGTGCCTCCGGCGGACTCGGCGGCTTCGCCACGCAGTACGCGCTCAACGGTGGTGCCAACCCGATCTGCGTCGTCTCCAACGAGGAGAAGGCCAAGATCGTGCGCAGCATGGGCGCCGAGCACGTCATCAACCGTTCCGAGGAGAACTGGAAGTTCTGGAACGAGGACGGCACCCAGCAGAACCCCAAGGAGTGGCAGCGCCTGGGCAAGAAGATCCGTGAGCTGACCGGCGGCGAGGACATCGACATCGTCTTCGAGCACCCCGGTCGCGAGACCTTCGGCGCGTCGGTCTACGTCACCCGCAAGGGCGGGACGATCACGACCTGCGCGTCGACCACGGGCTTCATGCACGAGTACGACAACCGCTACCTCTGGATGAACCTCAAGCGGATCGTCTCCAGCCACTTCGCCAACTACCGCGAGGCCTTCGAGGCCAACCGGCTCATCGCGCAGGGCAAGATCCACCCGACCGTGTCGAAGACGTACAAGCTCGAGGACGTGGGCCAGGCGTCCCTCGACGTGCACCACAACCTCCACCAGGGCAAGGTCGGCGTGCTCGCGCTGGCCCCCGAGGAGGGTCTGGGCGTGCGCAACGAGGAGTTCCGCGCCCAGCACCTCGACGCGATCAACCGCTTCCGCGGCATCTGACCCGCGCAGGCACGCAGCCCGTCGAGGGCCCGGACGCACCGCGTCCGGGCCCTCGTCGCGTCCGGGCGTCGACGCGGCAGCACGGACGTCCGGCACACGCCCGCGTCGTCGCTGCGTCGTCGTCCCGTCTGGGTATGGTGGACGACGTCGCACACCGCGGCCGGCGCAGCGGCGCACGCCGCGCCACCGGCGTCCCAGCACGACCTCCAGCACACCCCCCCCGAACCGACAGGGAGCACAGCGGCATGGCCGAAGAGCAGTCCGGTTTGTCCATCTTCGACGCGGCGCGCAAGTCCGCCGAGGCTGCGTTCCCCCTCGCCCGTCGCGGCGGCTACGACAGCGACGCGGTCGACGCCTGGGTCCGCACGCAGACCGCCGAGCTGCAGAAGGCCGCGGCCGCGGTCCAGGCGCTGCAGGAGGAGAACGACGAGCTGCACGACATCGTCGAGCAGCTGCGCGAGCGGGTCGAGTCGATCGAGCGGCCCTCCTACGCGGGCCTGGGCGGTCACGCCGCCCAGCTGCTCCAGCTCGCCGAGCAGGAGGCCGAGGAGATCCGCAGCCGCGCCCGCCGCGAGGCCGAGGAGACGCTGAAGATCGCCGAGGAGGAGGCCACCCTCGTCCGGACGGTCGCCGCGAAGGAGGCCGAGGAGACCCGCGGCCGGGCCGTCGTGGAGATCGAGGAGAAGCGTCGCGAGGTCCTCACCGAGGCAGAGGCCGGCCGCGCCGAGGCCGCGGCGCACGCCGACGACGTGCGCGCGCAGGCCGACCGCGAGGCCGCACAGATCCGTCTCGCCGCCGAGCAGGACGCCCAGAACATGCGGCTCGGTGCGACGCGCGAGGTCGAGCAGGCCCGCGCCGCGGCCGACCGCGAGGTCACGGAGGCACGCCGCGTCCTGGCCGTGGAGAAGGAGCGGCTCGCCCGCGAGGCCTCCGAGAACCACGCCGCCGCCACCGAGCAGACCGCCAAGCTGGTCACCGACGCCGAGACCCGTGCCGCCGCTGCCGACGAGCGGGCGCGTGGGCTCATGGCCAAGGCGAACGCCGCCAAGGAGTCGGCCGCTGCCGAGGCGGCCGGCATCATCGAGAACGCCCGCAAGGAGGCGGCGTCGCTGGTCGCCAACGCGCGGGCGGACGCCGAGCACCAGCGGGCGGCCGCCACGACCGACGTCGAGCGCGAGACGCGCGCCCTGCGCGCCGAGGTGGATGAGCTGCAGCGCCGCCGCGAGGGCATCCTCGCCCAGATGGGTCAGCTGCGTGACATCGTCGCCTCGTTCGCCGGCGACGCCGTCGCCGCCGCGCCGGCACCTGCTGCAGCGTCCGACGCCGCCGCGGACGACGCGACGGGGGACGCGACCGACGACGGGCCCCGCACCCCGGCAGCCGGCTGAGCCGCCACGGGGCCTCGCGGCATCGCACGCCCGCTGCGACCGCGCGCTAGGGCTGCCGCGTCCAGCACGCGGTGTGCCAGTGCCGACGCTCGTCGACGGCGTCCGCACTGAGCAGCGCCTTCTGCACGGGCCACACCACCACGTGCGGCGTCGCGGGAGGGATGGGTCGGTGGCAGGCGGGACACGTGTAGGTGCTCCGCGCGCTCGAACCGGTCAGTCGACGGACGTGCCAGTCACCGTCGCGCTTGCTCTCCACCGGCGGCGCCGCGGCTGGCGCAGGCCCGCGGGGACGGCGGGGCGGACGTCGACGGGACACCCGCGCGAGACTACCGGCCGGCGCCGGGCACGCAGTACGAGCGCAGCCAGCCCCGTCGGTGAGCTGCGACCTCGAGCGCCTCGTCGAACGGCAGCACGGCCGCCTCCCCACCCAGCCACTCCACGACCACGGTGTCCGTCAGACGGGGGCGCACGGTGCACCGGAGTCCCTGCCCCACGAGGTGGTCGACCATGGCGGCGGCGGCCGCCGACGGTCGGTCGGCGTCGCAGGGACCGTGGTCGCAGAGCACGACCTGCTGGTGGTCGGGTTCCGACGGCGGGCCCACCATCTCCTCCGCGACGATCACGGCAGGCACGAAGGAGATGACGAACGACAGCACCGAGCTGCGCACGAGGTGGCTGCCGCTCCTCGCCAGGTCGATCGTCGTCACGGGTGCTCCCGTCGTTCGTCCGCGCCGGCCCGATGACCAGCACGGGAGCATCAACGACCGGCGTCGAGCGGAGTTACCCGGCGGTCCGCGCGCTGGACCTCCCCGGACACGAGCAGGGGCGCCCGGGAGACCCGGACGCCCCTGCTCACGAGGTGGTGCTCAGTAGGTGTGGAAGCCCTCGCCGGTCTTGCGACCGAGCTTGCCCTCGGCGACGAGACGCTCGAGGGTGGGTGCGGGCGCCCATCCGTCGTGACCGAAGGTGCTCACCAGCGTCTGCTCGATGGCCAGCGACACGTCGTTGCCGACGACGTCGAGCAGCTCGAACGGACCCATGGGCAGCTTGGTCTCCTTGAGGGCCGTGTCGATCTCCTCGAGGCTGCCACCGCCGGCCTCGTGGAGCTTGACGGCGTCGTTCAGGTAGGGGAACAGCAGGGCGTTCACGATGAACCCCGCGCGGTCGCCGCAGGACACCGGGTGCTTGGCGACGTCGAGGCACAGGGCCTTCACCGTCTCCGCGACCTCGGGCGACGTGCTGTCGGCCGAGACGACCTCGACGAGCTTCATGACGGGCGCCGGGTTGAAGAAGTGCATGCCGACGACGTCCTGCGGGCGCGACGTGGCCTCGGCGCACGTCCCGATCGACAGCGACGACGTCGTCGTGGCGAGGATGGCGCCCGGCTTGGTGATCCGGTCGAGGTCGCGGAAGAGCTCGAGCTTCACGTCGATGTCCTCGGCGATCGCCTCGACGACGATGTCGACGTCGTCGAGCGCGTGCCGGTCGGTCGCGGCGGTGAGGCGACCGATCATGTCGGACTTCTCGTCCTCGGTGAGCCGACCCTTGGCGATGGCGCGGTCGAGGTTCTTCTCGATTCGGGCCTGGACCGCCGCGACCTTGTCGTCGGTGCGGCCGACGAAGACGACCTCGTGACCGGCCTTGGCGAAGACCTCGACGATGCCGGAGGCCATGGTGCCGGTGCCGACGACGCCGACCTTGCCGACCGGGTGGTGCTTCTGCGGGGCCGGGGTGGCTCCGCCGTCCGCGGCGGCGGACTCGAAGGTCGAACCGGCCTCGGCGAGCTTGACGAGGACCGGCGCGGGATCGTGCAGCGGGTCGCCGGTGGAGGCGTGCTGCTCGCGCAGGCCCTCCACGACGGTGGCAGCACCGAGCGCGTCGACGAGCGCCAGGGGCCCGACCGGGTAGCCGCACCCGAACCGCATCGAGGCGTCGATGTCGTCCTTCGTCGCGTAGCCGCTCTCGTACATCGAGGCGGCGTGGTTGAGGTACGGGTACACCAGTGTCCGGGCGATCTGCGCGCCACGGTCGTCGGCCGTCAGACGGTCCACGATCTCCTGCATGCCTACTCCTAGGTAACTACGGGGTCGTGACACACTAGCGTCCGATCAGGATCTACGGGAGGACTGTCCTATGAATCGACGTATGAGCCGCGCCACGGGGGTCGCCGCCCTCGTCCTCGTGACCGTCGCAGCCTGCGGGACGGACGACGGCCCGGGCACGCCGGAGGGCTCCTCGCCCTCCCCCAGCGCATCCTCATCCGCGCCCTCGGCGTCGCCCTCGTCGGCCGCGCCGACCGAGAACCCGGCCACCGCGGCCGACCTGGCGGGCACCTGGCGCGACGACGCGAAGGACTGGACCGTCACCTTCACGGCCGACGGCACGTTCACCGAGGACTTCCAGGGCGTGCCGAAGTTCCGCACGGGCGACTACGAGGTCTCCGACGGTGTCGTGCAGCTGATGGGCGCCGACGGCAACACCGACCGCGGCACCGTGAAGGACGGGACCCTCGTGTTCCGTCTGGGCACGCTGGTCCGGCAGCAGTAGTGCGTCTCCTCGTCGCGCGCTGCCAGGTCGACTACGCCGGGCGGCTCACGGCCCACCTGCCCATGGCCACCCGGGTGATCATGGTCAAGGCGGACGGCTCGGTGCTCGTGCACTCCGACGGCGGGTCGTACAAGCCGCTGAACTGGATGAGCCCGCCGTGCACCCTGAAGGAGGGCACGGCCGAGGACGGCCGGGTCGAGTGGACCGTGCAGGCGGGCAAGACCGACGACACGCTGCGCATCCTCGTCGACGAGGTGCTGCACGACTCCCAGCACGACCTCGGCGTCGACCCGGGGTTGCGCAAGGACGGTGTCGAGAAGCACCTGCAGGAGCTGCTGGCCGAGCACACCACCACGCTCGGCGTCGGCATGACGCTCGTGCGCCGCGAGTACATGACGGCGATCGGTCCGGTCGACCTGCTGTGCCGCGACGACGCCGGCGCCTCGGTCGCCGTGGAGATCAAGCGGCGAGGCGAGATCGACGGCGTCGAGCAGCTGACGCGCTACCTGGAGCTCATGAACCGCGACCCCCAGCTGCGGCCCGTGCGCGGCATCTTCGCCGCCCAGGAGATCAAGCCGCAGGCTCGCACGCTCGCGGAGGACCGCGGCATCCAGTGCGTGGTCGTCGACTACGCCGCGCTGCGCGGCATCGACGACCCCTCGCTGCGCCTCTTCTAGGCTCGACGCCATGAAACCCCTCGCCACGGTCGACATCACTCGCCCATGGCACTGGGGTATCGCGATCCTGTCCGACCCTGATCTCGGTGGAGAGATACCCGAGGTCGATCCAAGCGGTGGGGTGTCGGCGAACGAGAACGGCATCATCGTGCCCGTCCGCCACGCCCAGGACATCGAGTCCTTCGAAGGGGACTTCGAGTGGGCCGAGGCGACAGTGACCGTTCGACGGTGGTCGGAACCGCCGGAGCTCGAGGAGGGACGCGAGGTGGCCTTCGAGGGGAGGCTCGCCACCCCTCGTGGGCAACTGTGGATCGGCGATGCGGACGAGAACTCGGTCGCAGAGGGGTTCCCCACGTCGACCAGGATCCGAGTAGTGCTGCTGTCACACGACCTCGACTCACCCGACCAGGTGTGGGTCGACGCATGGGAAGCGTGATGCTCGACGCTGCGATCGACGTCTGGACCTGAGGCGTCGAGCACCGCCTCGCACCCACGGACGACACTCGAGCGCCCGCTCGGCCCGTCCTAGCATGGGCGTGTGGTGGGCATGCTGAGCGCGGACCGGACGGCGAGGCTTGCGGCCCTCCGCCTCTCCTATCCCGAGGTGGGTGCGACCGCTGCGACGCTCCCGCGCGGCTACGTGCACCTGGTCCGCCATGTCACCCACGACGCGGTCGCGTTCGCCTCGATGGCCGAACGTCTGATGACCTGGCAGGTGCACGAGGACGCGGGTCTGGGCGTCGCGGCGTCCGCCGGTCGCGTCCAGGCCGGTGCCGTCGTCGAGCTGCGGATCGGGCCCCCTCCCCTGCAGGTGCGCGCACCTTGCCGCGTCGTCAACGTCGTCGACGAGCCGGACCGCGTCGGATTCGCCTACGGCACGCTCGACGGTCATCCTGAGCGCGGCGAGGAGAGCTTCTTCGTCGACCGCGTCGCCGGCGAAGCGCGGTTCACGATCGTCGCCTTCTCACGTCCGGCTACCGCGCTCGCCCGGGTCGGTGGTCCGCTCACGCGTCTGGTGCAGGACCGGGTCACCGAGCGCTACCTGCGTGCGATCCATCCACGGTGAGTCGAGCACTCGAGCGCCTCGCGGCACCGATCGAGCGCCACCTCGCTCCTCGACGCGCGTTCCGGCGGTAGCGGTCCTACGGTGAGGCATGCGCCGGTTCCTGGTGATCCTCCTCACGACCGTCCTCGTCACGCCCACTGCGGCGGCTCGGGCCAGCACGGCGGCCGAGCCGTCACCGTCCCCGACCGTCACGACGACCAGCGAGCCGTCCCCTGACCCGACTCCGGAACCGACCGCCGAGCCCGATCCCGTCGAGCCGGCGCCGACCGATCCACCACCGTCGACGCCGAGCCCGACCGTCACGCTCGACGTGACCTCCGTGCGGGTCTGGGCCCGCACCACCGCCTCGCTGGCCGGTCGGGTCGACGGCGCGAGCCCGACCAGCGCCCTCCAGGTCACGCGACGCTCGGGCGACCGCTGGACCGCACTCGGGGGGACCAGCGTCGTCGTCGGGAGCGATGGCAGGTTCACCGCGAAGGTGCCCGCGGCGGCGGGACGCACCACGGTGCGCGTGGAGCTCGTCGACGCCGGTGCGGTCGTGGCCGCGTCCGCGCCGGCCGACGTCGTCGGAGCCGCGGCACCCAGCACCGCGCGGATCGCGATGCCGAAGGCGGTCACCGACTACAAGAAGGCGAAAGTGGCTGCCTCGTGGCGCACGGTCGACGGGCGTGCGGTGAGCGCGCGCCTCGCCGTGGAGTTCCGCCGCTCCGGCACGCGCACGTGGGTCCGGTCCGGCACCGTGACCTTGCGCGCCGGCAAGGGGTCCACCTACGTCAAGCCGCGCTACGACGGTCGCTGGCGGGTCCGGTCGTTCGGCACCAGCACGGTGCTTCCGACCCACTCGAGCTCCGTCTACGTCGACAACCGTCCCCCTGGATCGGTCGTCAGGCTGCCGAAGGGCACGCCCGGACCTCGCATCCGCCTGGCCGCCCAGCCGCGTGCAGCACGGGTGAGCGCCGACGCCACCGTCTCGCGCATCCCGACGGCGATGTGGCGCTCGATGCGCGGGCGCAGCTGGCACGCCGGCTGCCCCGTCGGCCGCGACCAGCTGCGGGTCGTTCGCGTCAGCTACTGGGCCTTCGACGGCTACGTCCGGCGCGGTGAGATCGTCGTGCACGCGCAGCACGCTCGTGCCACGGCTGCCGTGTTCACCGACCTGTTCCGCATGCGGGCACCCATCCGGTCGATGTACCGCGTCGACCGGTTCGGGTGGAGCAGCGCCCTGCGTGGCGCCGACGACTACGCCTCGATGCGCGCCGACAACACCTCCGGCTTCAACTGCCGCCAGGTGGTGGGTCGACCCGGCACCCGGAGCCCCCACGCCTACGGGAACTCGATCGACATCAACCCGTGGGAGAACCCGTTCGCCTCGGGCTACGGGTGGACGCCCAACAGCACGTGGCAGCGGCGCACCACACCCGCCGCCATCACCTACCGCGGCGCGAACGACCCGGTCGTCGCCGTGCTGCGCCGCCACGGCTTCCGCTGGCTCGGGTTCGCCGACCTGCACCACTTCCAGCGTTGACCGCACCGCCTGGGTCGCGACGTCGCGACCCGGGCGGGGCGAGGGCCGCGGCGCTAGGATCTGCTCGTGTCGAAGCTCCCGAAGAAGAAGTGCTGCGTCAGCAAGACGCGGTGCAAGCGCTGCCCCCTGCGCATGCTGAAGGAAGGCACCCTGCCCGACGGCTACGGCGTCAAGCGTCGTCGCCTCGTGCGCATCGACGACGACGGCACCGTCCTGCCGCTGGAGAAGAAGGACAAGAAGTCCTCCAAGAAGGCAGCGAAGAAGAAGGCCAAGAAGAAGGCGAAGAAGAAAGCCCTCAAGAAGGCCCGGAAGAAGGCCGAGAAGAAGGGCAAGAAGTCGTCCCGCTCCAGCCTGCGCGCCGCCTGACGTCCAGCTCCCGGGACTCGGCTGGTGGGACCCGCTCCCCTGTCCTAGCGTCGGGGCCATGGACCTCTCGACCCGTGCCCAGACCCTGCTCGACCTGCACACCGCTCCGGAGCTGCTTACCGTCGTCAACGTGTGGGACGCCATCACCGCCCGCGTCGTGACCGAGGTCGAGGGCACCCGTGCCCTCGCCACCGCGAGCCACTCGATCGCGGCCTCGCACGGCTACGAGGACGGGGAGAACATCCCCGTCGACGAGATGATCGCCGCGATCGGGCTGATCGTCGCGAACACCCACCTCCCGGTCAGCGCCGACCTCGAGGCGGGCTACGGCGATCCTGGCGAGACCGCTCGGAAGGCGATCGGCGTCGGGGCGGTCGGCGCCAACCTCGAGGACCAGCAGAAGCCGCTCGCCGAGGCCGTCGCCGCGGTCCAGGCCGTCGTGCGGGCCGGCGAGGCCGAGGGCGTCCCGTTCGTGCTCAACGCCCGCACCGACGTCGTCGCGCAGGCGGGCGACCGGCCGCACGACGAGGTCATCGCCGACGCCGTCCAGCGAGGGAAGGCCTTCATCGAGGCGGGGGCGCCCGTCGTCTTCGTGCCTGGTCCGCTCTCCGAGGACGACATCAGCACGCTGGTCGATGCGTGGGGACCGCAGCGCCTCACCACCATCGGCTACCCGGGCTCGGTGCCGCTCGCCCGGCAGCAGGAGCTCGGCGTGGCCCGGGTCTCCTACGGACCGTTCACCCAGTCGGTCGCCCTCATGGCCCTGCAGGACCTCGCGCGCGACGTCGAGGCCGGCGGCGGGCTGCCCGACGACTTCCGCGTCCTCAACTGACGACGGCACGAGGCCCCGCACCGCGCACGGTGCGGGGCCTCGTCACGCCCAGGTCTCAGACCTCGAGCCCGTGGGCCTTGCGGACCTCGTCGACGATACGGCTCATGATGTCGGTCATGCCGAAGTCCTTCGGCGTGAAGACCGCGGCGATGCCGTCGGCCTCGAGGCGGCGGCCGTCGGAGTCCGGGATGATCCCGCCGACGATGAGGGGCACGTCGTCCATGCCGGCGTCGAGGAGTCGACGCTGGACGTCGGGCACGAGCTCCATGTGCGAGCCCGACAGGATCGACAGGCCCACCACGTGCACGTCCTCGGCGACCGCGGCCGACACGATCTGCTCGGGCGTGAGCCGGATGCCCTGGTAGACGACCTCGAAGCCGACGTCGCGAGCACGGACGGCGATCTGCTCAGCACCGTTGGAGTGACCGTCGAGTCCCGGCGTGCCGACGAGGAAGCGCAGCCGGGTGCCCAGCTCCTCCCCCGTCCGTGCCACGCGCTCGCGCACGGCCGTGAGCTCGGCGCCGGCCTCGGCCACACCGACCGCTCCGGACACGCCCGTGGGCGCCCGGTACTCGCCGAAGACCTCGCGCAGGGCACCCGCCCACTCACCGACGGTGGCGCCGGCGCGTACGGCCGCCAGCGTGGCCTCCATGAGGTTGGTGTCGGTCTTGGCCTCGGACTGCAGCCGCTCCAGTGCCTGGTCGACCGCAGCCTGGTCGCGCTGGTCGCGCCACGCCTGGACGTCGGCGATCGCGTTCGCCTCGGCCTGGGGGTCGGCGACCATGATGGCCGCGTCGAGGTCGGACGTCAGCGGCGACGGCTCGGTCTCGGTGTAGCTGTTGACGCCGACGACCTTGAGCTCGCCGGCCTCGATCTGCGCACGCCGCGCGGCGTGGGAGGCGACGAGCTCGGACTTCATGTAGCCCGACTCGACCGCCGCGACCGCTCCGCCCATGGCCTGCACCCGGTCGATCTCGGCCTTCGCACCCTCGATGATCTCCGCGACCTTGGCCTCGATGACGTGCGAGCCCTCGAAGATGTCGTCGTACTCCAGCAGGTCGGACTCGTAGGCGAGCACCTGCTGCAGTCGCAGCGACCACTGCTGGTCCCACGGGCGCGGGAGTCCGAGAGCCTCGTTCCAGGCAGGCAGCTGCACCGCCCGCGCACGGGCGTTCTTGCTGAGCGTCACGCCGAGCATCTCCAGCACGCTGCGCTGGACGTTGTTCTCGGGCTGCGCCTCGGTCAGGCCGAGGGAGTTGACCTTCACGCCGTAGCGGAAGCGCCGCATCTTCGGGTCGGTGACGCCGTAGCGGTCTCGCGTGATCTCGTCCCACAGCTGGCCGAAGGCCCGCATCTTGCAGGTCTCCTCGATGAAGCGCACCCCGGCGTTGACGAAGAAGGAGATCCGCCCGACCGTCTTCTCGAAGTCGGCGTCGTCGACCTGCCCGGAGTCCTTCACGGCGTCGAGGACGGCGATGGCCGTGCTGAGCGCGTAGGCGATCTCCTGCGTCGGCGTGGCCCCCGCCTCCTGCAGGGGATAGCTGCAGATGTTGAGCGGGTTCCACTTGGGGATCGTGTTGACCGTGTAGGCGATCATGTCGGTCGTCAGCCGCAGCGAGGGCGCCGGGCCGAAGACGTACGTGCCGCGCGACAGGTACTCCTTGATGAGGTCGTTCTGCGTGGTGCCCGCGAGCTGCGCGGGCTCGACGCCCTGCTCCTCGGCGGCCACCTGGTACATCGCCAGCAGCCACATGGCCGTGGCGTTGATCGTCATCGAGGTGTTCATCTCGCCGAGCGGGATGTCCTGGAACAGCCGGCGCATGGTCCCGAGGTGCGGGATCGGCACGCCCACCTTGCCGACCTCGCCGCGCGACAGCACGTGGTCCGGGTCGTACCCGGTCTGGGTGGGCAGGTCGAACGCGACGGAGAGCCCGGTCTGCCCCTTCGCGAGGTTCTTGCGGTACAGCGCGTTGGACTCCGCTGCGGAGCTGTGACCGGCGTACGTGCGCATCACCCAGGGTCGGTCGGGCGCAGACTTGTCAGGCATGCCCGTCAGGTTACCGCGCCGTAACGTGACGTGGCAGACTCTGTGAGCCACGCGACCCACCTCACACGCTCCGGCGACGTCGCTCTCGCGTCCAGCCGGTCCCGGCGCCACGCCCTAGGGTGAGGCCATGGTCAACCTGACGCGCATCTACACCCGCACCGGTGACGACGGCACGACGAACCTCGTCGACTTCAGCCGTACGTCGAAGAACGACCTGCGACTGGTCGCCTACGCCGACGTCGACGAGGCGAACAGCCAGCTGGGCCTCGCGCTGTCGTTCGACGAGCTCGAGGACGACGTCGTGCGGATCGTGCGTCACGTGCAGAACGACCTGTTCGACGTCGGCGCCGATCTCGGCGCCCCCGTCGTGGAGAACCCGGAGCACCCCCCGCTGCGGGTCGAGCCGGAGTACGTCGACCGGCTGGAGGGCTGGTGCGACGACTACAACGAGCGGCTCGAGAAGCTGCGCTCGTTCATCCTCCCGGGCGGCACGCGCTCGGCGTCGGCGCTGCACGTGGCGCGCACCGTGACCCGACGGGCCGAACGGTCCGCGTGGGCCGCCATCGAGGTGCACGGTCCGACGATGAACCCGCTCACCGCGCGCTACCTCAACCGGCTCAGCGACCTGCTGTTCATCCTCGGTCGCTACGCCAACCGCGAGGTCGGCGACGTGCTGTGGGTGCCTGGCGGCGAGCGCTGAGCCGACCGCTCGCACACCGGCCCGGACGCACCGTCGCCCACGTCCCTGGGGAAGGGACGTGGGCGACGGTCAGGTCAGCGAGGTGCTGGGGTCACTCCCAGTCGATCGCGCGCTGGGTGGTCGCGCCGCCGGTGCTGTCGCCCTTGACGACCTTGCTGGCGGCCGGCTTGGTACCGGTGTCGGCCTGCGCGGGCATCGAGAGCGGGAGGACGGCGACCGCCGAGGCGAAGGTCGCGACGACGAGGCGCTTGAAGGTGCGGTTCATGGTGGCTACCTGTTCCATCGGGGGAACCCGGGACGTCCGGGCATGGCTCGTGTGAGTCATCGTCGCCTAGTCCTCGACCGACGTCAACCTCCTCGGCGACGTGGCGGGCCGATCGTCCAGCCTGTCCGGCCTCGCGCCGTCAGACGACCGTGCTGACGCTACGACCCGGGGGCGAGGCCTCGAGCCACGCGAGCAGACCGGTGAGCGCCGCAGGCGTGAGCGCCAGCTGACGCACGGCGGTCCCGTTGTCGGTCGCGACGACCACGTGGCCGTCGTGGATCGCGTGCACCTCTCCCCCGACAGGCTCGCGCCGACCGTCGACGAGCATCGCGTCCCGCGTGAAGCGGTAGGCGGGGCGCATCCGCAGCGAGAACGTGCGGTACCACTCCAGCGTGCTGCCGCGGTACACGGCGAGGCCCAGGGTCCAGCCCTGGGCCGACGCCGCGTCCCGCTTGTTGATGCTCAGGTCGAACGCGCCGAGCCGGCGCGCCAGGTACCGGCGTCGAAGCACCAGCACCGCCAGCAGGAGCACGCTGAGGGCGATCGCGGCCAGGACGAGGTCCACGGCCCACAACCACAGGGGCACCCGGCCCCTCCCTCCTCCGGCAGTCGTCCGGTGCTAGGCGAGCTCGATGCCCCGCAGCTTGGCCTCGGCGCGCAGCACCGCGTCGGTGTCGTCCGCGGAACGCGCCTGCTCGAGCTCGGCCTGCACCTGCTCACGGTCGAGCTCGGAGACGAGGGACGTGTCCTCGCTGAGGATGGACACGCGGTCGTCGGCGACGGACAGGAACCCGTCCTCGACGACGGCCACCACGGTCTCCGTGCCCGCCTTGATCTTCACCACGCCGGGCACGAGGACCGACAGCAGCGGGGCGTGCCCGACGAGGACGCCGAGGTCACCCTCGACGGTGCGCGCGACGACCTCGTCGGCCTGGCCCGACCACACGACGCGGTCGGCTGCGACCAGCTCGACCTGGAGCGACGTGTCGGCCATCAGGAGTTCTTCTGGATCTCGGCCCACTTCGCGTCGACGTCGTCCAGACCGCCGCACATGAAGAAGGCCTGCTCGGCCACGTGGTCGTACTCGCCGTCGCAGATCTTCGTGAAGGCGTCGATGGTCTCGTCGAGCGGGACCGTCGAGCCCTCGATGCCGGTGAACTGCTTGGCCACGTAGGTGTTCTGGCTGAGGAAGCGCTGAATGCGACGAGCGCGCGAGACGATCGTCTTGTCCTCCTCGCTGAGCTCGTCGACACCGAGG
>SXGQ01214132.1_pt1 | contig 36860 bp, 38 predicted proteins | sample 3178371 | NCBI WGS metagenome assembly SXGQ01 (sample SAMN11356859, study PRJNA531348) | freshwater metagenome | isolation source: freshwater sample F1-20 | place: China: Fuxian Lake, Yuxi | collected 2017-12-25 | reverse complement strand
CAGGACCTGCGATTGTTACAGAGATTGCGCTACTGGTATATGTGGACTTAGCAACTGTTTCAGAGTCCATCACAGTTAATGTGACCGTTCCTGAATCAATAACATACATATCGCAGTAGTACTTTCCTGCGGCAGCTTCAGTAGCTGTCGCTGAAATCGTACATTCTGCAAAGTTACTGGTTGCAGATGTAGTCGAGCGAACAATCTTGGTATCTGAAGTGTTGACATAGAACTTCGAGGCAATATTTTGCGACGGGCTTGGCACTGCCAAACCTGATGCATCTTTGGCAATGAAGGAAATAATGTCATTTCCAGCAGTTACCGTATCTGAGTTCGACAATGAAGAATATGGCAAGTTCCAACCACGTGCTGTCACAGCGTTTGCTGTTGCAGTAAAGGTTGTTGCTTTGCCGTAGAACGTAATTGTCTTTGCCGCTTGAGCCAACGGCTCTCCGCCAATATAACCTGTGATAGTGGTTACACCTGATGATCCATCATTCAGAATTGTTACAGTGTCACCACGTTTGGCAACAAGTTGGCGTACAAGAACACCAGTTGAGTCGCTGAGTAAGCCGGGACCACTAGTAATCTTGATAGTCATTGAACCGTTAACGTTTTGACCAGTTGTCGAAACTACAGATTCTCCCGCGGAGTTTCTAAAGTTAACGCCTAGGTAGGCAACTGATGAAGGTGTCATCAAGTTCAATGTAGGTAATTGACCAGCACTCTTAACCAGGGTTGAGTCACCCATGAAGTAGAGCTGGTTAGCTGAGTTAGTGGGGCCATCGTTTAGGTACAACAATGAACCTCCTGCGGTTGCCGAATTATTTGCGGCAGCCACTGTCACTGTGTAAGTGGTGGTCGCCACAATTGTGGCACCAGTCATAAGATTGACTGTATAAACATGGGTACCAGTCACTGACACATTGCGCACCAAGAAAGTCACCTTGACGCGAGTAAATGTGTTTGCGTTAGTTGCACCAAAAGTTAGACCTGTGGTTGCAACGACAGTATCTCCCGCACCTGAGGCGACACCACTGCTAACGTTCAATGAATCACTGAAGTCAACGCGCATATATCCAGCTGCGCCAGTTGCCCCAGTTCCTTCAACCTTAACGGTAAAGGACTCATTAGCCGCAGTGGAAGTTAGGGATGAAGTAATTGTTACTGAGGTTGTCTCTTGAGCGATTTTCGAGTCACTAGACGCGCTCAGCGTTACTGCACCAGAACCACTAACAATCGCCTGAGACGGAGCACTTGAAAGTGCACCAAAGCTCAGAGCTAAAATCACTGCAAGCGAAATACGCTTGAAGTATGTCTTTGTAGACATTTATTTCCTTTCTTTAGTCGTACCTGAGACGATCCCAAGTACGGCTGGCGAAGAGACCTTCGCCTCGTGATGCAATGCACGTGCTACTGCACCACATTCCACACCGTGTATCCGGACACGTTGAGGAAACTTAAAGTGGGAGTTCATCGCTTAACTCCCTTTTCAACTACATAAACTGCTTGCGATAAAATCTGTGTCTTTCCTGGGTTCAGCACCAGACGGGTAATGACCTGCCGTGGGGACTGAAGGAGATCCCGGCCTAAGGTGGCCGCTGGGATCACAACGGTAGTTTCAACCTCAGATTCTACCTTAATGATGGCCGTCACTAGGTAATCACCGCTTAAAAGTCGTTCTGAATTGAGGTAGGCGACCTTAGTAATTAGAGGGATCCAAGAGCCAGCTTTTCCGTATGACACGGTTGGTAGGTAGTCAAAGCCCTGAGAGTCGCTCACCAGCTTCTGGGAGAGAAAGATGCTCGCTGCCCCAGAATCAGTCTTGGCAACCTGATAGATACTCAGCTCCGTCTCAGAGAGAACAGGAGCTCGATTTGTTACATAGAGCGAGCCAAGGCCTCCGGTTGAATCCGTCACGGTAAATCCAGTTGGAATTCCCTTTGGATCAAGGCCGGCAAAATTAAGGCTAGTGGCCTTAGCGTTCTCTACCTCAGCCTTTTCCTTCTCTACAAGAGTAGGAGAGGCTGCAGGTGAGGCAGATTTACTTGGAGCAATTTCTTTAACTGGAACTTCAACTACTTTTTCTGTAATTTCTTCCGAAGGAGTTGAAGTTTCTTCTACAACAACTTTTGGAACTCCAGAATCGGTAGGAATTGAGTTAAAGCCAAGAAAAGCGAAGAAAACTAGGATCAAAGAGAGCGCTGCTTTACTTGATTTCTTCGCAACTTGAGAGGCCTTCTTATAGGTAGTTGATAGAAGATCGAGCGCTGTGAGCCCTCTATCTTTATCCACAATCAGTTCGCTCATTACTCGACGTAGCGAGGCTCTAGCGCGGGTGAGGGTATGGCGCACAGCAGACTCTTTAATGCCAAGTTCGGCGGCAATCTCTTGAGTTGAGCGACCTTCGATCTCCCACATGACAAGCGCTGCTCGCTCAGCAGGAGAGAGCATTGAAAGGGCCTGACGAACAATTGCAGCATCATCTGCGGCAGCAATTAGATCGACATGATCTTTGTTATCTACCCACTGAGATTCAAGCTCAGCAGAGGCATCATCGAGAAGTACTAGGTTTGGACGACGACCTTCGATGCGAAAGATGTCCATACAGAGGTTCTCAATGGTTCTATGCATATAGCCAAGAGCGTGATTCTCTGATTCAAGCTCAGGGGCAGCGAGCATGACCTTAATCAAGGCATCTTGTATTACTTCTTCAGCTTTGGCGCTATCTTTCAAGATACGAGAGGCATGGGAGATGAGCTCACTACGGTGCTCTGTGTAGAAAGCACCAAGCTCCGCTACGGTCCAGACTTTCAGACCTGCGGAGGCAGATTTCTTACGTAGCGACACTTTTTAAGGCCCCTGATTTCTATACCGGTTTGTACTTAAGAAGCAACCGTCGCTGCCTCCACCATGTTCTACGCTGGAAGTGCCAATATGTAGCGGTAAAAGGACAAAATGGACATTTAGCCTATATCTGGGTTGAAGGGATCCAACTCCCGCAGTTTTATCTTTGCAGCTTCAACTTCACTCTCTGGGCTACCTGGTAGAAGGGACAACATCCTCCAAGCGTAGAAGCTTCGAGGGTGTTTCTCGACTATTTCCATTGCTAAAGATTTGGCTTCATCGTATCTCGAGGCCTGCATGTATTTTTCTAGAGTTAACTCTTTATAGAAACTTCGCGCTAAATTCGAACTAGCCACGGAGCGGGAGAGCTCAGGCGTTGAAGCTGTGCGAAAGTCTGCATCTATTTTCAAGGCTGGGAATGCCGCAAAAAATCCGAGAGCGCCAAAGACATAACTCACTAGAGCAACTTTTGCGGGCAAGACAGCATTTTTATCTCTTCTGTCTGTTTTAGCTTTTCTCTTTTCCTCGCCAGATAAATCATCGCTACGAAGACGTGTGTATCTAACTAGAGCTCCGAGAAGTAAGGCCCCCCATACTCCTACTCCAATTTGATTTATGCTAATTAGGGCTTGAAGGATATAGGCGCACCAACTTGAAAACAAAGCCACAAAAATTGGGTCAAATTTTGGACTTCTTCTAATGTGCTTGATGCATTGAAAAAAGCAGAAGACATAAAATGAAAGATAGAGAAGGACAACTAAGACTCCGCCGCCAGATGCTAAGTCCAGAAAAATATTATGCGCCGAGTTTGAAACCCGCTCCGAACCGGTCCGCAGAGTTGATATTTCTCCTCGCGCTTGGCGATACCAATCTCCATAGGAATCAAGGCCGACTCCTGTCCATGGCTTCATCAACATCATTTCCCAACCGGCGTGGATATAATCTTCTCTAAAGGTTACCGAGGGCTGAAATAAGAAAGAAGCTAGCGGGCCTTCATTTCTAAGACCTCTTAATCCAAAGTAAGTTCCGATAGCACCAGCCAATAAATATAGCCAAACAAAGACTCTAGTTTTCAAAAGAGATTTAACAAAGAAAAACACAACCAGATAAGCTCCAAGAGCAAACATCATTAACCCTTGAATTGAACCTGTGCTCCAAATTATTGGTAAGCCCGAAAGAACTAATAGTGCGCTAGACAGGCGCCACATTGAAGTTGTCTCTTTACTAAACAACATAGCAAGAGCAGTTATTGAAGAAAGACCCAAAAACGCTGACAAGAAGTTGATATTTCCTAATGTTGCAAATGTATCCATCATGCTCCAGTTGACTGGGTCATAGCCTCCAATCTGGATCAAGCAATAGATGGTTACGATGATTGCTGTAACGATCAGGCTTTTGATTACCTTTGCCCCAAAGAGATCTGAGGAAGCATTTGAAGCTGCCCAGGTAAGAATTGCAAGAGAGAAGTAAGTTAGGAATCCGGTGTTTCTCCCAAAAGCTCCCCAAATTTGCTGAGCAACTTCAGTTCCACTTGCGAAAATTGGTACCAGAAGAGAGAGAATGAAGGCTAAAGTTAAAATAGAAAAGACCTTGGAATTATTGATTAAGTTCTTAAGTCCTGAAGCAACACATATTCCTAAAACTGTAAAAGAAACTGTTGCTAAAGTAGTCATTTTTGGAAGAGAAATAGGGTCGTAATTTGAGAAAGGAGATACTGTCAAGGTGGCTGCGGGAGCAATCCACAAAAGGACCTGAGATAGCCTTCGCTGAGATACGGAAATTGCCATACTCGAATTATGCCCTTTCGGCCCTGAAAGTGGGGCTAGCTGAACAGTAAAAAGTAGAGATTTAAATTCTGAGCGTGATCCCCGCGTTCAAGCCAAAACCCAGATAATATCAAAACTTCAGTTATGACTTAACCACTGTAGATAAAAAACCATCTATACATATTCCCTAGTTTAATTCTTTCTGCGGGCCAACATAATTCTCTCAGTCTTTCCATCAAAGGCTAAAGCCAATACCCTTAAAATCTTCATTGGCACAGATAATTTTGGCTCACTAAACGTCCTACAGCCCCATAAGTTCAGCCTGTTCGGCGAATCGAGGATGAGCACTCTTAAGCTCTTCAAAATTTCCAGATGCTGCGATTTCCCCGTTCTCGAAGTAATAGATGTAATCAGCGTCCCTGATTGTCGAAAGGCGGTGTGCAATCATGACAATCGTTACTTGGCCCTTCAGCTTGAGTAATGATTCAGTAACTTTAAACTCAGTTTCGCCATCCAATGCGCTCGTGGCTTCGTCTAACACAATTAATTTTGGCTTACTTAACAACGCCCGTGCAATTCCCAGCCGCTGACGTTGTCCTCCAGATATTTTCATACCCTTTTCGCCAATTTGCGCATCAAGTCCCTGTGGGAGAGAGTTGACAAGGCTACGAAGCTGCGCGGCTTCAATTGAGTCCCAAACAAACTCCTCTGAAACATTTCTCGGATTCAAGCCGAGACAAACATTATCTCTGATGGAACCGTTGATAATTTCGATATCTTGCGGGAGGTAAGAAACTGCACCTGGCCAGTTCGCAAAAGCAACTAAAGGGGGCTTACCAGACAATTCAATAGAACCTGAAGTTGGGTTTAAAACTCCTAATAAAACATCCACAAGAGATGTTTTGCCTGATCCAGAGGGACCCACAAAAGCTACAAAAGAACCTGGGATTATATCCATCGAAATATTCTTGAGCGAAGGTTCCAGCGAATTTGGATATGTGAGTGAAGCATTCTCAATATTAACTGTAGGAACAAATCCTGTGTGGTCAACAATAAGTGTTTGTTCTTTTTGAGGACTGTCTGAAATCTTACTAAGCTCGTCAATTAAATTGAGGGTTGGAGTAGCCGCACCTATGCTGCCTTTCATTGAAACTGCTCCTTGTTGAATTCGCATTACTGCTGGAGCAATACGCGCACCAGCTGCCAGAAACACTGACAAGGTAGCCACGGCATTTGCAGCATCTTTGAGAATAAACTGAACGGCTGCTACTGCTAGCGCACCAAACACGACTGCACTTTCAATAACATATTTGCTGATGTTTGGCATAAATGATAACTCTGCAATTGTTTCAGCCAAGTCATTCCGTGCTTTTGACACCTGAATTGAATAATTTGCACGTCTATGCGACACAAGCACTTCCCTGTAAGACGAGAGAATTTCAAGCACTTTCGTGTTGCTCTGAACCTGGAGAAGTGCATTCTTTTCGCCTAAACTTTGGGCTCTTTTGTTGAGCAATTTGAACAGCACCAAGGATATCAATCCAAAAACCAACAGGGTAGAAATTGCGAGGATAGGATCCAAAATGAATAGTCCGACGGCCATAATCACGAGTAAAGAAAAATCGGAAATCAGTATAGCCAAGGTTCCAAGAATTCCCATGGTTACTGTAGTGACTCCAGTAGTAAGCGCGAATAAAAGTTCTTGTGAAGATTTTGCCCGAATGTTGAGTAATGGTTCTTGGATTGCTCGCGAAAATAATCGGCTTGTCAAAGCAGATGCTTTGAAACTCAAGAAGTATAGAATTTTTCGAGAAAAGTAAACGCTAAAAATAGTCCGTGTTATCAGAATCAGCGCTGCACTGATACCTAGAATTGCAACCTGAGTTCTAAAATCCAAGTTATTAATACCTATCAACTGTAAAACTGAGTTAACCCGATTTCCGGGACCACGAGATTGAACCCCACTTACCGCTAAAGCGCCCAGCACACCCACGATTGCTATTGCCACCAAGTCAAAGAAGCCTAAGATAATCTGTATTACGATGACTCCAACAACTTTTTGCTTCTCGTGTTTGGTTAGAAGCCCAAATGATCTCCCAAGGGTACTTTCGCTGAATTTAGACGGCAATTATCATCCCCTTTACTAGGTACGTAGCCAAGTGCAACGAAGTCATCCCAAATGACTCTACGCACTAATGAGCAATTCTAATCCAATTTAGAGGGATGAGAAGAGATGGCTCTTTCTGTCCGATAAACCATGGTTTAGGGGCAATAACTAGGGGATCTTCGCACTCAGATAAAAATGCTCCCCACCAGCTAAACGTCGAATTAGCGATCACATAAGCACAACCAAGTCGCATTGCCATTAATGATGCAGCCGACTCGCCGTCGACATCAGATATGTACCTTACTCGTTCAGATGGCAACCATCTAAGTATTTTTCTTGCTTCAGACTCCTCGTCTGAAAAAATCCAAATCATACTGGTCGGATAAGACTGATCAATAATCTCCATCGCATCTCGATAGTAATTTTCACCGAGAAGGCCAAATGTCGACTCCGCTTTATAGTCCCCCCTCCGAACGTGTATGATAATTGGACGCTGCAAATCCGCTTGTTGCTTCAACAATCTAAATTCTGCTCCTTCCTCAACGAGCTGCAAAGTTTCCATTCTGGCTCTTACCAATTCAGGCCAAAAAGAAGATTGAAAATAACCAATCAAAAAGGGATTAAATTTCTTTTCGAAACAGTTCCTCATTTGAATTTTCACGTATCCAACTTCAGAAATTGATACTGGGTAAAACAAGCGGCGCGAATTAAACGTCTGGATAACTGCTGCTGCAAAATCTGTCAGTTGGCGGGTGATACCCTTTTCTTCAAGCTTGCTTGGCCAAATTCTACTTCGCAATATGTAACCTGAAGACTTCCTTAAGAGAAAACTATCCTCTCGCCTTCTGGTGACCCTGGTGATTCCATCCACTCTAAAACTAAACAACTCTGGCTCACCTTTGGAATTTAAGCGCGGTTTACCAGGTTTTTCAAAAATTTCGATTCGCTCTACTTGTGAGAATGACATCGCGGCTGCAATTTGAAAGAGCTGATTGCCTAAACCACCCGTAAGATAAAGTCCAAGAATTTTCTCTTTACTCATCTTTATAACCAATAGTTTTAGTATTTAGCGAAACAAGTAACTTCGAAAGATAGATCGGGTGTAAAATCAAATTAGGCAATAATCTTAATTTCTCAGAGATTTTCCCTTGTGAGCTTAGGTTTTTGAGTAGGGAGAGAGTTAGTTTCTGAATTGCTAAAACTCGAAAAACTTTAGCCGTGCTTGTCTGCGGTTCTATTTTTTTAATTGAATCGACTACTCCAACCATTTCACTCATCACTGACTGATTACTCGTCAAATTAAAGCTCCCACTATGAAAATACCTGTATACAACTTCCTGAGTGATATAGATTTCATCTGATCGATTGAGAATTAACATGAGGTACAGATAGTCCTCGCCCATTTTATGTTGTGTGAAGCGGATATCTCCAAAAATACTTGAGGAAAACACAAAACGCCAAAGTCCCATTCTTCCTGCAAGGTGTAGTGCCAGTGAATCACCGCTAATTTGGGGTGGACTTACTACTCGCTCCGTATCAGACCTCAAATCCCACGAGAGATATGATCCAACTCCAATCTTACGATCAGATAGTTGGGTTTCTGTCAATAATTTCAGTACTGAAGGTACGTCGACAAGATCATCGGCATCCACAAATGAAAACCATGGAGTGTCAATGATGTTTAAGCCACAATTACGAGCCAAGCCCGGTGATTGAACGTCAGTGTCTAATACAGAATATTGTTCAGAATTCATAGATTGGCATAATCGGTGTAATTCCGCACCAGTCGTATCCTGACTGCGATCATGGACCAAGACAACTTTTACATTGAAGATCCGAGCTTCTTCCAGCCACTTGGATAAATTGGCTAAACGACCAGACATATTATGAACTGGAACTATGAAAGTGAGGAGAGTTTTATCGACTTTTGAGTCCAATTTGGCCGCCAATCTCGTATTCCGCATTATAGTCTTATGTGCTTGATACAACGCAAAGGCGCAGGGAGATTCGATGGAGATAGTTTTTGTGCACTTCGGACCAAAGTACCCAAAGCATCTCATCTTGAATTTGAGGCGGACATGTGAACTATTTCCCGAAATCTCTGTTGTCCTCATCACCGACCTTTCGGACCCTATTAAGATCAATAACGCCAACTTCCACAAGTCGTATTTCAGAATGAGTAGCGATTATCGGGTTTTAAACAATCTTTTAAGCCACCCGAAGAATTTTCGTAACAACTTTTGGTTCACATCTTTAGCGAGAATATTCGCTCTCTGTGATTACGTGATTACTAAGAATGTATCAATTCTACATATTGAATCAGATGTGTTGGTATCTGGTGATATTCCTATAGATCGATTTGCAAAGTGCGATCGACCAATCGCATTTACTGTAGTTGGTAGGGGTTCCGGAGTTGCAAGTGTTATGTGGATAAACAACGCTACCGCTGCTATTAATCTCAGAGATTACGCTGGAAAAACTGCAGAAGCTGATCCTATGACTACAGACATGAAGATTCTTGGGCATTTCCAAAGGGACAATCCTCAATTAGTCAGAATTTTAGCGAGCTTTCCAACCGAAAGTGGAGAATCATACAAGTCACTTCCGCCTGACGTTTTAGAAGATTTCAAATACACCACAAATCTTTTTGGTGGATACTTCGATGCGGCTGATCTTGGTCGTTATCTGCTAGGAGATGATCCTCGTAATCATCGAGGCATGAAACATCTTCGTGAAGAGCTGGATACAAGTTACTTTATTCCCAGAGAGGTTAAGTATCATTATTCAGTATCTAGAAATTTTCTTGATACCGATTCTACTCCGAATAGTCGATTTTTCTCGCTACACATACATTCTAAAAATATAGATGCTTTTAAAAGCGAAAAAGTGGGCGAAGTTTTATCTAGAGCTATTAGGAGCCAAGATAAGCCTCAGGGTCAAACTCTTGTGCTATCTGTTTTGGTGAATTCGATCAAACACTCACTGGCGCGCCGTCTTAGAGTTTTAATTGCTGGTCATGAGAAAAACTAGTTGAAGATTTACTTGTCCGAACTTTCGATTACTAGTAATCTGACAGCATCATTTAAAATCTCATGAAGGCCTTTATTGGAGAAAAGATATGTCGCGCTTTCAAAAAGTAAACATCACTTTCTATCTTTCTATCAACTTCTTCCCTAGCCTTAAGACTTAGGTCTAAATTAGTGCTTGCGGGACCAATTTGTGATCGACTAACAATTTCACTTAAAACAGAGTCTGGGTTCGAAAAATGGCTTGCACTTTGATCTTGACCTGAATTTTGAATCAATGTCTTATTTGAGATGATGGCTTTATACCCCCTTAGTAACATTTCTAGGGCCACTGGACTATCCCATGCTTTAAGACTGCCATTGTTTACGCGTATTACAGCTGCATAAAAAAAACACAAGGCTCTCACTCCAGACCGATTGTGGATTAATGACTTTAACACTCGCCCGTGAGGGGTCTTGGATTGAATTAAAGTACTTACCTTATGCCAACTATTTGAGTTTGTACTCCACCCCCAAATGAGAGGATAGCTAGCAAGTGTGAGTGATCGAGAATTATTCTCACCATCTTCGTCAATCCAAGGTGACGTTCCACAGGCCATAACAATTTCATCGGTTAATCGTGGGGTTTGACTATCAAAGAATTCAAATGCATCTTTCGTTGGTCGGCAGTCATCCTCAAGGATAATTACTTCACTCTCAAAGTTAAATACCCAATTCAGGGCAGTCGGAACACCTAGACCAACCCCTTGATTTCTCTCTGCCCAATGAATTTTGATGTCGATTGAGTCTTTAAATTTCTCTGCAACCTCAAAAACTTTGGTATTTATCTCAAGGTCCCGAGTATCAGCTCTGTCAATAAAAACATAAACTTTGCGTCCAGAAGAATTTAACTGAGTCAAGAGGATCTCTAATTTTTCGGGGCGGAGATAACAGACGATCAGAACTGGCAACATTTGGTCAGGCATCTCCTAGAACGTTATATTTTATTTATTGAACCCTCGCTAAGCATAATCGTATTCCTGGCATTCAATACATATTCGAACATAGTGCTTGTCGATTAATTGTCGGATATCAGCGAAGTTAAGACGAATAAACCTCCATTAGTTTAGGTGCAATCACATGGTAGCCGAAGACATTATTTGCTTGCTCTCGAAGGTAAGACCTGTCAGATATTTCGTAATCTCTAAGCGCTTGGACTAAACCTTCCCTGTCACCATTTTCAAACAAGCTCTGATTGAATAACTCAACTACCTCAGGTATACCCCCCGCATTACTGCCAATTAAACCCACACCACACATTAACGCTTCGCCCAGAACATTAGGTAAGTTGTCTTGCCTGCTTGGGACAACTAGAACATCTATAGCACTAAACACTTGCTGGAGCTCTACTAATGATGTTGCTATCTTCTGTAAAATATTGGGGTTTCTCACCGAATAATTCTTCTCTGATTCCCCGACGAGGGTGAGAGAGTGGCGACCCGGAGCAATTTCGTTAACTAATTCAAAGGCTTCCAGAAGTAGACTGAGGTTTTTGAGTGGATTTTCTAAATTTTGAGAGACAAAGCCGAAATTGATTCCCGGTCTGTGCGTGGATTTTGAAGCCACTACTGCAGAGCTTTTAGGAATCGGATTGTAGATTTGCACAAAGTGAGACCGTGAAAACTCAGGAAATGCTTTCATAGCCTGATCCATTAACCATAGAGACGGGCATATAAAAGTAACATCAAGATCTCCGTGAATGAGCTGGTTGACAGTCTTTCGCTGTCTAGCAACAAGTGGTCGAAAAGGGATTCGCACTTGAGGACAACTCTGACAGCCGCTTTCTAACTGTTCACAACCCATTTTGTAATGACAACCACCTGTAAAAAACCTCTCATCATGTAATGTCACAACTTTCTTCTTGTTAGGATACCTCGTGAGAAAACTTCGAACTGAAACAAGGTTATAGAAGGCATGTAGGTGAAGTACATCTGCTGACTCTATTTCTGCATCATCCCAATTCAGAAGATCAAGCGAAATTGGGCTAACTAGATTTGCCGTACTTTGAATGACTTTCCGCTGAACAACTGTAGTCGCTGAGGAAGCGATTCTCGCTAAAGCACCAATATTCTGCTTCTCCACAGTTTCACTTACAGAATCTCTAATTCGTCTCTCCACTGAGAATATTCTTGAATGAAAATTCGACTCGATAAGCGATTCGTGTAAACGAATAGCGGCCTTGGCGGCGCCACCCACAGTTGAAGATACCAAGTGAACTATTTTCAATGAATTTCCTTTGTGGAATCGCGGGCTAGGGATTATGGTATTGATGTAAGATAAACATGTGAACCAGGCTCGCAGGACCAGAATCAATTAATTGTTATCAATATACGGAGATTGTTTTGATCCCAAAAAAAATTGCATATCTGATTAATTTGGATCGCCGTCCAGATCGTTGGAATGAATTTGTCGAAAAGTCTTCGATGCTAGATATACCGATCCTCAGATTCTCTGCTGTTGAAGGATTGGATCTCTTAGAAAACGAATTACGGTTACCACCACCGGTAGCAGCCTGCTGGATTTCCCATCAGGAAGTTGCAAAGGAGTTCCTCAGAAGTAAAGCAGAACATTGTTTGGTGTTAGAAGACGATGTTGACCTCGATCAGGACGCTATCTCTAGATTAGAAAACCTTTGGGAGAAGAATCTGGTGGATATCGATCTTCTCCAAATAGGTTTCTGTGTCCACCACAATCGGTTAGCGAATCGAATTCTATATAGCATTCAATACCGCACAGTTAATTCTCTAAATCGTTTACGATTGCTCAATTTATTGGTTTTCCGACGAATTTTAAAGTTGTTTTATGGTTATGAATTTCAGCGTATTAGCTGCCTCGCTCAACCAGTTGCAGTAATGACATTTGAATTGGGAACACATGCATATGTGATGTCTAGGAACTTTGCTTATGCCGTTGTTTTATTTAATAACCCTGTCTATCTTCCAGCCGATTTAGCGATCATGGAATTAGTCAAAACGAATAACTTTCGTGCATATCGCCTAAACACGTCCTTGGTAAGTCAGAATGATTCGCCAAGTACTATTTCGAATGCCTCCTCGAATACATTGGAAAAGGAAATTACTCTGATTAGTCAATCTCGGAAATCTTAAGATGATTTTTGTCGAAAAACCGTTTGACAATTGGGAGCAATACAAGGTAAGTCTCTTGGATTTTTTGCAGACAGGGGAGGAATATATCCTTCTTTCAACAAGCGCGCTGCTTCGCAAGAAAATATTGGCATATTGCTACCGAGAGTTTCCTGATTTAGATTTGATTCAATTCTACGATTTGGCCTTGATTGAGAAGGGTGAGCTTGGAATACGTGAAGCTCACTGGAAAATCTCAGAATTCTTAACCAGCTCCAGTTTTATCCATTGGATATCGAGGTTTTCAGAAAAGCTTCACATTAAACCTTCTCTCAAATTGAGTGCAAGACTTTATCTCATGCGAGAGAGAAGGCAGTCAATCCATAAAATAATGAAGGATTTTTCAAGTTTTGGAATCGTAGTCCCGCACTACATCGAACCACGAACATCTACAGTAATTATTTCTAAATCTTTCGCAGAAGCACTCTTGGAATTCAATAAAAACGGTGATTTATCATTTGCGAGAGCCTGTTTTGCTCTTTCCAGAACTTCCAACTTCAAATGTGTACGAATTCTGGGAGGTTCTAGATGAATCGAGGTAAAGTCATCGTCCTTAGCGGAGGACTTGGCAATCAATTGTTCCAATTTAGTTTTGCGCACCTTTTAGCGGAAGTCAACGGCGGAAACATTACGATCTATTCACCCAAATCAAAGAATGGTGCTAGGGATTTTGCTATTAGTTCACTTACTAGCAGTTGTTCTCACATAGAGAGAATTCGTCTTAATCGAAGCTGGTCGCTTGATTTTCGGTTCAAGTTAAGAGATTTCATTCAACATCGCTTTGGAAAAACTTTTGATAAGCATTTAGAAAAGTACTTTTATACCGAGGGCAACGCTTATTCTTATATTAACTACAGAGCCCCCCATAGATACTATTCTGGGTACTTTCAAAACTGGAGATTGGTGGATGATGCTATTCCAATGTTTTATTCTGAGCTAAACAAGGCATTGTCTCAAAGATCAAGTTCAATCTCGCAACAATTAGAATCGGAACCTTATGGAGTAGTGCACTTTCGTCGAGGCGATTTGTTGACTTTTTACCAATCGATGGGTGTTCTTGAAGATGACTACTTCTTAAATGCCATTGATTCTGCTTTTTCAGATCTTCAGAAAAGAATTAAGTTAATTGTTTTAACAGACAGCAAAGAGCATGGTCTTCAATCTTTCGCCGATGTTGCTGATCAGGTATACGGCCCTGATGATGTCGACGAATGGGAATCCCTCAGAATAATGTCGCGCGCTAATTTTGTCGTCACTTCAAATAGCACTTTCTCATGGTGGGGAGGATTGCTCGCTTCTAAAAATGGAGGTGTTGCCTACACTCCCACGCCTTGGTTTTTGAATTGGACTCCAGACCCTGGACCTGCATTTGAGTATCCTGGCTTTAGGAATATTCCATCAAGATTTAAGCAAGAGCTTTGAGAATTTGATAAGTTCTCAGGGCAATGAATTCGATGTAGTGTCTTATCTTTCTTTGAGTCACATAAATTCTACAATCCGCACGCCAGTGATGTTCAAGATCTCTGTGATAGTAATTGGTGGCTACCGTGCGCAAACCATGAACAAAACTTTCATTTAGTTTTTGAAAATATTCTGAGTTATTCTCGAGTGTTGCATGTGTGCCACTGTATCCATTGTCTCGATATCGTGAAACGTTACTAGTCACCATGAAACCGGTTCTGACTAATGGTTCAACCCACGAATCCCATGGTATTTTCCCATGAAATCTCATTAACCAATTTAGGTTGAATCTCTCTAGACTTCTTTTGCTGATGAGTGAGGCTGGGCCATGGAGTCCATACCTTAATTTTGAATAGGTACTGCTCTCAACGGGTTTTTCAAACGACCCATAGTTAATGCCCCAAAAATTTCTACATCTACCAACTTGGGCTAACGCTTGTTCAGTAAATTTAAAGATATCTGGCGAAACTTCAACATCGTCTTCCAGACAAATTACATATTGGTAACCTCGCGATATAAGTGGAAATTCCCAAGCGCGAATTCTGTTGCTATTTATCAGATCTTCCACGTTCTTATCCCCAACATCGACGTGGATAATCTCAGTTACTATGTTGTCGTACTTTCTCAAAATAGCCAAATCATCTTCGTCCGCATCTTGAATGATAATGAAGACTGGATATTGATTTTTCGACATCGCAATGCTTAGACTTCGTAAACAAGAATCTAAAAGGTGGCTTCTACGGTAAGTGATTATCGAAACAGCCAAAGATGACGCGCTCACAACCCCATCATAGACACGTTCACCTATATACTCACTTCTATTAGATTTTCCCAGTTCAATTGTCTATGCAAAGGTGTGCGATGGATTGCGAAGTTTGTGGTGGGTCTTTTGGTGAACTATCCCTTGATTTAGGGCATCATCCATTGTGTGATGATCTAGTTCCCATTAATTCTGGTAAAACAGCGAGTAAATTTCATCAACTTATTTCACTTTGTGAAAATTGCCTAACTGCTCATCAGATGGTTCCTGTGGAGAAAGAGCTTCTTTTCAAGCCTTCTTACCATTATCGCGCATCGCTCACAAAAGATGTTCTAGATGGAATGCTTTCGCTAGTACAAAGTCTTAAGGTTGAGTTACAATCAACAGAACAGCCACTAAATATTTTGGATATTGGTTGCAACGATGGAAGTCTTCTTGGAATTTTTAAGGATGTCTACGGTTGCACAACTATTGGAGTTGATCCGACTGGGGCAATACTGGAGTCTGGAAGCAAGGTTGATTTTAAGTTTAATGAATATTTTACAGAAGAAACTGTTTCTTCGATAAAAGAAATTGCTCCTAAGATTGATTTGATTACGTTTACAAATGTTTTTGCACACATAGAGAATCTTCCAAACCTACTAGAGAATCTGAGTGTCTTGATTGATGATTCAACAACATTGGTGATCGAGAATCATTACCTTGGCGCAATTCTAAATCGTAATCAGTTTGATACTTTTTATCACGAACATCCGCGAACTTATAGCCTTAAGTCATTTAAATTTATTGCTGCATCATTGGGTTTATGCATTACCCGTGTAGATTTTCCCTCTAGATATGGTGGAAATATTCGAGTTACAATGAAAAAGTCTGGCTTAGCGGCAGATTTGTCGTCTTTTTATGCTAAAGAAGATGGCTTCATTCAATCCTTCGGTGCTTTGCAGAATGCCTACGATGATTGGAGAGTGCGTTCGCTTGAAACTCTTGCAAGATTGAGTGAGCATGGGTGTGTTTATGGCAAAGCGCTTCCAGGTCGTGCTGTGATGCTGATCAGTTCTTTAGGTCTCAACGAAAATTCGATGCCGATTGTATTTGAGCAGCCTAAGTCTCCCAAGGTTGGTAATTTTGTTCCTGGGACCATGATTCAGATCCACTCTGACGATGATTTATTGGCGTTGAACCCCCCCCCTCAGGTGTTGATCGTGTGGTCATGGCACATCGTAGAGGAGATCGTTAAATACCTTGATTTGTTGGGATACCGCGGAGAGATTTGGGTACCACTTCCAGAGTTCCGGTTGTATCGACCAGCCTTGTGAGCGGTCAATTACTAATCCTTGGTGGAGGATTTGGTTTATACGGGTATGTTCCTGCGGCAATTCAAACCTCGTGGCAAGTAACGACACTTAGTCGATATAAAGGGTTACTCGAAAACAGAACCGAGTTATCTGGACTTTTAAATCAGGTAGATTTTATATCAGAAACTGACTTGGATCCCCAGTTCTATGATGCGATCGTCATCGCGCGAACCCCGAGACAACAGTTTGATTTTGTCCAAGCTAATCCAACTTTTCAGGGACACTATTTTTTGGAGAAACCCCTAGGGGATACAGAAGAATCTACATTGCAGTTGTTGGACACTCTACAATCCCGAAAATCGAGTTTTTCGGTTGCCTATTTGTTTGAGTATCAAGAATGGTATAAACACCTTGCTTCAGGCGAGAATTTAGGAACGGATGTGGCTATCGATTGGAGAATCTCCTCGCCCAAGAACAGGTCTTGGAAAGAATCTCCGGATGCAGGTGGAGGTATTCTCGCTTACTACGGCGTCCACCTCTTATCTCTAATTGTCGATTGCGCATACGACTTGCGAAATCTTGAGATTAGTCATCAAACAGATCTCTTAGAAATCAAATTAAAGAATTCATCTCGTGAAATCAGCCTAAAACTATCGGTTGGTCAAATTTCAAGTTTTGAGGTCGTCCTCAAAGGTAGAAATGGTGTTTACCATTGGAGTCGGGAAACCCCGTTCGGAGTGATTCCAACTCCAGGTATCCCAGATCCCCGAATTCCAGCCCTAATCGAGTACCTGTCAGGTTGGAGTAAGCATAAAAGCCTAAGTGAGTTCGTTACCAAAGAGCGTAAAATTCTTGAATTGAGGCAAACCATATCGGCCATCTTGTAGGCTTTTATCAACTATAACCAAATGAACTAGGTGAACTATGAAGGCATTAATTCTGGCAGGTGGTCAGGGCACCCGGTTGAGGGAAGAGACTGAATACCGGCCGAAGCCGATGGTTCATATTGGATCAAAACCAATTCTTTGGCACATCATGAAAATTTTTCATGCTCAGGGAGTCAATGATTTTGAGTTGGCTCTGGGGTTTAAAGGTGACCAAATAAAGGACTATTTTCTGAAGTATCCATTCTTGATGAGTGATCTAAAAATTGATTTTGGTAAAAGTTCTCCTGAAACCAAAATAGATAAAGGTGCTGTCGAGAATTGGGTTGTGGGACTCAATGATACGGGGGCTCAGACAAATACTGGTGGGCGAATATTCAAGCTTCGCGATAGATTCACGGGAACCTTCTTGTGCACTTATGGAGACGGAGTAGCCGACGTGAATATCTCTGAATTGGTGAGTTTTCACCGTAAGCATGGCAAAGTTGCAACTGTAACCGCTGTGCATCCCTCAGCAAGATTCGGTTCGATTGAAATTTCAACTGATGGTTCGGTCTCAGAATTTGCAGAAAAACCTGTGTCGAATCAATGGGTAAATGGTGGCTTTTTTGTCTTTGAGCCCAAAATCTTTGATTATCTATCGAACGACTCAATATTGGAGAGAGGGCCACTTGAGAATCTCGCTCAAGATTCTCAGTTAATGGCCTGGCAGCATCAAGGTTTTTGGCACCCAATGGACACAATCCGCGATTCACAGCACTTAAACGAACTTTGGGATAATGGGAAGGCGCCATGGAAAATTTGGTAACGCAGCTTAAGACAACCTACTCTGGGCGAAAAGTTCTCGTCACGGGCAATACGGGATTCAAAGGCTCTTGGTTAACTTTGTTTTTAGAGAGACTCGGTGCAGAGGTTTATGGAATCGCCCTTGCACCTATCGATGGTTCCCTTTACAGCGATTTTCCAATCTTGGACTCAGCGCATGATTTTCGAATAGACATCCGCTCTAGGGACCCCATCATAGAAGTGGTTCAGTCGATCAAACCAGATTTGGTTTTCCATCTAGCAGGTCAAACACTAGTTTTGGAATCAATAGACAATCCGAGTACCAGTTTTGGGGTAAATGTACTAGGCACCGTGCATATCCTGGAATCGTTGATTGCAAGCAAAGGGGTGAAGGGGTGCTTAGTAACTACTACAGACAAAGTTTACTCTCCAAAACAATCTGCTGAACCTTTCATTGAAACTGATGAACTCGGAGGCGCGCTCGACCCATATAGCGCAAGCAAAGCTGCCACTGAACTTGCGATTCGTTCAATGAGACAACTTGCAGAACTTAAACACGAAAGCTCTCTCCAAATCATTTCTGCTCGCGCAGGAAATGTAATTGGCGGAGGGGATAACTCTGGAAACAGATTAATCCCAGACCTAGTGCGCAGTGCAACGACAGGAATTAGTGTTTCTGTTCGTAGCCCAGCTTCAATTAGGCCATGGCAACATGTGCTTGATCCAATTTTTGGATATTTAAAGTGTGGTTACTTCATGTTAAATGATGTACCCCTGAGTCTAGAATTTAACTTTGGGCCTAGTCCAGAAGCGTTCTTGACTGTTGAACAACTTTCCCGCAAATTCATTGATTCATGGGTCGAACATGACCTATTCAAAGGTGATGTTGTGTTTGCGGCTCAGAATTCAAGCCCTCTTGAAACGTCTCGCCTTTTGTTGAATTCTTCCAAAGCCAAAAGGGAGCTGGGCTGGTCAAACATCTTGAATCCTGACCTCTCCATTGAGTGGATTATTGAATGGACTGTGAAGAATCAAGAATTGAACGCCCGCGAACGCACCTTGAATCAAATTGACAAATATCTAGAATTTCTCGGTCAATTAAGTTAGCTTCTGGTGAATTAACCGCATTATTTGAGCATCTGTCCTGATACCAAGTTCCATACTTTTGCATCTGAAAGATGCGATTGAACACAATTGATTCTTGGTTGATTTCTCCGCGGCTTCGACTGTTTCAAGAGTTTCGTGAGATATACCGATAAATTCCCCCCCTGAGGTCTCAAGCAAGCGCCCCATTGCAACATCTTCGACTAAATGGTGCTTATATCTGCCTGAGTTTTCAATAATCCACTCTGCAATGTCACGGCTCCAAAGTCGAAAACTGCCTTGCTGCCAAGTGTGCGGCCCAATGGTCATGATGCGTCCGGAAAGAACCTTACTTCTTGGGAGTTTAGATACTTCCTTTTGCAGTTGACTTAAATTAATGTAATTACTCGTAACGGTTGTTACTAAGAAGTCGTAATCAAGTTCGAGAGATTTTCTAATAGCTGCCAAGTGCTTTACACCTTGTAATATTGCCAAATCTGGCATAGCAACATGCCACTCGATGCTGTCTTTATCGGTGTATTTCTTAAGTGCATGCACCAACGGCTGCCATTTCGTGATCATTTTTTTCCATAAATACTCAAACGAAATAACCGCTCGTGCAACTAATTTCGATCTACTCCAGTAGAGGTAGTAATATTTCTCGTCAAGTTTGTGGGCTTTTTCTCTGACTGGTTCCCCGAATACATGCACCACGGTGATGTTCGGAAACTTCTCTGAGTCCTTAATCCAGGTTGTCAACTGTCCGTCGTTTAGTATTTCAATCCATGGTGAATAGGGGCCATGAATTACCAGAATGCAGATTTTTTGTTCGGATTTTTCTCTTGATTTTGTTGCACTCTGCATGACACAAACCCTTTGCTGGAAAATTGATGTTCAAGTGTTCCTCTAGTCTAGCAACAACTAGGTGATCTCCTTCTAATCCCGTGTCAAAGTTCAGTCAATTCTTGGATCTCTAGGATATTGTTAAGTCATGAGAGTTTACATTGCAGGAATTAATGGGATGGTTGGCAGAGCTCTGGCTGAAGAAGCGCGGTCCCGCTCCATGCAGGTCTTGGGCGGAAGTTCGCGAGATCTTGATTTTCGGGATCGGGAATCAACATTCAAAGAGTTGGAAGTTTTGCGCCCCGAATGCTTGATAATTGCAGCGGCCAAAGTTGGAGGAATTGTTGCCAATGACACATTCCCTGTTGAGTTTCTTTCCGAGAATTTACAAATTCAAACTAATTTAATTGATTCCGCGTTTAATGCAGGCATTGAAAGAGTGCTCTTTCTTGGCTCATCATGTATTTACCCAAAGTTTGCTGTGAGCCCAATTTCTGAAGAGGCTTTGATGACAGGACCGCTAGAACCCACAAATGAGACCTACGCGATTGCGAAAATCGCAGGAGTAACTTTAATCAATGCCTACCGACGTGAGTATGGAAAACATTGGATTTCAGCGATGCCAACGAATTTGTATGGCCCTTATGATAATTTCGATGACAAGAGTTCGCATGTGTTACCCGCTTTGATAAATCGATTCCATCTCGCCAAAGAATCGGGTCGCTCTGAAGTAACCATTTGGGGTGATGGATCAGCGCTTAGGGAGTTCTTGCATGTTTCAGATCTCGCTAAAGCATGTTTTGATCTTCTCGAGCGCTACGACGATAGTGTTGCTCTCAATATAGGGAGTGGACAAGAAGTCAGCATTTACTCTTTGGCCCAGACTGTGGCTAAAGCAGTTGGATTCGAGGGGCAAATTGTGTTCGATAAATCAAAACCAAATGGAACCCCGAGAAAGTACCTAAATAGCTCAAGAATAAGTCAATTGGGTTGGCAACCAAGTATTACTCTCGAGGTCGGCATTCGACAAACTTATGAGTGGTACCTTACAAACCAACAAGACTTAAGGAGTGTAAGATTAGCCTAAACGTTCAGGCGGAGATATCTTACACGTGAGTGACGACGCCGGTATTTCTTCGGAAACTGGAGCTCATGATAATTCGTAGGTTACGAAATAAACTTTACTTAACTAAGCAAGCAACCAGAGGTTACACTCGGGTACTCCGAGATAAATCAAAGTTTAGGCAGAGTGCGTCGATAAGTGATCATAAAGCTGATTTTCCATTTGGAAAGAACTCATTTCAGTATAATGATTTTGATGATGAGGGTGGTGTAGCCTCAGGGCACTATTTTCACCAAGATTTGTTTGTCGCGAGAAGAATTTTTGAAAACCAACCAATCAGACACATTGACGTTGGCTCCCGAATCGATGGATTTGTTGCACACGTTGCAACATTTCGCACAATTGAAGTTCTGGATACCAGGGCCGTCAGTTCTGATGTCCCAGGAATTTCATTCCGCCAAGCCGATCTGATGAATCTTCCCGCCGAATATGTCAATTGCACTGATTCCTTGTCCTGCCTTCACACGCTTGAACACATTGGGTTGGGAAGATACGGTGACAAGATTGACTTTGATGGTTGGTCTCTAGCCCTTCAAAATCTCTGGAAAATGCTGGAGGCTGGTGGCATCCTCTATCTGAGTGTCCCTACTGGGAAAGTCCAGCGTGTGGAATTCAATGCACATCGAGTATTCTCTGTTGAATATCTATCGCCGATTTTGATGGAAAAGTTTAAAGTAAATGACATTTCGTTTGTTGACGACTCAGGTAGCCTTCACCAAAACTTGTCTATGTCCTCGGACCTTTTACTAAGAAGCTTTGATAGCTCGTATGGACTAAGTATTTGGACTCTAGAGAAGAGGTAATTTTCTTCCTGTAAGCAGTGTGTTAAAGCCTGCGCACTGCAAGGTTGATGGCTCAATCTTCTTGCCAAAATAATGAATCAGTATTTTCATAATCTTCGCAACTCTCCAGTTTAGTTTTGCAGCTCTTATGAATCTATCAAATTCTTGTACTGAAAAATCAATGTAATCCCCACTTATTTCGTTACTTATGACTTCGATATCAAAACGGTCTGCCCAGTAATCGAACCAAAAGGGCGATAGCCCCGATTGAAACCAGTAAGGAGCTTGATGCATCAAAGAAATCAGCGGCACAGAGATTATGCAGACTCCAGAAGGTTTGAGAAGCTTACTGATTAACTCAAACACTCGCACAGGATCTGGAACGTGCTCTAAAACCTCAGTACAAAGAATAATGTCGTATTTTTTACTTTGGGGTATCTCAAGAATGTCGCAGACAATATCCGCTTTGGGATAGTTCCATTCCTCATTTTGTATGCCAACAATATTTCTGCTGCCACAATCATCGTTAGGAGTCATAGAATTGGACGCAGGCACATATTCCTGAAAATCATGACTAAAATAATTTAGTCCGGTGCCAACAACATAGGATTTATAGGGTTGAAGGCCTGCGCCTATATCCAAAAGGTCTAAGCCAGCTGAGCCAAATTTGGCGATTTGCTGCTTGATGTAATCATGGCGAAATTCCTCATTGTCAACTCCTGAATATTGCACCATGAAAATCTTCCACGCTTTCAAAACTATTCGAGTATAGTAGGCGTTAATTCTGTCCCAGAAAGAGAGCCTATTTTGGACAACTCTACCATGCACAGATTGCAAAAATTCATTTTCTTAGATCGAGATGGAACTTTAATCAAGTCAATACCATATTTAAAGAACCCAGCTCAGGTTGAAGTTCTAGATAACTCAGTTAAGGGCTTAAAAAAACTCGCCTCCCATTATAAGTTTGGGATTATCACAAATCAATCGCTAGTCGGCAGAGGTATTGGAACAATGAGTCAGGTGTCATCTGTAAATCAAAGAGTGAAGGATTTGTATGCTAAATCTGGCATCAGTTTCGAATTCATATACGTTTGCCCTCATTCGCCAGAATCAATGTGTGTTTGTAGGAAGCCTAAGCCCTATTTGGGAATGCTTGCAATGACAAGATTTGAGATTGATAAGAATAGTAGCTTCATGGTCGGTGATTCTGTGTCTGACTTCGAATTTGGAGAAAATTTAGGAGTTCGCTCTATGCTTCTGGAGGGTCACGATTTAGGAGGAGTCTTGATTCCTAGGTTTTCTGACCTGGACAAGGTGGCAGATTACATTTTGAGTCAAGGGGTAAATAATGAACAATGAAGAGTTGGTAAACCATAGATCCTCTGAGCTTGGATTTATTCTTGCTGAATTTGTCAGAGTCGCTAATTCAGATATTTGTGATGCAGCTGAACTAATTCTCAAAACTCTCGCAGCCGGAAATAAGATTCTAGTTTGTGGAAATGGCGGTAGTGCCTCAGATTCGCAACATTTTGTGGCAGAAATGGTGAGCTCATTCTCAAGGCAAGTTTCGCGCAGAGGGTTACCCTTTATTGATTTAACCTCGAATGCGTCTGTGGTTACCGCATATTCTAATGATTTCGACTTTGCAGGTGTATTCGCGCGCCAAGTTGAAGCTTTAGGGAAGCCAGGCGATTTACTAATTGCCTTTTCGACTAGCGGTGAATCGAGAAATATAGAATCAGCAATACAAATGGCTAGAAATAAAGAGTTAGGTGTGTTGATTTTTACAAAATTGAATTCAAGAATTGCTCCTGAAGCAGACGTTTCAATAAAAGTACCATCTGATAACACTCAACACATACAGGAGTGTCATCTTTTTGCTTACCATGTAATCTCGGAGATAATTGATTCTCAAGTCGGTGAAGGGAACCTGCTCTAATGATGAAGATACTCGTGACCGGTGGTGCTGGTTATATCGGTTCAGTTCTTGTTCCAATCTTATTGGACAAAGGTTTCGAGGTAACAGTGGTTGACAATTTTATGTACCAGGAGCCGAGTTTGGCAGCGCACATTCATAGAAAAAATCTCAATTTACAGATCGGTGATGTGCGAAACCAAAGTTTAATGAAGCAATTGCTTACGAAGAATGATGTGATTATTCCGTTGGCAGCGATAGTTGGGGCGCCGGCGTGTGACAAGAACCCGGAATTAGCATCTTCCGTGAACAAGGATTCTATTTTTCAATTGTTGGCGAACCTAAGCCCCAACCAGCAGGTGATTATGCCAACCACCAATAGCGCTTATGGATCAGGAAATAAAGATAACCGCTGTGACGAGAATTCCTCTCTGAACCCAATATCTTTGTACGCCAAGGATAAGGTGGAGGTGGAAAAGGCATTAATAAACCATGATTTCTTTACAAGTTTTCGACTAGCCACAGTTTTCGGATTGTCACCAAGAATGCGCCTAGACTTGCTCGTCAATAATTTTGTCTATCGAGCAATTACTGACAAATATCTAATCCTTTTCGAAGGTCACTTCAAGAGAAACTACATTCACGTTCGTGATGTTGCTCAAGCTTTTCTGATGGCCATTGAGAATCCGGACATGTTTAAGAATGAAGTATTTAATGTCGGCTTAAGTTCAGCAAACATTTCTAAGAATGATTTATGCCTTAAAATACAAGAGATACTGAAAGACTTTGTCTTTGTGGAAAACGATATTTACAAAGATCCAGATCAAAGAAACTATATCGTTTCAAATGACAAAATCGAGAAGTTAGGATTCACTCCTGAGTTCAGTCTAGAGCTTGGGATACTGGAAATGGCCTCTGGACTGAGAATGTACTCTCGAAATCAGTACACCAACCTATAAGTGATTATTACAAAAACTCCTTACCGAGTTTCTCTTTTTGGTGGAGGTTCTGACCACCCGGCTTGGTACTCAGAATACGGTGAGGGAAAGGTGCTTTCCTTTGCTATCGATAAATATTGCTATTTGAATGCCAGACCTCTTCCGCCATTTTTCAATCATTCTTTTCGTCTTGCCTACTCTAAAATTGAGTTGGTGGATTCCGTCGACCAGATAGTGCATCCTGCCTTTCGCGAGACTATTAGGAAATATGGCAGAACGTGGGATGGTTTAGAGATTCACCACCATGGTGATTTGCCAGCCCAAAGTGGGGTTGGCTCAAGTTCCTCATTTGTGGTGGGTTTAATCAATGCACTCCAGGCGATGAATGGGATTTCTATGAGTCCTCAATCGCTCGCCGAGCGTGCAATCGAAATGGAACACCAAATTCTGAGGGAGAATGTCGGATCACAGGACCAAGTTGCAGCAGCCTTTGGAGGATTCAACCGTATTTCCTTCACTAGCGATAATGCATTTAACATTAAGAGCTATAACGCTGCCACAGATGCAATTTTAGAAATCGAATCAAGATGCTTACTCATTTTTTCTGGGATTTCACGATTTAGCAGCAATATTTCCGCTGGACTTTTGTCCGGGTTATCAAATTCGACCGAGTATATGAACCGAAATATAGAAATGGTGTCGGAAGCCGAACACATAATTCAGAGTAACGGCGACTTGAACGATATTGGATCCATGCTTAACGAGAATTGGAACTTAAAGAAAGCTCTTAACAAAGATGCGTCAAATACGCTGCTAGACGAGATTTACACCGAATCACTTGCTTCAGGGGCTTTAGGTGGGAAATTGTTAGGTGCTGGAGGCGGTGGGTTTTTCCTTTTTTGGTTAAAGGATGGGGTTTCGAAAAAAGAATTTGTTTCAAAATTAAGAAATGTTGTTGGAGTTCCATTTAAAATTGAAGCTAATGGATCGCAGATTATTTACGATAGCCAAGAACATTAATTTTCCGCAAAGTTCTTTTCAGCAAAGTAGGGCGTACATCAATCTGAGACAACCTATGACGCCACACAACTAAACTAGTTAAATACATTCTCCGACTAAATTTGTAAGTTAGCTGGTCGCCTTTAGGGTTTATAAATTTATATTCTGCTGGTGCTAGTAGAATTCTCGTTCGTAATTCTTTTCTGCGCCTTGTGTATTCTCGCTCTCGTATATACGTGTGACTATTGAGACGTTCATTAATCGTGATTGAACCTGAATGCAATCGGCCATAATTTGCAATACTGGGGATAAACCCAGGTATAAATCCTTTTTCATGGAAGTTGTTTAGAAATGTAAGCCAGGGATCGATTCTACGCTCAGATTCTGGTAATGCAAGGCTCGCATTCGAAGGAAAACATTCTTGCAGCACATTTCTATGGACAACCAAGTTTCCTTCTGGAAGATTCATGCCATACCAAAGCCAAAAATATATGAATTCGTGCTTATCTGGAACCTTGAAATCCTCAAACCACTTTGAGTATGAGACTTGGATTAATTCACCGTTTTCATTTACGGTTTTCGGGTATCCCCAGGCAAGTGACACCTCCGGATTGCTCTCCAAATAGTTTGTTGTGTCCCTAAACCAGTTTATGTCCTCAAAGCCATCAGAACTACAACATTGGATAACATACTTACCCCTGCAGGCTTCAATTCCTTGGGAGAAAGCATCCCCATATCCATAATCACTCTCAAGTGCTATAACCCTGCAGCCGAAGTTTCTTGCAATATCCTTTGTGGCATCAGTGCTACCTCCATCGATCACCAGAATCTCTATTCCTTTAAGTGACTGCTGAAAGATTGATTCTAAAGTTTCTTTTATATAGAGCTCTGCATTGAACGTTGGAATTACTACAGATAAGATTGGTTGACTAAGTTGCATTTTCTACATTCTTGTACGTGTAGGGAGAATCAATCGTGAGTGCAGATTCTAATCCTTTGTAAGTTTCATGAATCGCTTCTAGTTCGTCTTGGCTTAATTCCTCTTGATCCAATTCCCCTTGATTATGAGTAAGCTGTTCCGCCGAGTTAGCTCCCACTAAAATTAGATCTGCGATTTGCGAATCTATTGGGTATCTAAGCGCTAATGTCTCAATACTTCTTCCCAATTTCAGGCTTAATTCTTGCATTGCGTTGGCGCCAAAAGACCACTTGTCAATTTGATCTTGTGGCCAATTCGATAGGTGATGCAATGGATTTTTTGTCTCGTTGAGTTGAAAACCTGAAGTTAAGAATCCAAAATTGAGTACGGTTCTTGCGATTACAAGTGAATTGGATTCACTGGCCTTGAACCCATACTTCCGTACTCTTTGATCAAGCAACGAACAATTAAACTGCACTGATCTCCATTCGAAATCATTCAATTGAAATTGGACAAAGTCTGGTGAACGCAAAGAAATTCCTACCTCTTCAACCCTCCCAGATTTGATAAGAATTTCCAAAGTTTCAATCAAGTCAGAATATTTCTCAATATAATCTCGAAGCGGCGAATGGAGTTGTAGCAAATGGATTCGATCAAGATTAAGCCTCTTTAGTGATTTATCCACACTGTCGATGATGTTATTTCTAGAAAAATCGTGCGGAATTATTTTACCTTTATGTGGAATCATTCCTACTTTAGTGGCAATCTTTACAACTCGTTTGTCTGCATACTTACCAATTAGCGTCTCACTCCTTCCATCACCATATGTAGGCGAAGTGTCAACAAACTGAATTCCCAAATCCATAGCCTTGAAAAGTATTTTCTTCACAGCATCTTCAGAAATTGCCCCGTACGAGTCTCCAGCGAAGCTCCATGTTCCTAGGCCAAGTTTATTGGCTGAGATTCTTTTCAAATTTATCGGAGTCAAACTAAAGGTCTCCATACAATTATGGAGTATCCATCCAATATGTAAGAACCCATATTGCTTCTTTTCGCTTCAATTATTTCAATCTTCCCTTGGTTTTCTAAGTCAACCAAGTAATCTAGCAAACCCGAAAGATACCCGCGGCTTTCCATATAATTCAATGAGAGTTGATCTGCCAAAAGGTCTGAGTTCAACAAGCTCCTTTCCGGTTCCACATGAATCACTTTAGAGGGAGACATTTTTAGTAACCATTCAATAAAGGCGCTAAATTTTGTTCCCGTTTGCTCAAGTGCAGCGAATGTAGCTACCGCAGTGCCTTTCCAGTCGGTTGCACCCTCAAATTTTGGGTTAAAGAAGTCAAATTTTGCACTTCCTATCTCTTGACTCAAGCTTTGTGTTCTATTGATGCTTTCAATGCAAGCTTGGGAAGTTGAGACCCAGTCCAATCCCGTTAGTTTAATTTCAGGGAACAAGGAATTAATGTGGACTAAATTGTGCCCTGTTCCGCATCCAATTTCTATTAGGTTCTCAAGGTTTTCTCCAAGGACGTGCTTTTCAATCAAATGTGCTTGAATTATTCTTAGCATTTTCAATTCCATTAGTGGAGTTCCTGGCCGCACAAACTCACCTTTAATTCGCACAAATTCGTACTTCTGAAAATACTTAGGAATTAGATCTGCCAGGTCTTTCGATTCGCTGAATGATGTCAAGTTTTGCCCCCAGCCAGCTTCCCACTGACTTTCCCGTTCCGGACCAGAAACTGGGAGCAACTTATTACTTGTTATCTTTTCGATATCTTCCTTAATCTCCGCAATTTTAAGTGGGTTCAATACCTCATATTCAAGATTGTCTGGGATGTAACCGCTTGCAACCAGGCCTAAATTATCGCCTAGCAACTTTTCGATAGTTTCCTTTGAAAGTTTGTGGCTCATATCTTTAATGAACCTCCACTATTCTTTTGATTGACATACCAATCCACAGTTTTCGTTATTGAGATGTCGAAGGGGGTGTATTCAAAGTTGCTAAGGGCGCGAAATTTAGAATTATCTGTGGACTGAATCTTCCTTCCTCCCTTTTTACCAGTATCGAATTCAAGATTACATGGATTAATTCCCAGAGCCTTGGCGATTGATTCCGCGCACTGTCGGACAGTAATTTTTTCAGTTGACCCTATATTCAAAAGGGTGTCCTTCGGTTGTCTTTCAAAGCACCACATTATTGCTCGGGCCAGATCGCTAGAATCTGAATATTCCCGAATCGGTGAACCGTCACCCCAGACTGTTAAGTCATTTTCTCCATTCAGTTTTGCATCATAAAACCGTCGAATTAGTGCTGCCGGAAGAATGGACTCGTTTTCTCTGTAATTCATATTGGGTCCAATGATTCCATTCACCAAAACACATGAAACTTCCATCGAATATTGTTGATTGTATGCCCGCATCAAAGGTTCCATCATGCGCTTGGCGTATGCGTACGAATAATCTCTGCCAAGAGCTGGCGCGGCGTGAAGACTGCTTTCTGACGGATTGTCGATTCCCTCGGAGTAACAAGCTGTTGATAAAGTCATAATGACTCTGGGAATATTGAGTTTCCTTGCCAGTTCCAGCACATTAATTGCCATGAGCATGTTTTCTCGAAAAATATCTGCCGGTTGGGTATCGCTCAGATGGGCGCCACCACTTTTTGCGGCCAAATGAATCACACCATCAATTTTCTTGTGATGTAGTTTCTCATCCGCCCAATCCGAAATACTTCCTTGATCTGTCAGGTCACATTCGAACGAACGTGGATATAGACCCAAATTTCCTAATTGATTCTTGAGGGCTGACCCAAGAGGGCCTCCCGATCCAGTAACCAAAATCATTCAGCTATAGTATATCAATCGACGAATTTACCGCGACTAATCAATTATAAAACTTCCAAGTAGCTTACTGAATACTTCATCCAGAGGTAGATTGTCTATCCCAAAAAGCCTACAATAAGGAAAGGTTAATTTCAGTACTAACTTGACAGCTGAATCGGGAGATTGGTCTCGACACAAAGGATTTTCTAGAATTTTACAAGCTGCACATCGAAAATCCTCTGACAGATTGGAATTTCTTGAGGTTGGGGTTTGGGCCGGTTGGTCAACAGCGTCTTGGATAAAGGCCCTTAGAAAAATGAAGGTGGATTTTCAAATAACAGCAATTGATAACTGGAATTCAGGGTACACAGCTGCTGACATTCACGCAAATGAACATTACTCACGTATGAACGCAATGGCCAATAGTGGTGATATTGAAACTCTTTTTCGAAGGAATATGTCAGAGTTGTGCAGTTTTGACGAGATAACAATTTTGAAGAATGAAAGTAACATTGGTTTACGTGAATTACCACACGGGTACTTTGATTGTATCTCGCTGGATGCCAACCATTTGTACGACGCTGTACTCGAAGATTTGAGGCTTGCGATTCCGCTTTTGAAGGAAACAGGAATATTGTGTGGCGACGATCTGGAGATTCAATACAACGATATTCTCGAAGAATTTGATTTCAATTCAGCCCGTGAGTGGGAATATTTGAGCAGCGGTATCGGTTTTCACCCAGGCGTAACCCAAGCCGTTTGGGAAACATTTGGAAAAGTAAAAGCTTGGAATGGGTTGTTTGTCGTTGGAAAGCAAGGTCAGGAACCTGTAAATGTGAACTTTCCATCCGCATTTCAAATGTTTTTTGCTAGAAAACCTTATAGTTCCAGAGTTCAATTTTTACAACTTATCATTTACAGAATTCATGTTTTGCTGAGACCAAAGATTAGAATTAAGAAAATAGTTAACTCTTTCTTGAAGATTCCTTAAAATTTATGACTTAAGGTTTGAAATCAAATGTTCTGCAGAGTAACCTAACTCACTCTGCATTATACCTAAGTTTAAATTTTCAACGATAAATCTAGAAGGAGGACCTAGCCGTGTAACCCTTATTAAAATCTCATTACGTTGCAGAAACAAGACTAATTCGCTGTAAACTCCAGCATTTTCCCAGGATTCTTCGACTATCAAGATTTTTTTTCTACCTCGAATTACATCACAAATCACACGAGTGTCGAGTGGACGTAGGTACGTTAGGTGATGCCAATCAAATAATCCTGTTTCTAGCCTTCTGGCTTCGCTGACAATTTGAGATGCTCCACCTGTAGAAATAACTAAGTTTTCTGATCTGGTTGAAGCAATTCCCACAGATTCGAGTGTGTCCACGTCCTTTTCTCCGAATTTTCCGATTTGAATATACGTACTCTGTGTTGACGCAACTGCTTTCCTAAGGACACTTTTCAGTTCATCTGGGCCTGCGGGTGCGGCTACATTTAGTGTCGGGATAAGAAGCGCTAAACCTAGATCTTCCAGTGCGTGGTGTGTTGGGCCACTTTTAGAGTACGTTAAACCTCCGCCAGCACCGACGATAATCATTTTGCATTCGTTATACCCCGCTAGTACACGAATTTGCTCATAAGCTCGGGAATTCATGAATGAGGCTATTGAATAAATTACTGGGGTAAATCCTTCTTTCGACAAGCCCGCTGCGAGACCAACCATACCTGCTTCGGCAATTCCCACATTTATGTACCTATCTGGAAATCTCTGTTTGAAGCTGTCAAAGACTCCAAATCCGAGATCGGCGGTAATAAAAACTAGTGACTTATCAATTGAAGCTATTGATTCTAGCTCTTCCGCTAGGGCGCGCCTCACTTGAATAGCTCAACAATCTCAGGGCATTCGACATGGGAATTCAATTCCTTCAATGCGGTCACAAGATCCTCATCGCTTGGTTTTCTGTAGTGCCAAACCACACCGCTCTGCATGCTTTGAACTCGTGCATTCCTTTTTGTATCTGCCAGAATTGCGGTCGGTTTAGTTTTTGATTCCGTTGAGTACTTCAGCGCGTCCAATAAGTCAGATAATGAATGTCCATCTACCTCAATCACATCCCAACCAAAAGATTCAAATTTTTTAGTGAGTGACCCGCCACCATTAACTTCATAATACTCGGCCACCGATTGGACAGCATTCATATCGACAACTGCAATAAGGTTTCCTAATTCAAGTGAGGCAGCAATCAAGGCTGCTTCCCAAATACTACCTTCGTTGGTCTCTCCATCACCAATTATTACCACCGAATACTGGTTGCGCTTGTCTAACTTGGCTCCATAAGAAATTCCGGCTCCCACGGAAAGCCCATGTCCCAGACTCCCCGTTGAAAGCACGACTTCACTCAACAAATGTGACGAAACATGAATGCCATAAGGAGAGTTGTCCTGATTAAACTTCAAAAGTTCTGAGCGGGGAATTCTCTCAAATTCTGCAATGGTTGAATAGTATGCACAGGCTGCATGTCCCTTGCTTAAAATCAACTTCATGATTTGGTTTTCAAAATGCGAAAAAGCAGCAATAAGTAGATCGATACAACTCAGGCTAGAGACTAGATGTGCGTCTCCAAACTTGTGGCCCATTAGCACTGTGGAAGTCGAGGCGCGAATGGCCATAGAATTTAACTCAGGTATGCTGCGCATTCATTGATAATATCATCTTGGCGCATGCAAAGAGAGGATTGGAACAAATTGAACTCAAAACTTGAAAAATTCGATGCTGTTGTGATTGGAGCTGGAATTTTAGGACTGACAATTACCTACTCCTTACTTAAATCGAATCCCAAAATTAAAGTTTTAGTCATTGAGAAGGAAGGAGCCTCAGGGCTCCATGCCAGTGGTCGAAATTCGGGTGTGCTCCATTCAGGTATTTATTACAATCCCGGATCCTTAAGGTCTAAATTTTCGGCACTTGGTAATTTAGAAATGAAGGAGTTCTGTTTTGAGGAAGGTATTCCTGTCTCGAATGTGGGGAAAGTAATAGTTTGTTCATCTGAGTCTGACGTAGGACGACTGGAGCAGCTTTACACTCAAGGGAAGCAGGCTAATTTAAATGTTGAAATTCGAGAATCTTCTGAACTGGCGCGGTTCGAACCGCTTGCAAAAACAGTTGGGGGATTTATTTGGAGCCCAAATACGGCTGTTGTCAATCCAGGACAAGTCATAAATTGTCTAACTGGAAGATTACGTACTGCTGGAGTCCACTTTGCATTTAATTCAATTTTTGTTACCGAATCTGATAATTCGATTGTCGTGAATGGCTCAAGAATCCAATTCGAGATTTTGATTAATGCAGCGGGTGTAAATGCCGATAAAATTGCTCATAAATATGGTGTTGGACTTCAGTTGCAAATGTTCCCAATAATGGGGAATTATTGGAAAACAAACTCTGAGAATTTGCCCCTTAAAACTCTCGTCTACCCGGTCCCTAATCCCGTAAACCCATTTCTCGGGGTGCACTTCACGATAACTACAGATGGAAAAATTAAGCTTGGTCCAACGGTAACCCCAATTCCCAGCCGCTTTGGCTACAAAATGTGGCCGCCAGATTCTTTCAAGGAAATGTTCGAAATTATTGGTGCTGGGATTTCTCTGTTGAAGGGCAAGGAAAACAATCTGCCCAAGATTTTACTAGAGTCAATTAAGTCTTTGACTCTTGAAGGGGTTGTTGGAAATGCGCGAGAACTTGTTCCAGCAACTACACAAGTCAAGTTTTGGGAAAAAACGATTCCGGGAACTAGAGCTCAACTTGTAGACCGAAAACGCGGGATACTGGTCCAGGATTTTGTGGTTGAAAAATCTGGAAAAACAATACATATACTGAATGGGATTTCCCCAGGTTGGACAGCGAGTTTCCCATTTGCGAGATGGATAGTGGATCAATACGTTAACTAAGCAAAAAAATAAATATGATTAGTGTGGTTCGCATCTTTAGTAATGCAAGAGGGTTCGCGACGAGAATTTGACTTCCATGACATTTTTATCATTTCTAAAATAAATTGATTTTATTTTATATCTTATTATCTTAAATACTTCTCAGAGAAGGAACCTTAAGTTAGGGTCTCTTTTAATAATGGTTATCTGGTGACGCGAAATATCAACCATTTGCCATCCAAGCTTACAAAATCCATGAAGAATCTTTTGTAACTCTCTATAACTTTTCCATTTTTCTCTAAGTCGCTTAAAACCAACATGAAACAGAAATTCCGCTTGAAAGATTATCACATCAAATTCCAAAGGTTCCTCAATTAGTTTCGACAAAATCTCTTTTTCAGCTCCTTCTATATTTAGTTTTAGTATTCGTGGTGACTTATTATGTAGAAGCTTTTTCTCTTCCACAATATCCCAAAGTGATCTTATTTCTAGCTCCTCTTCACTTACTTGTTCTAGCCTAAATATGTTTACAATCGAGATGTTGTTACCACTGTACCGAAATTTTCCTGCTTTATCCCAAAGTCCAAAGTTCTCAATGACAGCATCTGTGCCCTCAAATTGGTTTTTTGACATCTTGTAACAGTTCCGCTCTGGCTCAAATCCGTAAAAAGCATATCCTTGCTTTAATAACTCTAGTTCAAATGAAGAGTCTCGACCAAGCCCTACGCCCCAAATTGTTCCTTCTTTAGTCAAAAGAGATTTTGGAAAAAAGTAGCCAGAATAACTATTTCCGACAAAAACGCATTGAATTTTCTCTTTAACTGGAAACTCAATCTTGATTAATCGCCTATAAAAACTATTTTGAAACTCAAATAAAACTATTTTTAGCTGAGATTTAACATTAAGAACCATGTGATTTCACGCTCTCTCGCTGCAAGATTTGCATGCGGTCTATATCAAGTGGCTATACACTAATGGTGCCGGTAGTGGTTTTCCAGTTTCTAGTGTAAAGCCCCAAAAAGAATTAGCTACTTAGTTTCATAATCCAAAGTTCCGAAAGGCATTCGACTCTAAGACAATGAGTTTTCTACCGGAACTTGCCAGCTTAGAAATTTCTAGGACTCACCATCAAGAACACATTTCTCTATTTTTTTGATCAAGCTACTTGCACACTCTATTTGGCCACTATCTCTGCCTAGGCGTCTCTTTGCTGGATTTGGCATGTGTGGTAACTCCCTAGAACTGGTTCCACAAAATTGCACAGTGGGCAAGTGATTGAAAATAAAGAAAAATGATTTTTGAGGTTTTGTAAAAGTATGCGCGACTCCTATGACTCGGACTTGCTCCAATGTTAAAGGTTCATCTCGGTGGGCCCTGTCGGGATCGAACCGACGACCCACGGATTAAAAGTCCGTTGCTCTACCGACTGAGCTAAAGGCCCATCACTTTACGGATACAAACCTACACTACCCTAAGACAGACTTGATAAAATGGGGACATTAGGAAACATGTTTGGAATGCAAGGGGGAAACATTCTGGCGTCCCTTTTTTCTAGGGGATTTTTATTGTTTTTGAGAAAAGCTAGCTTAGTGAATCTGCAAACTGGGTTCATATTCAATCGGATGACATTAAAATCGAGAACAGGCAAAGAATTCAAAAAACTTGGCCTAATGGGGAAGCGCTCAAGCCAATAGATTTTCTCTACATCGACACTTCACTTGAGAACTTTCACGCCCTGGAAGAGTTGCAGAGTTATATTCTTCTTGTTCGGCCGGGTGGTTTGGTAGTGCTTCATGACACAAACCTAAGCGCTGTTTCTCATTGTAGGCTGAATGGAAGCGTTGGATATGGTTGGAATAACAATCGAGGCGTTGCTAGAGTGATTGAGGAATATTTCAGAATTAGTCTGCGAGACAAAGTTTTCTACTCAGCAATAAATTTAGAGCTAATTTCCGATCTAATCTATTTTCCTTGGAATAACGGTCTTACAGTCTTGAAACTTAAGAGTGAAACTAATAATTATCAGTGACAATGCAGCAACAGTGACTTGGAATTGTTGTTTCAAATCTACTTCTTCAAAGTACTTTAAAATTAACGAGTAAATCAAGTATGGAGCAAGAGAACCGAATATAGTTCTCAATTCAACTTCTGAAAACTGTTCCTGGAATATCTTTAGGAGAACCACCATAACGGCGATTATCGCTGTATTTCGCAAGTTCTCCACTCCGCTTGGAACAAGAGCAAAAGGTAGTGCAACCAAAGCGACTTTCAATCTATTTGAACTAATTACATACGCAAAAAAGATAGAAATAGCAATAGCAAGATCATAATAGTGAAAAAAAATACCGATGCTTGGAAGTGTCAAAGCCATCAAGTAGTAGTTCACTGGCCTATACTCAGCCGAATGCATGTTGGTAAGAAAATAAAAAATTAATATCAGAAATAGTGCTATTGAAAGGAAGGAAGTTATCTTTGGGTCTATTCCAAGCCTTTCCAGTAGTGGCCAAATTACTAGACTCTCTCCTAATTCTGCTTGTGATTTTGCGTCATAAAGCCCCAATAAGGTTCTTAACCAGCTCAATGACAAGAAATTCCCGTTTATCAAGGACAAAATGCTGTGATTAAAAACTAATAACCCGAATACACTCCAAATCAATTTTAATTTTTTTTCTATCCCCAAAAAGATGATTGTCATTAGCACAAATATATGTGGTTTTGTGTCCAATGCGAAAACAAGCATAAAGCAACCAACTAATTCGAAAATTTTTGATTTTGAGTTCTTTACCAGTCTAATGCCACAACCAGCTAGTAGAGCTAATAAGCCAGTTATTTGAATATTGACCAGGTTTTCGCGAGTTGCAGAAAACCAACAAATTATCAGGTAGATAGATAAGTTATCTCGATAGGATAATTCAGTAAGTGAGTTAACAAGGAATAATAGTCCTAGCATTGCAAGTATCTGAAACGCGATTGCCAATGCACCCTTTGGCACAACAAAATCTACTATTCCGAAAAAGGGAAGAAGTGAAGGACCTAATCGCATGGCTGGATCTGAATAAGGATCTAGGCCTTGTAGAAAATTCGATCCTGCCCTTAAATATGTGCCAAGATCACGCATTCCAGGTTCGGTTCCTCTATCCACTCGAGCCGATCCCATACGATAAATGAAAACTAAGGTGGGAACGGAGAAAAGAAATAGTGAAGCGACTACTTGCAAACGAAAGCGAACTAAAATGGCTGTCTCCCACCCGTCTCAAGCCAGTTGGAGTTTATCGGCTTGACCAGCTTTCAGTGATTAAGTGATGTAGATGTTCTCGGTGTTCTGCGCCTACTTTTTAACGATACACTTCGCACCCCTCTAGTCCCCATCGTCTAGGGGCCTAGGACAT
>SXGQ01579054.1_pt1 | contig 36923 bp, 27 predicted proteins | sample 3178371 | NCBI WGS metagenome assembly SXGQ01 (sample SAMN11356859, study PRJNA531348) | freshwater metagenome | isolation source: freshwater sample F1-20 | place: China: Fuxian Lake, Yuxi | collected 2017-12-25 | reverse complement strand
GGCCAACGCGCCGGCGGCCTGTTCGGCCGACAAGGCGCGCGCGGCCCCGGCCGCGGCCAGCTTCACGCGACGCAGCTCGAGCGCGCCCGCCGGCACGGCCTCGCCGCGCCGCACCGGCTGGACGAGCACGGCTTGCTGCGCGTACTGCGACACTTCGAAGGTCGCGAACGATGTGCGCCACGGCTGGCCGTCGATCCAGACTTGGATGCCGACGGTCCAGGCGCCGCTCGCCGACGCGCGTTCGTCGAGCACCGCCTTCAACTGGAAGCTCGCGGCGTCGTCCGGCTCGGGCACCACGAGCTGCTTGGGCTCGCCCGACGGGTTGATCTCGCAGTCGTGGCCCGCGAAGCGCGCGCGCAGCGCGTCCTCGGCGAGGCGCGCCAGATCCTTCGCCTCGACGACGCGCGTGGCGGGGGTCGCCTTGCACGCGTCGGCTCCCGACACCACGGCCTTGGAGCCGCTGGCGGCAACCAGCTTGGCGACTTGCGCCGCTTCGAAGCGGCGCGTCCAACCCGGGGCGGGCGCGCCACCGAGTTCGAGCTGGCCGAGGCGCGCGGCTTCGTCCGGGGCCAGCGCCGACAAGTCGGCGACCTCGGACAAGGTGACGGTCGCGCCGCGCACGGAAGCCTCGGGCTTCAGCGCGATGTTCGCGGCGAGGACGGCTGTGCCGATGGCTGCGATCATGGCGAAGGCCTCAGCGCACCATCTGGTTGACTTGCTGGAGCATCTCGTCGCTCGCGCGGATGGCGCGGCTGTTCACCTCGTAGTTGCGCTGCGCGAGGATCAGCGAGACGAGCTCGTCGACGACCTGCACGTTGCTGCGCTCGCGATAGCCCTGCTTCAGGACGCCCGTGCCCGTCTGGCCGGCGACGCTCGAAGCGGCCGGGCCGGACGAACCGGTCTCGGTGTAGTAGTTGCCGCCCTGGGCCTTCAGGCCGGCGGGGTTGGGGAAGCGCCACACCTGCAACTGGCCGGCCGTCGTGGGCGTGCCGCCTTCGCTGGCGAGCGTCGAGAACGTGCCGTCCTCGCCGATGGTGACGCTGATCACGTCCTGGCCGATCTGCGGCGCGCCATCGAGCAAGTAGCCTTCGGCGGTCGTCAGCGAACCGTTCGCGTCGCGATGGAAGTCGCCATCGCGCGTGTAGCGGTACTCGCCGTTGGGCATCTGGATGCGGAAGAAGCCCTCGCCCTGGATCGCCAGCGAGAACTGGCCGCCGGTCGGCTCCAGCTCGCCTTGCTGGAAGATCTTCGACGAGCCGGAGACCTCGGTGCCCGTGCCGACCTGCAGGCCGGTCGGCGTGCGCTGCTCGCCGGCCGTCACGGCGCCGGGCTCGCGGTAGGTCTGGTAGAGCATCGAACGGAACGACAACTCGCTCTTCTTGAACGAGCTGGTGTTCGCGTTGGCGATGTTGTTGGCGATGGTGTCGACCTGCATCTGCTGGGCCTTCATGCCCGAGGCGGCGGTCATCAGCGCGCGAATCATGATCTGGTCTCCTTCTGGTTCACTTCGGCTGGTTCAGCCGCTTGTAGCTCTGGTCGATGGTGCGCATGACCGTGCTGCCGTTCTCGAAGTGGCGCTGGGCCACGATCATCGAGACGAGCTCGTCCATGCTGTTCGCGTTGGCTTGCTCAAGCGCGCCTTGGTGGACGCTCGCCTCGGCCTCCTTCTCCTGCACGCCGCGCGGCGCCATCCAGGCGGCGCTGCCGATGCGCACGAGGCGCTCGCGCTCGTCGAAGTCGACGACCTTGAGGCGTCCGACTTCGTTGGCGCCTTGGCGCACGACTCCGCGCGGATCGACGACGATCGGGTCGCCGATCGCCTGCAGCGAGCCCGCGCCCGCGCTCCACGCCACGGCGAAGCCGTCCTCGCTCTGCAGCACGCCCTGTTCGTCGAGGTGGAACGAGCCGGCGCGCGTGTAGGCGGGGCCCTTCTCCGTCTCCAGCACGAAGAAGCCCGCGCCGTCGAGCGCCAGATCGAGCGGGTTGCCCGTGCGGCGCAGCTCCCCTTGCGACCAGTCGGTGACGAGCGTGGTCTTCGAGTTCGCCCCGGCGCCGCGGCCGGTAGAAGTCGTGACGGGCAGGAAGCGCTTGAAGCCCGTCGTGCCCAGGTTGGCCAAGTTGTGGGTGATGGCCTCCATCCGGCGTTCGCTGGTGGAGAGGCCGCCCACGCTGAGGTTGAGTCCGCTGTCCATGGCGCTGCATGGGGAGCAAGCGGGAGGCCAAGTGCGCGAACCCCCTCCCGGGGCCGGCGAGGGGCTCGTGGAAGGACCGGGAGCGCGGCCCGGGAAGGAACTTCCGCCTCGACCCGGAAGAAAACGCGGCCCTCAAAGGATGCGCCCCGCCGCCGGGCAGTGGCGACGGGGCGCGGACGCGGCCGGGGGCAGTCCGGCCGAACCCGTGTGCTGGATCAGATGAGGTTGACGGTCTCGCGCAGGACTTCGTCCTGGGCCGTGATGACCCGCGCGTTGGCTTGGAAGCCGCGCTGGGCCTCGATCAGGCGCACGAACTGCTCGGCGGTGTCGACGTTGGAGTTCTCCAACGCGCCGCCGACCACTTCGCCCGCCGCGCCGGCGAGTCCCGCGCCGAGCACCGGCTGGCCCGAGTTCGCCGAGGCCATCCACAAGCCGTCGCCGCCGGCCGTGAGGCCCTCGGGGTTGCCGAATACGGCGACGCCGACCTCGCCGAGCGAACGCGACTGGCCGTTGGTGTAGAAGCCGAGGATCGTGCCGTCGGCGTCCACGGAGATGTTCGCCAATTGCCCGGCGCCGAAGCCGTCCTGCGTCTTCACGAGCACTTCGCCGTCCGAACCGTACTGCGTCAGTCCGCCGAAGTCGCCGGCGGAGCCGAGTTCGAGCGACATGGACTGCGGGCTGGTCTGTCCAGAGAACTGGACAAGCACCTCGGTGTCGACCGCGCCCAGGCCCACGGGATCGCCCGAGTCGTCGAAGGCGATGCCCGCGATGGGGTTCGACAGCACGACGCCGTCCTCGGCGGGCACGCTGGCGGTCGCCGTCCAACTGCCGTCCTGCTGGCGCGCGAAGGTCACGGTCAAGGTGTGCGCCACGCCGGCCGAGTCGTAGACCTCCATCGAGGACACGACCTCGTCGGAGGCCGTGCCTTCGGTGGTCGTCTGCACCGCGTAGTCGGTCCAGTCCATGGATCCGACATTGCCGCTGGCGTCCTCGAGCGAAAGCAGGAGCTCGGTCTCGCCCGCCGTGTCGGCCCCCACCACCAGTTGCCCGGCGGCGTTCAACGAGACTGTCGCGTCGTCGTAGAGGCCGTCGAGGAAGGCGACGAAGTCGTCGACCGTCGTGCCGTCCACGCCGTAGGTGAAGGTGGCGTTCACCGGCGTGCCGTCGGCGTCGACGCCCGACACGAGGATCTGGTCGCCGTTCTGGTACGGATCGACGCGACCTGGCAGGTCGTTGAGGTCGGTGGTGGGACCCACCGCGGCCTCGGTGCCCGACACGAGCGTGGTCGGCAGGCCCAGCGTCGACACGAGGTCGCGGTTGGTCGGGCCGCTGGTGAAGCGGATCGAGGCGTCCTCTCCCACCCGATCGGTGGCGACCTCGACTTGTCCAGCCGCGTTGACGCTGGCCGACACGCCGTCGAGGTCGTCGATGGCGGCGGCGACTTGCGCCGCGTCGATCGAGCCGGACGCGCTGGTCACGGAGACTTGCTGCGGAGCGCCGCCGGAGACGCTGACATTCAACGACCACGTCTCGCCGGCGGGCACGGCCCACGGACCGGTCGAGGTCGCGGCCACGGTCGCGGGCTGGCCGTGCTTCATGCCTTCGGCGCCGGTCAGCACCTCTTGCAGCGGGCCACCGACCTCCTTGGGCAGGTTGCCCACGAGCTCGAGCATGCTGGTCGCCTGCGGCGCGAAGACGGAGTCCGTGTCGAGCGTGATGGCGGAACCGGTGCCGTCCAGCACCTGATATCCCGTGCGTTGGTCGACGAGGTTGTTCTGGCCGTCGAGGCCGAAGGTGCCCACGCGCGTGTAGTACGTGTCGGCGCCGCCCTGCAGCGCGAAGAACCCGCGACCGGAGAGCGCCAGGTCGAACACGCGACCGGTGCTGTTCAAGGCTCCTTGGCCGAAGTCGCGACCGATGTCCGACAACGCCACGCCCATGCCGATCTGCACGGGATTGCGGCCACCGTAGCCGTTGGCCGGCCCCGATGCGTGGCGCAGCGTGCTGTGGAAGCTCGACGAGAAGGTCGCGTGCGAAGTCTTGAAGCCCGAGGTGTTGGCGTTGGCCAGATTGTTGCCGATGACATCGATCCAGTCCTGATGCGCCTTGAGTCCGCTCAGCGCGGTGAACAAAGAAGCCATCGTTCAGCCCTCCCCGTTGGTGCCGCCGTCTGCGGCATCGTTGTCGTTCGTGTCGTTCGTGTCGGTGTTCGAGTTCGTGTTCGTGGTCGCGCCGTCGTTCGCGTCGTTGGCGGGCGGCGGCGCGGGTTCGTCGACCTGCACCACGGTCGCCAGCGGGACGTCCTCGGCCCCGACGCGCAACACGGCGAGCCCGTCGACGATCTTCACGCTCGAGACGACGCCGGACCGTTCCACGCCGGTGGTGGCGTCGGCCCAGGTGACTTGCTGGCCGATCAGCGCGCTGGAGCTCGTCAACTGCTCGAGCAAGGCGTTGTTCTGCTGCAGGACGGCGAGACCGACGATGTTCTCGTTCATCGTCTGCATCTGCTCGAGCGAGCTGAACTGCGCCAACTGCGCGATGAACTGCTGGTTGTCGGTCGGCGCCATCGGATCCTGGTTTCGGATCTGGTTGACGAGCAGCTTCATGAAGGCGTCCTTGCCCATGGCCTGCCCGCCGGTCGCCTGCGCGGCTCCGGCGATGGGATCGGTGGCTTGGATTCCGGTGATCATCGTGCGTGTCCTCTCAAGCGAAGGTGTCCACGCCCCCGTCGCGCGCGACTCGGCGCGCCACGAAGGCGAGTTCGTCCGGGGTGGCCGCGCGCAGGTCCGTCGCGGGCGCGGCTGCGCGAGCTTGTCGTCCATCGCCGGCCTCGGCGCCGCCGCGGCGGCCGTCGAAGCCCAGCGAGAGCGACAACTCCTGCGCGTCCAAGCCGGCGCGCGCCAGTTCGGCGCGCAACTCGGGCAAATGGCGTTCGAGCGCCTCCAGCGCCTCGGGTCGTTCGGCGCGCAAATTCGCGCGCACGCGCCCGCCCTCGACGCTCATGCGGATGTGGATGCGGCCGAGTTCGCGCGGATGCAGGTCGACGATGGCCGTGCGCGTCTGCGGCGACAACTGCAAGCCGATCTGGCGCAAGAGGTCCGCGGCGCGCTCGCGCGTCTCGGCCTGGCGGGTGGCGCGCTCGTCGGCGAGCCGCGCGGCCGATGCGGGGTCCTGCGGCTTGCTGTCAAGGATTTCGGACAAGCGTCCGGGCTCGGCGACGACTGCGCGCGCATCGGACTGTCCCGCGGCCTCCTTGCCGGTCTTGGTCGACGCGTCCGTGGTTCCGAGCGCGGCCTCGAGGAGGGCTGGCGCGTCCACGACCTGCGACGCCAAGCCAAGCTCGCCCACCGGCGCGGCGAACGCGACGGGTGCTGCTGGCGCGAGAGGAGTCGCAAGCGCGGGGACTGCGTCGACGACACCGGACGCTTGCGTCGCGCCGGCCTCCGCAGGGTTGGAGAAGGGCGACGAGGGCGGCGCGAGCATCGGCCGCGGCTGGTTGGCGGCGACAGGAGCGGCAGCTCCCGCGCGCCCCGCGGGCGATGTCGGCGCGACTTGGGCCTCGTCGCCCGTCATGCTTGCTCGAGGTTCGTGGGCGTGGGCGGGAGAATCCGAGCCCGCAGGCGCTTTCGCGGCGCCACGCTCGGAGCGAGCGGGAGCTTGCTCCATGCGCCGGGCGCGCAGGTCGTCCCCGAAGTTGCGTTTCGCGGGACGCTCGGAACGCTCGCCTTGGCGATCGTTCTTGCGCTCCACATCCGCCTTGCGCGCGGCGACCAAGTCCGCGCGACGCTCTTCCAACGCCTCGACCGGGGTCGGCGCGGAAGGAGGCGTGGACGAGCGCCCCGTGCCGAGCGCTCGTCCATCTGCTTCTGTGGAACGGGGACCAAGTTGGATCTCCATTGCGCCTCCTTGGGAGCAAGCGCACGGCCAAGACGCACGGAAATGGCCTAAGTCGCTAAAAATAAGAGTGTTACAGCAAACTGGAGTCTCCGAAGCAGGGCACCGACCCTGGCCCGATGCGCATGGATTGCCGGTCCCCACAGCGTGTTCGGGCAGAAATTTCCTCCCGAACGATTGCGCAGAGGGCCCGCGGTCGGCGCATAGCACGCCGCTCCATACAAAGCCGCATATTACGACAGAGGCCGAACTCCGGAGATTTTTGCCCCTTTGCGCGGATTTTGGCACTCCATGCCCATTCCGGCGCCCCCCGTGGAACCCGCGGCGGGGTAGCCTCATCTAGGTCTGAAAGCCTCCTGCCGCGGGGGGCTTCGTCTCGTTGCACGGCGTCTCGACCATACCGCCGAGCCTCGAATCCCGACCCATCCTATGAAGCCGACCCTCCTCGCCTCAGCCCTCGTAGCCCTGTGTTTGGCTCCTGCCGCGTCCGCGCAGCACATCAAGGTCAACTCGCTGGGCATGCAACCGAACAACCCGACCCGTCTGTGGGTCTGCAACCGCGACAACGACACGGTCTCCGTGGTCAACCTGACCACGCGCAGCATCGTGGCCGAGATCCCGGTCGGCGTCGATCCGCGCACCATCTCGTTCTCCGCCGACGGCTCGCGCGCCTTCGTGACGAACAAGCGCGGCAACATTCCGCGCGAGGCCAACGAGATCACGGGCTTCCCCGCCGGTTCCCTGCCCGGCACGGTCAGCGTGATCAACACCGCGACGCTCGCGGTGCAAACCACCTTGTCGGGCGTGGGCGTGGAGCCCTACGGCGTCGCCACGGCGCCGAACGGCAAGTACTTCGTGGTGGGCGGCATGCGTTCGGCGACGCTGCGCTTCTTCGACGCGTCGACCTTGGTGCAGGTCGCGGCCCTCGACTTCCCCAACGACCTGTCGTCCATCCCGGCCGGCATGACGATGGCCGATGTGGACGCCAACCGCGACGGCATGGCGGACCTGGGCAACCCGCGCGGCTTCTCCATCTGGTCGGACAGCTCGAAGCTCGTCATCACGCACCACAAGTCGCCGTACCTGTCGGTCGTGTCCGTGCAGCTCAACGCGCAAGGCGTGCCGACGGGCGCTTCCGTCGCAGCCAAGATCAACACCGACGACTACGACTTCGATCCGGTGTTCAACCCGACCCCCGTGCGCACCATCCAGAGCCAAGGCGAGCCGCGCTTCCTCGAGGATGTGGCGATCTCGCCGGATGGCACGCGCGCCTTGGTGCCGCACGTGCTGCACAACATCAACCATGATGTGAACTTCGACTTCGCCGGCGCGATCACGGGTGACCACGCCAACCGCGTGTACCCCGCGCTGACCATGGTCGACCTCGTGGCCAACAGCTTCGGCGTGGCCGGCGACCTGTCGCGCCGCCTGCACCACCAGATCGCCGACACGCGCACGCCCGCGGAGTACGTGCCCTTCGGTTCGTCGGCGACCACGCCGGCGGGCGACCTCATCTCGCTCGGAGGATCGGGCGTGCCCACGCTGGGCTCGATCGCGACGCTGAAGATCGACGGCCTCCGCCCCGGCGACAGCGCGGTGTTGCTGCTTGGTCGACGCGAGATCCTGCAGGCCTCGCCGATCGTGTCGCAAGGCACCTTCTACGTCGAAGGCCGCGTGACCGTGCCCGTCTTCGGCGACACGGCCAGCTTCGCCATTCCCGCGGCGGCGGCCTACGACGGCCGCGTGTTCGTGGCGCAGGCGCTCGTCACCCGCAACAACCAGAACTACCTGTCGAACGGCCTGCGCATCTTCGTGCGCACCCAGCACAACGCCACGAACAAGCTCGGCCACCACGCCGGGCAGCCGGGACTCGTGTCGTACAACAACGCAGGCAGCCGCGTCTTGATGCTCAACCGCGGTTCGGAGGACCTGTTCCTGTACAAGGTCGCGGGCAGCAACTTCGAGTACATGACGGCGTTCCCGCCGCGCTTCCGCCACCAGGAGCGCCAGCCGCTCGACACGACCACGGCCATGGGCGACATCCCCCTGGGCATGGTGGTGATCGACGACACCAAGACGATCAACGACGACGCCCTGGTGCACATCCACAACGAAGGCACGCGCACGCTGTCGACCTTGCGGGTCAACTGGAAGACCGGCCAGATCTCCAAGGTCGCCAGCCAGCTCCCGCTCGTCACGGGCGTCGACAAGATGACGGCCTCGCAGCGCCTCGGCCAAGAGATGTTCGAGGACTCCTCGCGCGCGCAGATCGCCGACCACTTCAACAACAGCTGCGCTTCGTGCCACTTCGAGGGCGGCGAGGACGGCAACGTGTGGCAGCGCCCCGCCGGCCCGCGCTCGACCATGCCGATGTATGGCGGCATCCGCGCCACCGGCCTGCTCTTGTGGAAGGGCCAGCGCCTGAACGCCGGCGAGACCGGCCCGATGTTCCACGGCGAGAACGGCGGCACCGGCCTGTTCAGCGCCGCCGAGCAGCAGGCGATGATCGATTTCCACGAGACGTTGCCCATCCCGTTGAACCCGCACCGTGATCCGACCACCTTCGGCCTCACCGCCCAGGCGCAGATCGGCAAGGACCTGTTCTTCGGCACCAACGACACGGGCTTCAACCCGGGCAACCGCAATGCCGGTTGCGCCGTGTGCCACCCGCGCGAAGTCGTCAACGGCAGCTTTGCCGGACCGCGCTTCTTCACGCAGGACTTCCTCAACCCCTTGTTGACGACGGGCGACAACCTCGGCCCGGCGGTGGACCCCAACTGCTTCTCGCTGCGCGAGAACATCGTGGCCCTCAACATCAGGAACATCAACTCGGGCTTGAACGTCGACGACGATGGCGACGGCGTGCCGGAGCTCGACCGCAACGCGGACGGCTACAGCGATCTCGAGACCTATGTCCCGATGAACGTCGATGGCCACGACGACTTCCGTCGCGACGACCCGAACAGCTACGAGTGCCCGTGCGACCCGGCGCTCGACGGGAACTGCGACGCGGGCAGCTCGACGCGCATCTTCTCGCGCAGCCCGGGCTTGTTCTCGATCCCCACCAAGCTCGGCGTGTTCGCGACCGCGCCCTACTTCCACGACCACTCGTCGTTCACCCTGCGCTCGATCCTCGATCCGCAGTCGCAGATGACTTCGCCCGTCTACGGCACGCCGGCCTTCCCGGGCCAAACGCCGTATCCCGGCTTGCAGAAGTTCTTCAACGAGTTCCACGACGTGCGCGGACATGAACAGTTCGCGCAAGGTGCCTCCAAGGTTCAAACGACCTTGACCAGCACCAATGTCGACGCGGACATCGAGGCGCTGCTCGCCTACATCAAGTCGCTCTGACTTCGCGGGCGCCGCGGCGCCCTCTCGTCCCTGCGTCCCGTCCGACCACCAGTCGGGCGGGACGCCGCCTGTGGCGGACTGGCGGCGCGGTGCCTCAGGCTTGCTCGACGACTTCGCAACGCCCGTCGTCGTGGCCCACCACGCGCGCGTGCGCCAAGCCCAGGAACAAGCCGGACTCCACCACGCCGGGGATCGCGTCGATGTCGCGCTCGAGGCGCTCGGGATCCGCGATGCCGTGCGCGAAGGCGCAATCGAGGATGGCGTTGCCGTTGTCGGTGCGGTATTCGAGGCCGTCCTTGCCCAAGCGCAACTTGGGATCGCATCCAAGCAACGCGAGGCGCCGCGCCACCGGAGCGAGCGCGAAGGGCACGACCTCGATCGGCAGCGCGAAGGTCGTGCCAAGGCGCTCGACCACCTTGTTCGCGCCGACGACGATGACGACGCGCCTAGCCAGCGAGGCGACGACCTTCTCGCGCAGCAAGGCCCCACCGCCGCCCTTGATCATGCGAAAGCGCGCGTCGATCTCGTCGGCACCGTCGATGGCGAGGTCGAGCGCCACGACTTCGTCGAGGCGCAGGATTTCGATGCCCAACTGGCGCGCCTTGCGCTCGGTGTCGAGCGAGGTCGGCACGCCGCGCACACGTTCGCCGCGCGCCGCGCGTTCTCCCAGGGCTTGCAGGGTCCAATGCACCGTCGAGCCCGTGCCCAGGCCCAGCAACATCCCGGGTTGGGCTTCCGCGGCCGCGCGGCGACCGGCGATCTCCTTGGCGTCCATCGAGCGCGGAGCATAGCGGTCGGCGTGGCGCTTGGCAGACTCGGGCTGGCTCTGGCTGGCTTGGAATCGCTCGGCGCGCGGTTCGAGGGCGCCGCTGCATGATTTGGGCAAGACCGCGATGACTCCAAGGGCCCGTATTGGCGTCCGAAGCCAGCGGCCCTTAAACTGAGATCAGGTCTCAAAATCATGGCACTACTCGCGACCATGGCCCCCGGACAGGCGGCCCGCATCGAAGCCGTCGGCGGAGAGCGTTCCTTCCGGCGGCGCTTGATGGAGATGGGTTTCCTCCCTGGCACGCAGGTGCGTCTGGTGCGCCGCCTCGCCTTGGGCGGCTTGCTCGAGCTGGAGGTGCGCGGGGGCCATGTCAACCTGCGCATCGACGAAGCGGCGGCCTTGCAGGTGCAGCCGCTTTGACGGCGCGCGCATGGACGCTTCCTCCACCGATCGCCGGCCGCTGGTGGCGCTCGCCGGCAACCCCAACACCGGCAAGACCACGCTCTTCAACCGCCTGACCGGTCTGCGCCAGAAGGTCGGCAACTACGCGGGCGTGACCGTCGAACGCGTGGCGGGCGAATGCGCGCTGCCTGGCGGAACCAAGGTGCAGCTGCTGGATGTGCCGGGCGCCTATTCATTGGCCGCCCGGAGCCGCGAGGAGGAGTTGGCGTTGCAGTGCGTGGCCGGCGTCGCGGGCGAACCGCGTCCCGATGCCATCGTGCTCGTGCTCGACGCCACGCAGTTGTCGCGCAACTTGTACCTCGCGCTGCAAGTGCTCGAGCTCGGCACGCCTGTCGTCGTGGCGCTGAACATGGCCGACCAGCTCGCCAAGCGCGGCGAACGCGTCGATGTCGCCGCGCTCGAACGCGAACTCGGCGCGCGGGTCGTGCTCGTGTCCGCCTTGCACGATCGCGACTTCACCTCGTTGCTCGAGTGCGTCGCCGAGGCGCTCGCCGGCGACGGAGGTCCGAAGGGCGAAGGCCGCCAGGACGGGAACGACGCGCGCTCGCCACGCCGCGCCTTGCCGCGGGAACTGGAGGCCGACCTCGCCCAAGTCGCCCGGTGCGTGCCCGAGTCCTGGTCGCTGGGCTCGAACGCACGCGCGCGCGCCTTCGCGGAATGGGCCCTGCTGTCGGTCGAGGAACGCGACGAGTTGGAAGGCGTCCCTCCGGACTTGCGCGCCCGCGCGCTGGCGACGCGACAGGCAGCCGCCCAAGGTGGTCGATCCACCGACGACGAGTTGATCGCGGCGCGCTACGCGTGGATCGACGAGCGCATGTCGGGCTTCGTGGTCCGAGCCTCGCCTTCGCGCACCGCGAGCGAGCGCATCGACGCCGTCCTGCTGCATCCGTTGCTGGGCTTCGGACTGTTCCTGGGCTTGATGGTCGTCGTGTTCCAAGCCTTGTTCGCGTGGAGCGATCCGCTCATCGGCCTGGTCGAGGGCGCCATGGGCCATGTCGGCGACGCCGCGCGCTCCATCTTGCCCGCGGGCTTGTTCGCCGACTTCGTCGTCGAGGGCGTCGTGGCCGGCGTCGGCAGCGTGGTCGTGGTCCTGCCGCAGATCCTGCTCTTGTTCTTCTTCATCGGATTGATGGAGGACACCGGCTACATGGCGCGCGTGGCCGCGTTGATGGATCGCGTCATGCGCGCGATGGGCCTGTCGGGTCGCGCCTTCGTGCCCATGCTGTCGGGCTATGCCTGCGCCGTGCCGGCCATCCTCGCCACGCGCACGATGGAACGGCGACGCGACCGGTTGCTGACCATGCTGGTCGTGCCGCTGATGACTTGCAGCGCGCGCCTGCCCGTCTACACGCTGCTCATCGGCGCCTTGTGGCCGCCCGTGGTGGTGGCCGGGTTCGTGCCGGTGCAAGGGCTGCTCATGGCGGCCATGTACCTGTTCAGCACGCTGGTCGCGTTGGTGGCGGCCGCGGTCCTGTCCCGGACGCTGTTCCGCGGCCAAGGCGCTCCGCTGATCCTCGAGTTGCCCGCCTACCGCGCGCCGCATTGGCCGAGCGTGCTGGGCATGATGGGCCAACGCGCGTCGTCGTTCCTGCGCGAGGCCGGTGGAGTGATCCTCGCCTGCACCATCGCGCTGTGGTTCCTCTTGAGCTTCCCGAAGGACGAAGCGGCGCAAGCGCGCCACGCGCAGACGGTGGTCGCGGCCGCGACCTTGCCCGAGGCCGAACAAGCCTCCGCCGTCGAAGCGGCCGACGCGCGCCTCGCGTCCGACTCGTTGGCCTCGAGCTGGGGTGGACGCTTCGGCCATGCGATCGAGCCGCTGATCGAGCCGTTGGGCTTCGACTGGAAGATCGGCGTGGGCCTCGTCGGCGCGTTCGCCGCGCGCGAGGTGTTCGTGTCGACGATGGGCGTCGTCTACGGCATCGGAGGCGGCGTCGACGAGGAGTCGGACACGCTGCGCGAGGCCATCAAGGCCGAGGCGCACGCCGATGGACGCCCGGTCTACACGCCGCTCGTGGGCTTGTCCCTGATGGTGTTCTTCGCGCTGGCTTGCCAGTGCATGAGCACCCTGGCCGCGATCAAGCGCGAGACGCGTTCGTGGGGTTGGCCCGTGTTCTTGTTCGTGTACATGACGGCTCTGGCGTGGGTCGCGAGCTTCGTCGTGCACCAGGGTGGACTGCTGCTCGGGCTGTGAGCCCAAGCCCTGCGTGGGGCGTGGGCTAGCGCAGGTCTTCCACGGTCAACTCGTGCTTCGCGAGCCCGTCCCCGGCGCGCAAGTCCAACGGCCACTCGAAGGCGCGCGGCGCACCATCCAAGCCCGGGGCGAGCACGCGCAAGAAGCACAAGAGCGGCGGCAAGCCGCGCAGGGCGACCTTGGCGCGCACGCCGTCTTCGAGGTGCCGCGGATCGAGGAACCACGCCGCGGCGAGCGGTTCGTCGGGCTCGTGCTGCGCCACCACTTCAAGCCGCAGCCAACCCTCCGCGACCAGCTCCGGCGGAAGCTCCAAGGCGATGTCGGCGCGGCGGCCCTCGCCAAGTTCGATGTGCATGGGCGCACGCGGCGGGGCACCCGTCTTGGCGATGCGCACCACGCCGAAGCAACGCGCGTCCTGCACGTGGGCCAACCACGCGAGATCCGCGTCGGCGCCCGCGAACACGAAGCGGCCCATGTCGTCGGTGGTCGTTCTCGCGGGCTTGCGCACGACGGAAGGCAAGCGCGTGGGCAGCCAAGCCAATGGAGCACCCGCCAAAGGTAGACCCGAGGCGAGCAGCACGGTGCCGCTCAAGCTCGCGCGTTCGGCATCGGCGGCGATGGCACCGGGCTGCGCCACTGGATCATTCGCCGCTTGCGCGCGACGGAAGCGGCGCAGGTCCACGACCTCCCGCAAGGTCTGATCTCCAGCGCGCAGATCGACCGGCCATGCCAAGCTGGGCGCGTGCGGGTCGCGCTCCAGGAAGGCGTGCACGCGCAGCTCGTACAGAGCCGGCTCGAGCAAGTCGAAGACGAGCGGCTCGGGCTCGGGCGCGTCGAACCAGTCCCAGAAGGACGAACGCGAGCCACGCGCCACCGCGTGCGCGACGAGAGTGCGCTCCGCGTCGATGCGCCGCAGTTCCACCGGGAAGCCCACGTCTTCCTCCTCCGACTCGAGGATCAAGACGAGGCGTCGTGCGCCGGGCACGATCATGTCCACCACCGCGGCGCCGGCTTCGGGCACCACGACCTTGGCGATGGCGCGCAGGACCTGGCTGGGACGCGACTCGAGCTCCAGGTGCCACTCGCCGGGGGACAAGTCGCGCAGCTCGAAGAAGCCCGCGTCGTTCGTGATGGCGCGCGCTCCCACGAGCGGAAGCCGCCAGCCGAAGTCCGCGTGTGGACGCGTGGCCGCCACGGCGCGCGCGGCAAGTGGCGCGTGCGTCTCGTCGTAGAGGTGTCCCACGATGGACGAGGGCGTGGAGGCCGCCGCCTCGCCTGGGGCGCGCTGCACGTCCCCTTCGAGGGGCGTGGTCGACGCACCCAACGCGACGCGCGGCGATGCATCGTCCGTGGATGATCGAGCCGCCGCCAAGGAGACCGACTGCGTGCTCGCACGCGCACGGGAAGCCGTCGGTGCTTCGGTCGCGGGCGAAGTGGTGCGCGAGTCGGACCCGCACCACGCGAAGAAGGCGGCTGCGAGCACCGCCAAGGTCCAAGCCGGCGCCTTGCTGCGCGCGTCCAACTTCAAGGGCCCACGGGCGGCGTGAACGTGCAAGGACAAAGCTCGAAGCACTCGCAATGCATCGAGTACACGAGCCGGCTGTACGTGGTCGAGTACAAGCCGAGGTTCCAGCTGTAGCTCGCGGGGCAGGCGAGTTCCCAGCAAGTCCGCAGCTCGATGCAAGCGCCCTCGAGGAACTCGTTGTTGAGCTGCGAGCCTTGGCTGTCGCGCAACTTGCCGCCGTGGTTCGAGACTTGGATGGCGACCTGGCCTTGGTTCGACGACGGAGTCCCCGCCACGGGATCGTTGCGCCCGGGCCAGTCGAGCTCCTCGACGACGATGCGCCCGGTCCATTGGCCGCCAGCGCCGCACGGAGTGCCCGAGCCGCAACCATCGACAGGGTTCGACCATTGGCTGGGCCGAGTGCAGGTGATCGTCGCGCTGTTGCCGGATGCGACGCAGCGCGCGTTGGTCTCCTGTGGAGTGGACGCCGCGAAGCCGCAGTCGGAACGCGAAGGAGCGACGAGCATGGCCAGGGCGAGACCTGGAACCACGATCCTGGACGGCGCTGGGCGGGGTAGATGCACGAAAGACACCTCCGATGCAGACGGGCTCGTGGGGGGCACCTGCTTTGAACAGGAGCACGTGGAAAGCGCAAACACGCTCCGCTTCCCCTAGCAGGAATACGGTGTGCGTCCCGAAGCCGCAAGTCCGCGCCTCGCCATCGAGCGCGGTGCGCGGCCTGATCGGCGCCAAGATGATCGGCACCCGGGTGCAGGGCCTGGTTGCAGGGCCTGGTTGCGGGGCCTGGTTGCGGGCGTCGAAGCAGGCCGCGCCGCGTGGGATCGGCCGCCAGGGAGGGTCGCCAGCGGGCCACCGGACCAATTTGTCAATTCAGTTTGACAAGACGCGGCACGCAGGTCATTTGCCCTCGAGGAAGGCGCGAAACTTGTCCTCCGGTCGCAAGCCCGCGGTCTTGCGCAACACCTTGCGCTCCGCCGGGTCGTAGGCGAGGAAGAACGGCAACGCCACCGATCTGGTCAATTCAGCCTGCAGGCGCTTGTTCTCCTGCAACGCGGGGCCTCCATCGACGTGCAGACGCGCTTCGATGTAGCCTTCCTTGAGGATCCCGGCGACCGCCGGGCGCGGGAAGATCTTCTCTTCCATCACGCGGCAGTTCACTCAAGTGAAGCCGGTGAAGTTCACCAGCACCAGCTTGCCTTCCTGCTTCGCGCGCGCGACCGCGGCTTCGAAGTCGTCCTTGATGATGGCGTGGCCGATCTGCTCGGCCGGGCCTTCGCCACCGCCGATCTTGCTCGAGTAGTTGGGGATGATGGCCGTCATCACGGGATCGACCGAGTGGCCGAGGCCCCCGTACAGGCAGTACATGGCGAACAACCCCGTGGCGAAGCCGCCGACCATGCGCTTGGGCGACACGGTGGCTTCGTCCTCCGAGCCGTACTCGTCCTTCATGCGCACCCAGCCGAACAGGTACGCCATGGCGACAAGGAAGATCCCGGTCCACAGGAACAGGAACAACTCGCGCGACAACCAACCCCAGCCCCAGACGAGATCGGCGTTGGAGAGGAACTTCAACGCGGCGGCCACCTCGACGAAGCCGAGGAAGACCTTGAGGGTCTTCATCCACTCGCCGCCCTTGGGCAACGCCTTGACCTTCTCGGGCACCATCGAGAGGGCCATGAACGGCAGCGCGATGGTCAAGCCGAAGACGCCCATGCCGAGGGCGATGCGGCCCACTCCACCTTGCGAGGCGCCCGTCGACAGCAGCGTGCCCACGAACGGCGCCGTGCAGGTGAACGAGGTGATCACGAGCGTAGCGCCCATGAAGAACACGCCGAGGTAGCCGCCGCGACTGGAGGCGGCGCCGGCCGCGTTCATCATCCACGCCGGCGGATTCAGGTTCATCACGCCGAACAAGGTCAGCGCGAAGACGAGGAACATGCCGCCGATGACGAGGTTCGTCGCCGGGTGTGTGGCGAAGGCGATGATGACAGGTCCAACGACCACGCCGATCAGCACGAAGATGAGCACGATCCCCGCGCCGTAGACCAAGGACAGCGGCAGCGTCGAGCCCTTGCCTCCCGCCGCTTGCTTGGTGAAGAAGCTGATCGTGATCGGGATCATCGGGTAGGTGCAGGGCATCAAGAGCGTGAACAAGCCCCACAGCACCGCCGACAGCAGGAAGGCCCACAAGCCCTGGCCTTCGGTCTCGCCCGAGCCGTAGTCGGTGGTCGCGGCGGCCGCCGTGGATGTGGCGGTGGAGGCAGCGGCCTCTGCGGGCTTCGGCGGAGCCTTGGTGGCGGTCAGGTCGGGCGGGAACTGCTTCCACAACGACTCGACGCCCGCGCCCTCGACCGATTTGGTCTCGTCGTAGGGCGTGCACACGCCACCATCGCCGTTCTCGCAGGTCAGTCCCTTGACCTGCACGCGAAGGTCCTCGAGCTTCGCGCCCGGCTCCGCGACCCCGCGCAACCACAGCCGCAGCTGCTCTACGTGCTCGTACACCTTGACCGGACCGTCGCCGAAGTCCTGGGTCTTGGTCTCCGGCTCGCTCCAGCGCCAATCGCCCCACGCGAAGCCCGCGCCGGAGATCTCGACGGTCGTGGGTTGTCCCACCGCGCCCTTCTCGCCGATGTCGGCCTCGGTCGGCCCGTGGTAGAGGTGCCAACCCTCGTCGATCTCGACGAGGACCGCGAGCTTGACGTCCGAGCCCTCTTGGACTGCGTAGACCGTGGCCGAGGCGTGCGTTTCGTCTTGCTGCGCGCGCGCCAACCCGCACAAGGCGAGGACGCACGCGAGCAAGCTGGCGAGGATGGTCTTCATCTGTCTCCCGGGGCGGCGATGGAGCGGTACGCCCCGATTCGGACCATGTTAGCGCCCGGGTGCGCTCGACGCGCGCTCGACGCCCGAGGCCCGGCCCCCTTGCCGGACCGGGCGCGCTCGATGGATGATGGCGCCATGCACTTCACCGCCGCCGCCTGCGTGTGCCTTGTCGCGTTGTCGCTCGCCCCCGTGCAAGAGCGACCCAAGCCGTCGGCGCCGACCTTGGCTCAGAGCCAGGTGCTCGACTCGGTGCAAGGTGCTTGGCGCCTGCGCAAGATCGAGGACAAGAACCTGCGCACGCAGGGCCGCCAGGAGACCGGGTACTTCGTGGTGTCGGGGTCGCACGCGGCCATCGAGATCCACATCGGCTACACGCTCGTGAACGGAACCTTGGGCGAGCCGGAGTTCCAATCCGGCATCTACGCGGCTTCGGTCGACTCGGAGCGCAAGCTCGTGCTCGGCACGCTCATCGGCATGCGCACCGACCGCGCGGTGAAGGCCATCGCGGAGCCCGTCGGCCAGTCGCGCAAGTTCGGCGTGGAAGTCGCCGGCGCGATGCTGACGCTGCGTCGCGACGATGGCGCGGTGTTCCAGTTCGACCGGCTGCAGGACAAGTCCGGCAAGTCCGACTTCTACGGTCGGCCGGTGGGCGAGAAGCCGGCCGACGGCAAGTAGCGCTTCGCCCAATCGCGAGCGGGGTTGATCGTCGCTTCACGCGCGGCGAGGCCGGACGCGCGTTATCGTGCCTCGTCATGGAGCCCCGCCCCTTCGACGAACTGGCGCGCGCGCGCTTGTCGCGACGCGACATCTTGCGCGGATCCGCGGCGTTGGCCGCCGCCTTCACGCTGCCCGCTGGTTGCGCCACGCCGCGCCAAGCCGACCCATCCAGCTTGCGCTTCGAAGGACTCGGCCACGGCGTGGACGACCGCATGCATGTCGCCCCCGGGCACTCGGCGCAGGTCGTGCTGGCCTGGGGCGACGCGGTGCTGCCGGGTGCGCCCGCCTTCGATGTCGGCGCGCAGACGGCCGCGTCCCAACGCCTGCAATTCGGCACGGAGAACGACTTCCTCGCCTTCGTGCCGTTGCCGCTGGGCTCGAACAGCTCGACGCGGGGCTTGTTGTGCGCCAACCACGAAGGTTCGCGCCTCCACATGATGATGCCCGGCTTCGATGGCGAGGCCGAAGTGCTGTCCCGCGCCACGCGCGCGCAGGTGGACTGCGAGATGTCGGCCCAAGGCCACAGCGTGGTCGAGATCGTGCTGGTCGATGGCCGGTGGAAGCCCGTGGCGGGCTCGGCGTCGAATCGCAGGCTCGACGCCTTGCACACCGTGCTGCGCGTCTCGGGTCCGGCCGCGGGATCGCAGCGCTTGCGCACGCGCGAGGATCCATCGGGCACCCGCGTGGTGGGCACCTTCAACAACTGCGCCGGTGGCGTCACGCCTTGGGGCACGGTGCTCGTGTGCGAGGAGAACGTGAACAAGGTCTTCGCGGGATCGGCGCGCGGCACGCGCGAGGAACGCAACCACGAGCGCATGGGCGTCGGCGCGGAGCTCGAGTACGCCTGGGCCGCGCACCACGAGCGATTCGTGCTGGAGCGCGAGCTCAACGAGGCCAATCGACATGGTTGGGTGGTCGAATACGACCCGCACGATCCGTCGTTCGAACCGGTCAAGCGCACTTCCCTCGGGCGGTTCAAGCACGAAGGCGCGACTTGCGCGGTCGATCCCGACGGACGCGTCGTCGTGTACATGGGCGACGACGACGAAGACGAGCACATCTATCGCTGGACCAGCGCGCGTCCATGGAACCCGAACCTGCGCGCCGCGAATCGCGACCTGCTCGACGATGGGGTCCTGCATGTCGCCCGCTTCCACGAAGACGGGACGCTCGAATGGCTGCCCCTGGTGCATGGCCACGGCCTGCTGGATGGCGGCAACGGATTCGAGTCGCAAGCCGATGTGCTGATCGAAGCGCGCGCCGCGGCGACGCTCGTCGGCGCCACGCCGATGGACAGACCCGAAGATGTGGAAGCCAATCCACGCACGGGCAAGGTGTACGCGATGCTGACCAACAACACGCGACGTGCGGCGGCAGACGCCGCCAATCCGCGCGCGCGCAACAAGCACGGGCACGTATTGGAGCTCGAACCGCCGCGCGATGCGCAAGGACGCGCGCGGCACGCGGCCGAACGGTACGCGTGGGACGTCTTCCTGCTCGGCGGCGATCCGCGCGACGCCGACCAGCCCGGCGAGTACCACCCCGGCATCGACGCGGGTGGCTGGCTGACCTGCCCCGACAACTGCACCTTCGATCCGCGCGGACGCTTGTGGATCGCCTCCGACGGCGGCGCGCGCGTCGGCATCGCCGATGGCGTGTGGGCCTGCGACGTGGATGGCGAGGGCCGCGCGCTGACCAAGCGCTTCTTCTCCGCGCCCGTGGGCGCCGAAGTCTGCGGCCCGTGCTTCACCCCGGACGGCTCGACGCTCTTCGTGGCGGTCCAGCATCCGGGCGAGTCCGACGCCCGAGGCAACTCGCGCGGCGTGCACCACGGCGCGCCCACCAGCCGCTTCCCCGACCACGACCCGGCCTTGCCGCCGCGTTCCGCCGTGGTCGCGCTGCGTCGCCACGACGGCGGCGTGTTGGGCGGTTGAGGAGCGCGTCCAGGCAGGACACTGAAAGCGCACGGCCGCGCCGACCCTCTTGGATCAGGCGCAGCCATGTCGGTCTTGGCGCAGCGAGCGCCGACCAGCTCAGGGTCGTGGCGTCCGGCAGATGGCGCCGGCGTCCTCGGCCTTCACCGCGCCGCTGACCAATCGCGCCACCGAGTAGTCGCCTTCGACGCGCACCACGCGCACGAGCGCGACCTTGGAGTCGGCGCCGCCGAGCTTGCGCCCCGATTGCGGGTCGACGAGCTGCTGGCCTTGACGCCAGACATCGAACTCCTCGCCTTGCGCGATGACGCCCATGCCGCGGTTCAAGTACACCTCGTCGCCGGCCACGTGCACGACGACGATGGGCGAAGCACGACGGCCGAGGTCGGCGGCCATGCGCTGCGAACAGGCCGACAAGATGGTCGGCGCGACTTGGGCGCCCGGGCTGCGCGCCTGCAACTGCGCGAAGGACTCCTCGTCGAGCGACAACGAGACCTGGTCGGTGTCCCGCACCTCCCCGGTCGCGACCGAGATCAGGCGCCAGTCGATCACGGCGGTGCCGTGGCGCTTGACCACCTTGCGGCCGGTGAGCTGGATGGTCTTCTCCTCGCGGTCGGCATGCAGGTCTTGGATGCTCGACACGAGCAGGTAATCGGCGCCCAGCATCCGGCCGAGCTTGACCTGTTCCTGCAGGTCGGCCAACGACGAGGCGATCAACGCTTGCTCGCCTACGATCGCCTGCAGGCGTTCGCGCTCGAGCAGCGTGAAGGAGCGCGTCTTGTGCAAGTCGCGGCCCATCTCCGCCTCGAGGGCCGCCGTCGCGTCGATGGCGTTGTAGTTGCCACCCATGACCTTGAACACGCTGCGCGCGGCTGTGGGCGGCAGGACGACGAGCGTGGGACGCGCGCCAGGACGCGGATTGCCGGGATCGAAGCGCGGGACCTTGGCGCACACGACCACGCGCACCTTGCCACCGGTCGGCTCGGGGGTTTCGCCGAGCACCTCGTACGAACTGACCAGTCCCGACGTGCGCACCGAGATGTCCTGCGCCGACAGCGACTGCGAGCGGAAGCTCGAAGCCATGTCCGTCACCGCATCCTCGAACTTCAGCGAGACCACGCGGTCGGAACTGACCTTCGCGCCGTTCACCTGGCGCACGGCTTCCTGCAACGCTTCCAGCACCGCGCTGGCGCGATCGGAGCCGACCCCCACAGCCTCGACGCCTTCGCAACCGATGGAACCGCCGCCTCCGACCGCGCCCTCGCCTTGGGGAACGCCGTCATCTTCGCGACTGCGGCGTACGCCGGGCGTGGCGCCCTTGGCGTCGTAGCCTTGGGTGCCGCCCGCCGCCCCACCGCGTTGCGCATCCGAAACCGCCTTGGCGGTCGTGGGGCTCCACACGACCACGCAACCGACGAGCGGATGTCCGTGGTCGGGGTGGTTGCCCTGCCATTCGAGGAAGCGGTTCGAGCCCCTGGCCGTGGCCAAGGCGCGGCGCTTGGCCTGCTCGTGCAGGGTGTCCACGAAGTTGCGCACCACGCCTTCTTCTTCGTAGGAGACGCCGTCCTGGACGAACTTGGCCGTGTAGTCCTCGATCTCGGACGAGCGCTCGCTCTGGCTCTGGTAGACCAGCGTGGCGTTGAGGAAGTCGGCCATGTTGGCGAGGGCGTCGTCGTAGGCCAGCTCGCGCGCCGCCTCGAGCACGCGCTCCATGCGTTCCTCGCTCATGTTGCTCGTCGCCAGCGGGGCCGCCTGGCCGTAGCCGACGAGCACGCGATCACCCTTCTCGTCGACGAGCACGCGCACGCCCAGGCGGTCGTACAGCGCCTCGGAGTCGTTGGGGATGCGCTCGGCGAGCGTCTTCTGCGCGGCCGCGCCCTTGGGATCGGACATGCCGCGTCCGCTGGCGATGGCGGCGGCGAGGCGTTGATTGTCGCGCGACCAAGCGAGGATCACGCCCACGCTCGTGCCGCCGTTCTCGCTGGTGCCTTCCATGGTGGTCATGATGCGCATGCCACCAACCTGGCCGGCCGCCTGCTTGAACGAGACGCGACGCAGCGTCTTCTTGAGCAGCGTGCGCTTGTCCTCGAGGCTCGCGCCCGGAGTCGGCTTGGCATCCAAGTCCTGCAGGGCCTTGTCCAGCAACGCTTCGCCGACCTGCGCGACCTTCGCGCGGATGCGCTCGTCGTGGCCCTTCAACTCGAGGTTGCGCGGGTCGCGCAGCGAATCGTCGGCGAAGTAGTCGCGCAGCGTCTCGACCTCGATGCGCACCGCCGTCTCGCGGATGTAGTTCGTCTCGGCCTTGATGCGCGCCTCCGCGAAGGCCGCGAGGCGCGCCTTGGCCCAACCGTCGCTCGTGGTCGGCGCGCCGATCGAAGCCTGCGCCCACAAGATCCACAGCCCATCGCGATTGTCCGGCCCGAGCTTCAAGCCCTGCTCCGCGAGCCAGGCGTCGCGTTCGGCGTCTAGCGCGCCGGAGGCGAGCTTCTTGAGATCGGGGTAGCGGGACGCGGCCCTTTCGGCGGCCGTGGCACCGGCTTCCTGCGCCCACGCGTTGGCGCTGCACAGGATGAACAAGGCGATGAGCGTGCGAATCATGGTGCTTCCTCTGGTTGTCAGCCGCCGATCAGCGGTCGGGTTTCCTGCTTGACCACTTCCTTCTCGTCTTCCCAGACGGCGAGGCCGGTCTTCAGGTCGGTAAGCGTCAACTTGAAGTTGAAGTACGACTCCTTGTCGCGCCCGGTCTTGGTCTTGATCTGCGTGATGATTCCGCCGAGCGCGAACTTGGGCGCCACGGCGGTGCCGTCCTGCTGGACGGTCGAGCTGTCGAACATCGGATCGTCCTTGAGCTCGCGCACCTGCGCCGAGGCTTCCTCCTCGGCCTTGCCACCCGCGCCGACGGCGGTCGTCGTCAGCACCTTGCCGCTCTTGCGCAAGTCGATGCGGATCTTGTCGGTCAACAGGTTCGTGTCGAGATGCACGCCAGTGTTGTTCTTGACCTTGCTGACCATCATGATCGCGCGGTTGTCGACGTTGTACGGCGCCATGACGGGGTCGTTCTTGAGCGACTCGACCATCGAGGCGGCGGCGACCTGCCAGTCCTTGAAGTTCACATCGTCGGTGGTGGTCAGTCCGGCGTTGCCCGACGGATCGACGCGCTTGGCGGGCGAGCCGCAGGAAGCGACGAGGGGCAGGCAGCAGAATGCGAGGGTGAAGAGCTTGGTGTTCATGTTTCGGGGATTTGCTCGGGGTGCGGCCGGCGTCTTGCCTGGCCGTTGCTTGGATGGCGGCAGGTTACTACGGGCGCTGGTCAGTTCGGGAGCTTGCTGAGCTTGAGTCGGAAGTCGACGCAGTCCGGCGTGGGGGCGGTGCCTTGCACGCTGGCGAGCTCGCCGGGGCGGATGGCGATCGGGATCCAGATCGTGCTGGTGCTCGACACGACGACGCCACGCTCGTCGAGCCATTCCCACTGGTACTCGAGCTTGCGCTCGTGCGGCTGGCCGTTCTTGAGGCGCGCCTGCACGGCGAGCAGGCCGTTGGCGTTGGACATGACGATGGACTCGGCGCTCGGCATCAGCGAGACCTCGCCGACATAGAGCACCTTGGCGAGGTTGGGATCGCGCTCGATGGCGGACGGCGTGGTGTTGGATGCTTGGCAGGCCGAAGCGATGGCCAGGACCGCGATGCAGAGGAGGTTCTTCATGGGATGCTTGGTTCGGGGGTCGGGACTTGGTGGATCGTGCGCCGCGGATGGCGGCAGGTCACGGAGCCGCGGACGCCTCCGCCTGCGGCGTGGGTTCGGGCTTGGGCTTGGGCTTCGCGGCGACATGCGCCTCGAGATGGCCTGGCATGACGCTCGTGGCGAGCACCACGGCGGGACCGGAGGCGGGCAAGGGCAAATGGCGCACGGCGATCACGTTCCCTTGGCTGTCGGCGAGGCACACCTCGACATCGCGACCAAGGGAGAGATCCGCGCAAGCGACTTGGAACTGCTTGCCCACGGTGCGCCAAGAGCGCAGATCCGCGTTCGACATGATCGCGCTGTACAGGCTGCCGAGGATCAAGCCGGCGGTGCCGTGCTCCTTCTGCAGTTGGTAGGTCAAGATCGCCTTGGCGACCGTGCTGGTGATCGTGCGCAGCATGGTCTTGCCCCAGTTCGCGTCGAACTCGGCCATCGCCATGTTGTCCGCGCAGGCGAGCGGCTCGCTCGTGGCGAGCACGCGACCGTCCTTGGCGCGCACGACGATGCGCGAGGGCGCGACGAGCTGCGGCGACACCTTGGGCAGGGCCAACGCCACGTAGCCGATCTTGGGCACGAAGACCGCCAGCTTGGCCTCGACCATCTGCGGACCCGGCCCGGACTCGAAGAACACATAGAGCGTGTTCGCCACCGTCTGCGCCGGCCGCTCGTCCAAGGCCTTGGCGTGCTCGCCGACGATCGTCGCCTCGGGCACCATCGCGGCCACATCGCGCAGATCGACCAGCGCCTCGCCCGGATCGCCGTCGATGCTGCGCGCCACTGCCGAGACATACGAGGTGTAGGGGTTCGAGAAGTTCGCGTAGGCCGGCGTCAAGTACGACTTCACGTCGCCGTACTCGGAGGCGAGCTTCTCTTGGTTCTCGGCGCTCTCGACCGCCGATTTGGCTTGCTGCGTCTCCGCGTCCTGCCCGGCGGACTCGATGTCGGACGCGTAGGCCTCGCGCGCGTCGCGCTGCGCTTCGTACGCGAGGCGCGCTTCGACCGCTGCGCCCTCCCAGTCGCACAGGCCCATGTAGTTCAGGGCCTTGTAGGTGTGCAGCAAGATGCGGTCCTGCCAACGCCCCGCGTACGGAATGGCGTTGGGGTTGGTGACCGTCGAGGCCGCCTCCGAGCCCAACTCGCTGGCGCTGATGACCGCCTTGGCCTTGAACTCGTTGATCCTCGCCTCGGCCTTCGAGAAGACGACGTTGCTCTCCTCGAAGCGCCCGGCCGCGTGCAGGATCTTGCCCTCCTCGAGCAACCACAGCACGGCGTCGATGCTCTCGCGCTTGCCGTCGTAGGACTTGCTGGCGATCTCGGTGGCCGCTTGGTCGAACTGGCCCGTCGCGTAGAGGCCATAGACCTTCTGGGACTGGCGCGGATAGGAGGTCAGCGTGGAGCCGCAAGCAACCTGCCAGAGGGAGAGCGCGGCGAGGAACAAGAGGTGGAGGGCGCGTTGCATGTCGTGATGGTCTGCGGGTGGTCCCTTGGCGCGCGTCCTCCAATGTGGAGGCGCAAGTCGGGGCCGAACCCATCAGGGTTCTTGAGATTCTGGGGACACGGGCACGCCAGTGCAATCCCAAGCCTCTTCTGGACGGGCACTTGCGTGCTCGCGACGCGAACGGCTCAAGCCATCTCAGCGAGCGCTGGCGGGCGTGGAACGCAGAACCGACCCGGCGCCTTGGCGGGCCACCAAGGCTCCTGGCTCGTTGGTCGTCAGGAAGTCGACGCCCATCGCCGCCAGTTCCGTTTGCCGCGTGGGATCGTCGATGGTGTAGGCGCCCACGACCCAACCGCGCGCGCGCAGTTCGCCCACGACGCGCGCATCCAAGTCGGAGTGCTTCCAATGCACGAAGTCGACATCCAGAGCCTCGAGCTTCGCCAACACTTGGGCGTCGATCGGCCCCGAGCCCAGCGCGCCCAATTGGACTCGCGGCTCCAAGGCGCGGACCTCGGCCAGCCAAGCCCAGTCGAAGCTCTGCAGGACATCGAACTCCATGCGCCCCATGCGGTCCAGCAGCGCGAGGATCGGCTCGGGACGCCCGTCCTTGCGTTCGATCATGGCCGTCTGGCCCGGGCCCAACGCGTTCAAGGCCTCCTCGAGCGTCGGCACTCGCACGCCTCGGTGCGGGGGCCCCTTCCAGGCTCCGGCGTCGAGCACCCCAAGAAATTCCAACTCGGCGCCTGTCGCGGCGACTGCGGCGCGCCCCAAGCGCTCGTCGGCATCCGTGGTGCGGTCGAGTGTGCGGTCGTGCATGAGATAGGGCACGCCCTCGGCGGACTCGAAGGTGTCGAACTCGTGCAGATCGGCGCCCTCGCGCACGCCGGCCAGCAAGGCCGGAACCGTGTTCTCCGGCCAATTCCCGCTGCTGCCGCGGTGCGCGACCACCAAGGGCCGCGCCGCCAGCGCGATGCCGAAGCGGGCCTCGTCGCGCCACGGATCGCCGCGCCGCCGGGACTCGACCTGCGCGCAGGCACCGGCCACCGTCGCCAACGCCAGGACGATGCAGGCGAGGGCGCCCGCGAATCCGCGGACGCCCCCGTGCAGGCGACGAGCCGACTTGGTGCTCGGGATCAAGGTCGGCCCGCCTTCGTGTTCAACCAGCCAAGACTGTCAAGGATTCCAGACAACCTCGACGCCGTTGGTGAGGTTGAAGGTGCTCGAGGTGCAGAACGGGGCCGAGTTGCGGTACCATACCTGGTAGGTGCGGGTGCCCGGCGCGAGGACCAAGCCCTTGGTCGACACCGAGGGTTGTCCGGCCGACGGATAGCTCGACGATCCCGCGACGTTCAGCGCGGTGCCGAGACGCACGACCGAACCGCCCGCGCAGCGCAGGCCATCACCGAACAGCGCACCGGCGCCGCCCGATTGGCGCAGCGTGCCTTGGAAGTACAGCGCCGAGCTGTTGGGCATGCCGCTGCCCGACAGCGCCACGGTGTCGCCCGTGATGCTCGGGATGCCGCTGCCGGCAAGCAGGCCGGCCGAGCCGAGCGAGTTGAGGCAACCAGCGCCGGCACCCACCGCCGAAGCGTTGCCGCACGGGCAAGCGGTGCCCGAACCATCGCCGAAGCAGAAGCCGGCGATGGCGGTGCAGGCGTCGCCGAGTCCGTCGTTGTCGCCATCGGCCTGGTCGGGGTTGGCGACATTGGGGCAGTTGTCGCAGCCGTTGGCGATCCCGTCGCCATCCGCGTCGGGCAGGGTGTTGAAGGAGCCGGGGTTGACCTGCACGGCGGTCAAGCCGTGGATGTCGAAGCCGAACACCTCGCCCGTGGCGAAGTCGAAGTCGTACGGACCGCCCGGGTTGACGCCGACGAAGTCGCCGCCCGCCCACGAGCACGGCGTGCCGTCCGCGTTGAAGATGCGGTGCACGCCATCGGGCGTGAAGGCCGGCGTGGTGAAGGGGCCGATGACCGTGAAACCCAAGTCGTCGGCGTAGCTGTTGTTGACGTTGATGATGTCGCTCTCGACGAGGCCGAAGCCGTCGAAGTGGATGAAGCCGAAGCTCGCCAAGGTGACATCGAGCGTGCCGTCGTTGTTCAGGTCGAGGTCCGTGCCGATGACGGGCGCCGCGCCACCCGGCGCCAAGTAGCCGAGGATGTAGGTGTTCGTGCCGTTCTCGATGTCCGGCGCGAAGTCTTGCACGTACACCGCGGTGGCCGCGTCCGGCGCCGGGCTGAGCACGCTGATGTCGTCGCGGATCAAGAGCAGGCCGTTCGAGCCCGTGGTGAAGCCCGACAAGGGGATCGACTGGTCGACCACGCCGCTGGCGCCGCCATCGCCGTCGACCGTCAAGAGGTACCAATCCGTCATCTGCGTGTTGGCCGGTCCGCGGATCTCGACGAACTCCTGGGACTGGTCGGTGCCGGGGATGTCGATGGCCAACTCGGACAGGTAGAACGCCGGGATGCCTTGTGCGGAGGCGAGGCCGACGAGGGTCGTGGCGGCCAAGGACTGGAACGCGAGGTGCTTCATGTTGTCGTGCTGCTGGGTTGCGGACTTGCGTGAGCGACGCGAGGATCGGACGCGCGTTGCGTCGAACGAATCGGCTCGAGCCTCGCCCGAGGCATGCCGCCCCGAGCAAGTGCAACGGTCCCGGAAGCTTGCAAAGGCGCCTTAAAGCCGAGGCGCGCTCGAGGCAAGCATCGACGAAGCGCTCGCCATCCTTGCGCGAACTTGATCGAGCCTTGTCCGCACCGATGCAGACTCCAACTGCATGATCCTCGGAACCCTGGCTCTGGCTATCGCGCCGCAAGTCGGCGACTTCGCCATCGCCGTCATCCCTGACACGCAGTACTACTCCGAGAACATCGCCTGGTTCCCGACCTTCCTCGCGCAGACGCAGGCCATCGTCGCGGCGCGCCAAGCGGAAGGCGTGGTCTTCGTGACGCATGTCGGCGACATCGTGGACAACGGTTCCGCGTTCTCGGCCGAATGGGCGCGCGCCGACCAGGCGATGGACATCATCTCCAACGTGCCGGGCTTCGCCTACAGCGCGGCCTGCGGCAACCACGACTACGACACGGTGAGCAACAAGGCCTCGGGCGCGAGCGCCTACATCCAGTGGTTCGGCCCGTCGCGCTATGTCGGCGAACCTTGGTACCACGCCAGCTCGCCCGACGGCACCAGCCACGCCCAACGCTTCATCGCGGGCGGCCAGGAGTTGCTGCACATCGCGCTCGAGTGGCGCGCCGACGACGACGCGATCGAATGGGCGCAAGCCGTGATGGCGCAATGCCCGCGGTTGCCCACCATCGTGTCGACGCACGAGTACCTCTCGACCGGCAATCCAGCCAACTACACGACGGGTGGCGCCACACCCGACGCCGCGGGGGACAACTCGGCCGCGCAAGTGCGAGCCAAGGTTGTCGAACCCTACGGACAGGTCTTCATGGTCTTGTGCGGACACATCCACGGCAACGGCCGACGCACGGGGACCAACGCGTTCGGCGGCGTCGTGCACGAAGTGTTGCAGGACTTCCAAGCCGATCCGGAAGGTGGCAACGGCTGGTTCAGGGTCGTCAAGTTCAGGCCCGCGCAAGACCTCGTCGAGTTCGACACGCGCTCGCCCGTCTACACGCCCGGCCTTTCGACGGGTCCCGACCGCAACAACACGACGGACGACAACTTCACGCTGCCGCTCGACCTCGAGGCGCGCGTGGCGGAACTCTCGACCTACGAGACGCTGCGCTTCCGCCAAGGCCAAGATGCCGGGCACGGAGTCTACGCGAGCACCAAGGACACCTACATCGGCGACGGCACCACGGGCGTCACCCAGCCTGGCGCGAACTTGGGCCAAGCCTCCGTCGTGCGTTGCGATGGCGATGCGGACAAGGAACAGGGCTTGCTGCGCTTCGACGACATCGTCGGTTCCGCTCCCGGACGCATCCCGCCGGGCGCAACCATCGAGCGCGCCTTCCTCGTGTTGACGACCGAAGGCACCAACGCGGACAGCGCCACCGGCGGACGGCTGCATCGCATGCTCGTGCCTTGGACCGAATCGTCGACTTGGAACACGCTCGGCGCGGGCGTGCAGCTCGGCACCGAGGCGATCGCCAGCGCCGACCATTCCACCGGCGCGGTCGCCAAGACCACGCGCACCTTCGATGTGACAGCGAGCGTGCAAGCGTGGGTCGACGGCGCGGCGAACCTTGGTTGGCTGATCCAATCGGCGGGCACGGACCGCTGGGAGTTCCGCTCGTCGCAATGGCCGCAGCTCGCCGAGCGACCGATGCTGGTGGTGCGTCTCGCGGCTTGCACGCCGCCGGCCTCCTATTGCACCTCGACGCCCAACAGCTTCAGCGGCGGCGCGCGCATCTCGCATCTCGGAGGCACGAGTCTCGCGGCCAACAACCTGCGCTTGTTGGTCGACTTCGCGCCGCCGAATCGCAAGGGCATCTTCTTCTTCGGTGGGGCCGCCGCCCAAGTTCCCTTCGGCGACGGATACCGTTGCGTCGGTGGGTCGGTGCAGCGGCTTGGTCCGTACCTCTATTCGAACTTCATCGGCGCCTTCGAGCGCGCGGTCGATGTCAACGCGGCACCATTCGCGGGTACCTTGGCCCCCGGCAGCGTGCGGCACTTCCAACTGCAGTTCCGCGATCCAGCCGGTCCTGGGGGCAGCGGGTTCAACTTGTCCGACGGCCTGCGCGTGGTCTTCTGTCCCTGATCGCCGGACGCAGGCGAGTTCGTCGACGCGAGCGTGAACGAGGCGGCGCGCCACGCCCTGCATGAACACGCGGGGCCCCATCTCGTCGATGGAGCCCCGCGCTGGAGAGAGAGTCGCGTGCGTCGAGGTTGGCGACGCTGCTATTGGTTCTTGCCCTATTGGGGCTTGCTCTATTCGCTCTTGCTCTATGCGTCCTTGCGTCCGACGGCCATCAGCACTGGCTGAAGCCGCAGGCGTGGCACTTCACGCAACCCTCCTCGAAGGAGAGGTTGCTGCTGCAGGCCGGGCACTTCAGCTTGTACTGGGTGCTCGACTTCGAGGGTTGCTTGGCGGCCTTGAGGCTCGACGGCGGCAGGTCGGCGCCGGTCGACGAAGAGCTGGAGCCGTTCGAAGCCTTGGCGACGTCAGGCGTCGCTCCGCCGAGCAGCAGGCCGTGCAAACCCGACTCCTCCTTGGCTTGGAGGTAGCGGTTCAACGCCGTGGCGAGGCCGTCGGCCAGCGACATGATGCGGCCGTCCTTGGTCGGAACCGACAAGGACGAGCCGATGCCCTCGAGCTGCTTGAGGGCCATCTTGAGGCTGCCGTTGGAGCGCAGCCACAGGGAGAGGATGCGGCAGATGGCCTCGAGGTCCGAGTTGGCGACATCGCCGCCCTTGCCGAGCTGGGCGAAGACCTCGCGCTCGCGCTGGGCGACGGGGTCGACCGACACCTTCACGTGCATGTTGCCGAAGGGCGTCATCTGCCGGATGCGCACGCACGGCATGATCTCCGGCAACTTGATGGGCGACAACTCCTCGCCATCGGCGTTCATCGTCGTGCGCATGTCGTCCAGCGACGAAGGCGTGGCGCTGGCGGTGCCGGCGACCTCGGTGTTGGCCGTCGCCGGGGCGGCGGCGCCATCCTTCTTGCTCGTCGATCCCGCGAGGGCCATCGGCTGCATGTCGCGGCAACCGTCGCGGTAGACGGTGACGCCCTTCACGTCCTCGTCGATCGCCATCTCGTAGATCTGGCGCACGTCCTCGACGGAGGCTTCGTGCGGGAAGTTGATGGTCTTCGAGATGGACGAGTCGCAGTGGCGTTGGAAGGCCGACTGCATCTTCATGTGCCAGTACGGCGTGATGTCGTGCGCCGTGACGAACACGCGCTTGATGTCGTCCGGGATGTCCGAACGGTAGGCAAGCGTGCCTTCCTTGACGATGTCGTCGATCATCTCGTCGCTGTAGAACCCGCGGCCCTTGGCGACTTCGTCGAAGACGTAGTTCACCTCGCGCATGATGGTCGGACGACCTTGGTTGTCCTTCATGACCTGGCGGATGAAGGCCAGGCTGAACATCGGCTCGATGCCGCCGGAGCAATTGGCGATGATCGAGATGGTGCCGGTCGGCGCGACCGTCGTGGTGTAGCTGTTGCGCAGGCGGCGGCCGGCCTTCTCCCAATCGCTGCCCTCCCACGCCGGGAACACGCCGCGTTCCTCGGCCAGGATCTCGGAGGCGAGGTGAGACTCGTCGTTGAGCACCTGCATGATGCGCTCGCCGAAGGCCGTGCCCTGCTCGCTGTTGTAGGCGATGTTGAGCTTGTACAGCGCGTCCGCGAAGCCCATCACGCCGAGTCCGATGCGGCGCGTGGTCTTCGACATGTTGTCGATCTGCGGCAGCGGGTACTTGTTGACCTCGATCACGTTGTCGAGGAAGCGCGTCGTCGTGTGGATGATCGACTTGTACTCGTCCCAGTCGAAGCGCGCGTTGCCGCCTTCGCCCTTGACCAGCGCGCCCAGGTTGACCGAACCCAGGTTGCAGCTGTCGTAGGGGTGCAGCGGTTGCTCGCCGCAGGGGTTCGTCGCCTCGATCAAGCCGACGTTCTTGATCGGATTCTTCTCGTTGACGCGGTCGATGAAGACGACGCCCGGCTCGCCCGTCTTCCAGGCGTGCTCGATGATCATGTTCCACAGCTCGCCGACCGTGACGACTTCACCGGTGGACTTGCCCTTGTCGTCGGTCTTCTCGAGCTTGGACCACTGCTTGGTCCGCGGGTTCATGACCATGTGCGGCGTGTTCGGGTTCGAACGCAGCTCGTCGATGAACCGGTTGGTGACCGTGATGCTGATGTTGTAGTTCGTCAGCTGGCTCAGGTCGTCCTTGATGTTGACGAAGCGCAGGACATCCGGGTGGTCGACGCGCAGGATGCCCATGTTCGCGCCGCGGCGGAACGCACCTTGCTGGATGGCGTCGGTGGCCTTCGAGAAGACTTGGATGAAGGACAGCGGGCCTTCGGTCGTGCCGCCCGAGCTGCGCACGAGGTCGCCCTGCGGACGCAGGCGCGAGAACGAGAAACCCGTGCCTCCGCCCGCCTTCTGGATCATGGCCGTGGCCTTGATCGAGTCGAAGATGCCTTCGATCGAGTCTTCGACCGGCAGCACGAAGCAAGCCGAGAGCATGCCCATCTCGCGGCCGGCGTTCATGAGCGTCGGGCTGTTCGGCATGAACAGGCACTTGGCCATCAGCGTGTAGAACTCGCGCGCCACGGCGAGGGCCTTGTCGGCCGAGCCGCCCGGCAGCGTCAGGTCGGCATGCGCCACGCAGGTCGCGACGCGCCAGAACATCTCGCGCGGCGTCTCGCAGATCTTGCCCGAGTTCGCGTCCTTCTTGAGATAGCGGCGTTCGAGCACCTTGACGGCGTTCTCCGTCAGTTGCGGATCCGGCAAGTCGCTCGGGGGAGCAACCGCTTGCAGTTCGGCGAGGGCATCCACGGTCTTGGGCTCGGCGGCACGGCCGCCCTTCTGGAGCGAGGGGACGATGGGGTTCACAGCTTCAGGACTTCCGTAGGACGGGGGCGACTTGGGGGCGAGGTGACACCACCGCGGGCGCAAACGCACCCGCGGTTGAAGGGTCTAGACCAGGCAGTAGAGGGCTAGCTCAGCTATAAGCTCTTGGCTGCAGTTGGTTTAGGCGATGTGTCTAGTGGTCGTGGGGCGCAACCGCCCGACCGGCTGCGTGGTGCGGATTCTGCCATCGAGACCGGCGCCTGTTTCTAAAAATCTCGCGTTTCCAGCCCCAACCCCTAGTGGGTCCGTCGCTTACAACAGTACCACATATTGCACAGTGGTGCGCGTGCGGCCCCTACACATGGGAGCCTCAGGGCCGGCGACGTGCGAACCGGGCTCGCAAACCCACTAGCTCGGGACTACCGGCCAGCGCGGAGCCAAGAATGTAAGTGGCTGTGCCGCAAATAATTGCAACGATGAGGTGCAGGACGGTCGTCGGGCCAGATGAAGCCGTGATGAAGACTGCGCGGGCCACGAAGGCCGTGACGAGCCCGAGGACGATCGGAAGCAACAGGCGACGCCAGCGGGGCTCTCCCGTTCTCGGGAGCAGCCGTCGCAAGGAGAGGCCCAGAATCACCATTTGGACCGCCGCCGCCAAGGCGCTGGCGGCGCACAGCCCGGCCACATCCATGCCTAGTTGGAGGATGAACACCGGCGCCGCGACCAGATTCACTCCGGCGCTCGCAAAGGCCGCCAGAAGCGGCGTACGCGTCTCCCCCAAGGCGTAGTGCGCCCGCGCGCACCAGCTCGCGGCCCCCACCGGCACGATGGCCAAGGCCAGCCAGCGCAACGCGTCGCCGCCGCGCTGGACGCCCTCCGAGCCGAACGCGCCGCGTTCGAAGCATGCCGACATGATCTCGGGTGCGATGGCCACCAGACTGGCCGTCGCCGGCAGGGCGAGGAACAAGATCGCGTGGTGCGTGTCCTTGTGGAGCTTGGCGCACGCGACCAGCTCGCCGCGCGAAGCATGCGCCGCGAGCAAGGGAAACACCGCACTGGCCGCCGCGACCGAGACGAGCGACAGAGGCAGCTGCTGCAAGCGAGTCACCCACCAGAAGATCGATGGGCCGCCGTCGGCGAGCAAGGCTTCGGCGTACAGCCCGGCGACGAAGATATTCACTTGGAACACCGCCACGCCGATGGCGATGGGCACGCTGCGCGCGAAGACGCCGCGCACCTCCTTCCACGGGATCGGCGCCGTCCGGCGCAGCAGGCCTTCGCTCGCCACAGATGGGAGCTGCGCGAAGAGCAGGACAGAACCCGCGCCCAGCACCAGCCAAGCGAGGTCCCGGGCCATGGCGAGCTGGCGTTCGAGCTCGGCCGCACCGACCAGCGCCGTCCAACCGTGGCGCGAAGCCGTCCACAGCAGGGCTGCGATCCAAGCGAGGTTCATCAACGCCGGCGCCGCAGCCCACGCGACGAAGCGCGCGCGAACCTGCAGAGCGCCACCCGCGACCGCGGCGAGGCAGGCGAAGACGACGAAGGGCAACATGCGCGCGACGAGTTCGCGCACTGGTCCTGGGTCGGAGCCGAGCCATGGCCAATCCGTCACCGGCATGCGGTCCGGCATGGAGAGCACGCACAACACGAGGACCCCCACCAAGACCGCGCTGGCTGCTCCCACGAGCAGGAACAGCCCCCGGAACAGCGCGTTCGAGCTGGCGACGCCGCGCTCGTGCTCGGAGCGCGTCAGCTCGGTTTGCATGGCCGTGGCGATGGCGCCTTCGCCCATCAACCCGCGGAACAGGTTGGGGATGCGCCAGGCCGTGACGAAGGCATCGAGGGCGGCGCTCTTGTCGCCGAAGAGGCCCGCCACCAAGGTTTCGCGCGCATAACCCACGAGGCGCGAAGCGAGCGTCAGGCCCGAGATCCACGCGGCGCGCGCCACCAGCCCGGTGTGGCGCGCGACGAGGTGGTCGGACTCGGCATGGCTCATGCCATGAGTCTGCAACCGCGCACGCGCGCGAACCAGAGCGGTGCGCGTGGCTTCAGTCCGCCAACAGGCGCTTGCGTGGAGGTCGGAACCCCAACAGCCGGAATTCGACGGCCGTGGGCGTGATGGCGTTGGGCCAGTCCTCGCGGCGGTCGAGGCCGCCGCGCGACCTTTCGGCCCGCTGCGGCTTCGTCTCCTTCACGGGCCTGGCGCCCGTCGGCCAGCGCTTGAACGCCGTGCGCGCATCCATGCGCGGTCCTTGCCGCTCAGGGCAACAACGCCGCTCAGGGCAACAACCAAGCTCAGGGCAACAACTCGCCGAGCAGCTTCTGCGCCAACTTGCCGTCGAGCACGCCGCGATGCTTGGCCATGACGGCCTTCATCACCAGACCGGCGTCCTTCTTCGAGGCGGCGCCCGTCTCGGCGATCAACATCTTGAGCGCTGCGCGCGCCTCGTCCTCGTCCATGGCCTTCGGCAAGTAGCCTTGGATGAAGACCTGTTCGGCCTTCTCCTTGGCGGCGAGCTCGGGGCGCTGGGCCTTCTCGTACTCGTCGATCGACTGCTGGCGCTGCTTGACGGCCTTGAGCAGGACCTCGAGCTCCAACTCCGGCGTCAACTGCTTGCCTTCCTGCACTTCCAGGCGCTTGAACTCGGCCAGCAGCAGTCGCAGCGTGTCGCGCGCCACTTCGTTCTTGGCGCGCATGGCTTCCTTCACGTCGGCTTCGAAGCGTTCCTTCAGGCCCATGAATCACTCCTCCGTCTCGTCGGCGTCCGCGTCGGCCTCGTCGGCCTCGTCGTCGACGAGGTCCCCGACCTCGTCGCCTTCATCTTCATCGCCGCCGTCCTCGATGTCGGGCAGCGGCTCCACCGGCCCAGCGGCCGCGCGTTCGGCGACGTAGCGCTCGAGATCGGCCTCGCTGACGACATCGAGTCCGGCCAGCGCATCGCCCTCGCGCAAGTCGACCAGGCGCACGCCCTGCGTGTTGCGGCCGATGGCGTTGATGCCCGAAGCCTCCATGCGCACGGCCTTGCCGCCGGTGGTGATGAACAGGATCTCGTCGCCGTCGCGCACGAGCGCCGTGCCGACCACCTTGCCGTTGCGCTCGGTGGTCTTGATGTCCATGACGCCTTGGCCGCCGCGGCCCTTGATCGGGTACTCGGCGATCGCCGTGCGCTTGCCGTAGCCGTGCGCGCAGGCGGAGAGCACCGACACGCCGTCCGTGCCGGCGACCACGAGGCCCACGAGGCGATCGTCGCCAAGCAGGCGCAGCCCGCGCACGCCACCCGCGGTGCGGCCCATGGCGCGCACGCTGGTCTCGTGGAAGCGGATCGTCCGGCCGCCGGCGCTGGACAAGAGGATCGTCTCGCCCTTCTTGACCTGCGCCACGCCGACGAGTTCATCGCCCTCGGAGAGCGTGATGGCGCGGATGCCTCCGCGCTTGGGACGCGAGAACAAGGCCATCGAGGTCTTCTTGACCGTGCCTTGGCGCGTGGCGAAGAACACGAAGTTGTCCTTGTCGAAGTGCGGCACGCGCAACACGCTTTCGACCTTCTCGCCCGCTTCGAGCTGCACCAAGTTGCCGATGGCGCGGCCCTTGCCGTCGCGCGCGGCCTCGGGCATCGCCCAGACCTTGGCCCAATGCACCTTGCCTAGGCTCGTGAAGAACATCAGGTAGTCCTTGGTGGCCGCGGCGAACACCGAACGCGTGGCGTCGCCCTCCTTGGCCTCCGAACCCTTGACGCCTTGTCCACCACGGCGCTGCGCGCGGTACTGGTCGAGCGGCGTGCGCTTGATCCAACCGTCGCGCGTGACGGTGACCACCATCATCTCCTCGGCGATCAGCTCCTCCATGTCGAAGCTGCCGTCGATCTCCTCGGGGCTGATCTCGGTGCGGCGGTCGTCGCCGTAGAGCTCCTCCAGCTCGTCGAGGTCGGCCTTGATGATGTTCGTGACGCGGATCTCGCGCGCCAGGATGTCGTTCAAGTCCGCGATCTCGGCCAACAGCTCCTGGTACTCGGCCTCGAGCTTGCCGATCTCGAGTCCGGTCAAGCTGCCGAGGCGCATGTCGACGATGGCCTGCGACTGGCGCTCGGACAACCCGAAGGCCGCGCGCAGCTTGGCGCGCGCATCGTCGCGATCGGAACTGGCGCGGATGATGCGCACGACCTCGTCGATGTTGCCCACGGCGATGCGCAGACCCTCGACGATGTGCTTGCGCTCCTCGGCCTTGCGCAACAGGAACTTGGTGCGGCGCCGGATGACGTCGCGCCGGTGGCGGATGTACGCGTCGAGCAGCTGGCGCAGGTTCAGCGTGCGCGGCTGGCGGTCGTCGACCGCCAAGTTGATGATCGAGACCGTCTCCTGCAGCGGCGTGTACTGGAAGAGCTGGTTGGCGACGACCTGCGGATC
>SXGQ01473546.1_pt1 | contig 36956 bp, 30 predicted proteins | sample 3178371 | NCBI WGS metagenome assembly SXGQ01 (sample SAMN11356859, study PRJNA531348) | freshwater metagenome | isolation source: freshwater sample F1-20 | place: China: Fuxian Lake, Yuxi | collected 2017-12-25 | reverse complement strand
GAGCCTACTGAGCCTCCAAAGCCTGCAAAAAAGGTATTTAAATTAAAAAAGGGTTCCTCATAATTTACTCAGAATCCAAATCCGAATCTAGTTCGTACCCCTCAACATGCCCCCTAGCATAACAGGCATTTGAGTAATGCCCTTTACGACCACATCGGTAGCATACGCCTTTTTTATTTTGTTTTGAATCCGCTGATTTCTTACAGGACTTTTCGTGAACCGCACAGCCAAATTCGGTTGTAAAAGTCCTATCGCAATACTCACAGCCCCACTCATCAACGTCATCTTCATCTATTTCATCCTCCTCATCCTCACCATCGTCTTCGTACTCTATCTTATTTCCGTTAACATCTCTACTAGCATGACAGTCTTTAACAAAATGCCCCTTGCGACCACACTGAGTACAGCAATCTGTAGCAGCCCAAAGTTCCTTTTGTAAAGAATATTCCTGAACCTCATCTAGTTCCTCAGTAACATATGCACCACCACGAACCTTGTCAATACCATACTTTAGCATATACTCCTTTGTCACCTTATCTTCCTCAAAAGCATTCACACCCTCACGTGATTCCAGAATACTTAGAGGCTTGTGTTTCCTAGTCCAAGCAGACCCAGATCCGTTCATATGTTCCTGAAATCGGCCGATGACATCATCTGATTTCCCAACATAGTAATTACCGCCTTGCAACTTGAGTACATATACATTTGTAGTCATATGTTGCCTGTAATAACAGCTTTACATTATGTAATTTTCAATTTTTTAATCAATATACCCCCTCAACCATTCATATCCTCCAAAACCCTGAACCAGAGCTTTATCCTATTCGTCGGAAAGAAGCAGACCTTCATGGCCTCCCCCTCCTCATCATCAATCTCGCTGATTTCATTGGTTGGCTCGTACACTTCCATTTTGTACACTTCAATCATGTAAAAAACTGATTTATGGTGCTTATCACAAGGCTTCAGAGACATGAACACCTTTTTCGGGAGCCACTCTGAATAACGCCTCTTTACATAACCGTCCCTATCCTCGGGGTAAGGCGGCGGCCCATTCTCAACATAATAATATCCATTGAAGGCAATGGTCCCTTCTTTTCCGTCACATTCATAGACAACGGAATCGCTGTGGCGGACATATGGGACGCTGAAGTCCCCAGGGCTCGCAGTGTGAAATTGTACATAGTATGTGGGCATCTTACTTTATTGTGTGTAATATAAAAATCAACATATAACAGCATACTGCCAAGTGGCCTTAGGGAGTGCTTAATTTAAGCACTCCATGGTACCTATTACCATTTAGACCAACGGGCATTTGAAATGCCCGTTGGCCGCCGACTGCTGGGACATTTGAGGGCACAAATCGCGGGGCTTCGCCCCGCAAACTGCCCATTTCAAATGCCCAGCGGTCTAAACTTATTATAATCTTAGTTTGTAGATATGGAGAACGTAGCTGATACTGATATATATACGTTTTTAAAACAGTATATCGGAAAGGAAATAATCTACGTTCCAAATCCAGGAAATGCGGGTGATTCGCTCATAGCATTTGGAACACTGAAAGTCTTTGATGAAATTGGATTAAATTATAGCATTGGTAATCATACAGTTATATATAGTAATAAACTTCTTTTTTACGCTGGAGGAGGTAATTTAGTTGGATTGTATTCAAATTGTAAATTATTTTTCAAGAATAATATGTCTAATAATACAATCGTCTTATTACCTCATACTATAAAAGATGAGAGTGAGCTTATTCAAAGTTTTAATGATAATATTATAATTATATGCAGAGAACGAGAATCATATAACTACGTTTATAGTATAATTAAAAATAAAAATAATGTATTACTATCAAAAGATATGGCTTTTTATATTAAAGATATTAATAATTATAAGTTGATAAAGGGTGATGGCATATGTAATTGTTTCAGAACTGACACTGAAAAAACGAAAATAGCAATTCCATCCAATAATATTGATCTATCTAATAAATTAAATATGGCGAATAATACATCTCATAAAGATATAATAGAGAAAGTTAGTTTATCTATTTTTGAATACCTTTCTAAATATGATACAATTAATACAAACCGACTTCATATGGCTATAGCAGGATCTTTACTAAATAAACGGGTACACTTTTATCCGAACAGTTATTATAAGAATAAAGCAGTCTATGAATATTCTATTAAAGATTTATTTATAAATACTAACTATGAATACAGTTAACCCGTTTAAAATTGATACAGATACATTATTATTTTTTGATATCTTTCATAAAAATAATAAGGTATATTTAATACAACCAGTATATTCATCTACCCCTTTAGATTTATCAAGCTTAAAGATAAAATATAAGGATAAGGAATTAATTATAGAAACAAAATTATCTAAGATATCACGTGAACCTATTCAGATATTAATATATATATTTGAATCAACCAATTCTAATAATACAATTACAGTTACTTATAATTCAGTTTCAAAGGATTATAATTTACCACATATACAATCGTCAACAAATAGTACCCTTTCAATTACTACATTATTTAAGGATGATTACAAACTAATAGATATTTTTTATGAATACTATAAAAAGCAGGGTGTAGAGAATTTTTATATGTACTATAATGGCGTCCTTACTAGTGATATACGCGCTAAATTCAATTTACCCGGTATTATATTAATTGAGTGGAATTATAAATATTGGAATGATGATCATTGTACATTTAAGCATCATGCTCAGCTAGGACAAATTCATCATGCCTTATATAGATATGGTAAAGATCTTAATTTATATATGATATTTTGCGACTTAGATGAATACATGTATATTCCAAATAGTACACTATCTAGAATAATTAGCAACTCACCATTAATTGATATGTTTGGTTTCTGCAATAGATGGGCTAATACATTAGATAATAAAATACCAGACAAGTTTCCTATAACGTTTAATATAACTAACCAATACAGATTTCCTAATCATAGTAAATCTATATATAAAGTGTCAAGTGTATCACTTATTGATATACATGGTTGGTATTTATTTAACTCAAAAAGAATTAATAAATCATTGGATTATATATTATTTCATTTTTATAATTGGACGCGGGTGAATAGAGTTATATTAGAACCCTGTGATATTAATATTCAACCCATATTCGATCTTCAAGAAAACCCCAGCATCTTGTGAATCTTAGACTGCCGTCGCGTCTCATACGAATGAAAGTTATAATAACCATCATTCGTGTTAGAGAATCCATGCCGCTCATACCACGCCACGAGTTCATCCTTATCAGGCCAGAGATGAATGGATGACCTATTCGCGAATGCCTTGGTCACATAGGAAGCCAATATACTGGAGCCGATTCCATTGCCCTTGCATTTATTAGTGAGCGCGATGTAATCAATGTAGAGATTGTCACCGTTTCGCTTGTAATAGGAAGTGATGACAAAGCCCAGGAACATACCCCTGGTACCCTCAGTTGCACTAAGAATCACGACGCTGGTTTCGTCATTTCGGCCATCCCACGAATTCTCAAAGTCCGATTCAGACTTCTTGGGCCAGTTGTCCACGAAGAGTTCATAGACCTTGAACTTGTATTTTTCGGCGAGAGGCGCGGTAGTATACTGCATGGTTGAGTTGCTCGAATAAAAAATGTGCGCCGGCTTCATTTTTTTCGGCCCGGCACTTTACGTTACCCCGTAACCAGCTCATTCAAATCCATGCGCTTACCCTTAATCAAGTTACAGCGCTTGTGAGAAACCTGGCAATTATCATCCGACGAATCGCCGCCCAAAATCCAAGGTTGAATATGGTCACCGTGATAGGAGTGATGCGGTAGAATTGCCTCCTGGCACTGCGCGCACAGGCCACCCTGACTTTCCAGCTTCTTTGCAATCTGGCTTGCGGTGAATGCGCGTTTGGGCACATCCTTGCAGTATTTGAGGACGAGCGCATCGAGCTCCTTCAAAATGCGCTTCTGGAGAATACCATTGCGACCAGCGTCGTCGCGAATAATCGTGGTAAAGTATTTTTCTTTAACTTCCTTCGACAACTCAGAGCAGACCCGCTTGAAATTCTCGGGCTTCGGGAAATGGTACACAAGTCGCCCCAGGAGAAAGACCAATTCCGTACCACGATGCGCACTTTGCAGAATAACTTTCCCCGCCGCATCTACGAAGCAGTTCGCCTCAGATAAATAGGCGAGATAGTCGCTCGCCCTTTTCAGTATTTTCAACCACTTGTCTGCGTTTTTTATCGTGGTCTCTTTGATACTGGCCATTTTATCACCAAGACACGCCGTTTGCCACCGCTTCACAAGATTCTTCTTGGATGTAAAGTCCTTAATATGCGATTCAGTTATCTCAGACTCACTGATTGCCAGGATAATCTGCAAGAGTTTCTCGGCCTCCCCTCGGTCTGACGCCTCCTTCACAAATAGTTGAGACTTGAGAAATTGGTTTAGGGACGGCTTCAAAACAATAGTATTCAAATCACGAATAATAGGCAGGGCGAGTTCAAAGTCGTTCAGCTTCTTACCGCTGTTATTCAAGCGGTGCCACAGAATCTTGAGACTGTCCTTGTCATTTGCAGTCTCAGGATCAATAATATTGATTGTGAATTGGTAATTAAGAATCTTATTACGTATAGGGAGAGGCAGCTCAGCAAACCGCTTGCCTGCAAGATCCTTCAACGGACTCGTATCATGGACCTTTTCAAGAGCAAAGCCGCCGTTGATAAAGAGAATAATCGCCTCAATCTTGTGTGCGCCATCAAATACATGGTCATCGAATTGCTCCTGTTCTTCAAGCTCGGACTCCTGTTGTATGATAAAGATTGGCGAGCACGACCACCCTCTGACAACCGTATCAATGAAGTCGGTGTTATTCTTATTATCCCAGCAATTCTTGCGCTGAATGGGAGGGCGTGTAATTAAATGTGGTACATTTAATTGCATGGCGACATGTTTGTCCGTTCGGTTTTTCAGAGAAATCGCAGATTCTGGTTTCGGTTGTGTCATATGCATTATAACAGATATGGTCTATTGTCAATTTTATTAGTTGCCTAAATCTTACATGATAAAACCCTATAGAATGCCTAATGACTGTTGGAACCGAATGACTGTAGTGGGTAGCAAAGAGCTAATTGACCGCTTCTTTATTGATGAATTTAAGGATGTACCGGACTGGGCGCATGAGATTTTTGTGAAAGGTGATGAAGGTATTCAATTCAGAATGTGGTCTAGGTGGCAGCCTGATTTTGCCTGGCTGGAGAGTCTTCTTGTAAATTATCCTGGGATCTGGGTAAAAAACTTGTGGTATGAGGAAGGCGGTATGGCGGGTGTCTGGGTTGGCTCAGATGAGAAGGGTGTGAAACGGCTTGAATGGTCTGAGATGTGTATTGAAGAAAATCAGATGCGATTCAGATAGAGGGGAATGAGGTACTTACATAGATTTTTGACACGCCTTTTCCAAACAGGTCTGTTAAAGCTTTCACGCAGACTCTAAAAAGTGGCGGAATCAAAGTTTTCGTGCAGATTCTAAAAAGTGGCGGAATCAAAGCTTTTGTGCAGATTCTAAAAAGTGCTGGAATCAAAGTTTTTGCGCACTTTTTTAAAAAAAGTGCTGCGTCCGTCACCCGGAGGGTGGCGGATTAGCAGAATAATTCTGAAGAATTATTCTGCGTCTAAAGCCACAAGTAAAAAAGAACTTAGGAACGGAGAAGAATGAGTGTAAGCATCCAAGATATGCAGGCCGCCGCTTCGGATTTCGGCCCCCCTATCAATATTTCTTCCGATATCGGTAATGTAATTGAGGTCAGCAATCTAGACGATGATCTCGGCCTCAACCTCCTGGCAAATCAGAGCAAAGTTAAGATTGACGGGAACGCAGCGCCGCCAAACTCCTTCGGATCTGCCCCGATTCGCCTTTCTGTTCCCGATTCTGATTACAAGTCCGTCAGTTTTGGGGGTGGTCTGGAGGCCGTTGATCTCAACCTACCTGGTAATGGTTTCTCCACCGAAATTCCCGGCACAGCCCCTCTTGCCGAGATTTCTATTCAGAAGGAACAGTCTCCCTACAACAACTATCAGACCTCTACGGCCCCGTCGATTTCTCTGACACCGGCAGCCCCCCGGGATCTGGAGAGGGAGAACTTGGAGAAGATTGAGTACCTAAATAAGCTGCAGCGCCTGGAGTCCAAGGGGTACCCTGTGAGCAAGCGGTTCACCATGGACAACTCGTTTGACGAAATCAAGCAGGAGTTTAATCGCCTGGTGGATGCCAGAAATCTGGAGAGCTCTCTGCGCTTCCAGCGCCAGATGCTGATGGGCGCGATTACGGGCCTGGAGTGGATGAACAACAAGTTTGACCCCTTTGACATCAAGCTGGAGGGCTGGTCGGAGTCGGTGCACACGAATGTGGAGGACTTTGACGAGATTTTTGAGGAGCTCTATGACAAATACAAGGAGCGTGGCAAGATGCCTCCTGAGATGCGTCTGATGATGGCCGTGGCGGGGAGTGGCTTCATGTGCCACGTGAGCAACTCGTTTTTCCGCCAGAAGATGCCAACGATGGACGATGTACTGCGCAGCAACCCGATGCTGGCGAAGCAGATGGCGCAGGCGGCTGCAGCACAGGCCGGCCCGGGCTTCGGGAATTTCATGGGCATGGCGATGGGCATGCCCCAGGCCACGCAGGGCGGCCCACCTCAGATGCCTCAGTCTGCCACGGCAGTTGATCCGCCAGGCGCCACGGGTGCTTTCTTCGGCAATAACGCGAGGTCTGCTCCGAACCCGAGCCAGGCCGCCCAGGCCGCGGCGGCCTCTCCTCGGCGCGAGATGAAGGGGCCTAGCGGCGTAGATGACATTCTGAAGACGTTTGAGGATGTACGGCGGGCGGAGATGGAGTCAATCGGTCGCACGCCTCCCCCGATCAACGTAATGCCACTCACACAGCAGCAGCCGGCCTTAGTTGCGGTATCTGAACTTCAGAGTGTGGCCAGTGACGACTTTGGCAGCCAGGGAGAGTCTGTGCGTACGGGAGGAGGGCGCAGGGGGCGCGGGAGAAAGGCGGCGGTTGTAGGAAACGTGGTGGGGTTTGACGTGTAATTTACCACTATCAGAAGCTGCATCAATCAAAGTCAAGCATAAATCATATACCTAAAAATATATGATTTATGGTTCAATCTAACAATCTAGTGTCTTCTGCGTTTAGTGGCAGATCCCTTGCGCTTATTACGCCGCACATGTCTTGTAACCGCCTTACGGAAAATGGGTGGCAGCCGCCGTAGTGCCATTGTCGGTATGGCCACGGGTCGTGTATTTGGCCGAATAGGTTTCACCATTTTTAAAATGGGTTTTACATTTGGCTTGTCTAGACCGAGGCTTTCTGTGGTGGCCTTCATTTCACTGTACACAGGTGGGTTATACAACTCCTTGGGCTGAACTACATTATTAGCCCGGCCTGAATTCAGATTTGTGGGCCAATGCACTTTTCCTACCAAGTTCACTACCTTAGACTCTGCAGGTAAATCGCTTTTAGCAGGCCGCAAATGTGGAGGAGTATATGACATCTTAGACTATGCTACTATCCATCTAGATTTTTGGAATTGCTGCATATTCAGGGAACTTCCGCGGAATAAAGCAATCCACAAGGAGCAATTGCCTGAGCCACATATTACATGTTTGCATTTTGACATAATAAGAGTAATGGCCAGATAGTACTTGGAGAACTTGAAATTATCATCTTTAAAGACTTTGTCTACGGTGGTGAGCGACTTTGGAATATGGCGAATTTCATCCCGAAACACTACGCACTTGCCTGGAAATGCGGCCTCCATAGCCTCTATGAACTCAGTTTCATCCGATTGAACCAGGAACCGCAAGCTAGGTTCCTTTTCCAATAGTTGCTTGGCGCGTACAATATAGTCTTGATAGTCGGGTATCTCGGTTTCCGTAGCCTTATCATTACCCCTGTAGAACAGAACACATGTGTTATTGAAATCAAGTTCGTATTTCGCTTCTATATATTCTACGATTGCTTGAATCTCTTCCGATGGTGTAAAGTATCGTTTTATGAACAGCTCTAACCCACTATAATCAAGTTTCATATAATTGATATATTGATGAAATTCTTCATAGTCTATGGGTCGCCCATATTTTATTTGTAGAGGTCTCTCTGTAAAATACGTTTCGGTAGTACCGGGTCTGTACCAGTCAAACATATTATCACTATTCACCACCTCAGGAATCTTCCTATATTTATTGAAATATTCAATTATATAATGTAGTCTAACAGAACAACATGAGAAAAACCCACTGCCAAGGTGTGTCATATTCAAAATAGCAGGGGGTTTTTCAGGTGGTCTTCTTAGGGGCCCCGATGACCACGATGACATTATCTACTGGTAGGAACGCACATTCGTGAATAAAATATACGAGAGGGCATATGCCGTAACTAAGAATCCACTAACGGTGTAATGATAGTCCTGGTTTTTCATGAATGCCGCGATGCCAATGGAGGCAGCAACCATTGCAGAGTCTGCAAGAAGTATTTTCGGACCACCTTGTACGTACTGCTTGAAAATATCAATCATACTGTTGTGGCCAGCGGGGATCTTTTCCACCACGCCAAAGGCGAATGCGATATCATGCACCAGTTGAATTACGGCCGCGAGGGCAGTAAAGTACCAAATGGACCACCCCTCCTTCTCCATGAAAAAGTGGGTATAGATGTACCGGGTTATCATAATGCCGATGGCAATTATGGCCACGTCGGAGAGCACCGCGGCCAGGCCAAATTCGTCGTACCAATCGTTAATCGGCTTCCCGAAGAACTTTGGGAAAAATCGGACAAGGAAAATCACAACGACATCCACGAAAAGTATGGCGGGTAGAAAGAACCACCAGTCTTCATCGGCCATGTAATTACTGACATTGGCGATTGGAACGTGCTCCATTTACTATTATATAGTTTTATAAAAATAAGAATGTATAATAGGATGGCCGCGCCTGTGGCAGGAAGACTAGCAGTACATCGTCTCTCTTCAGAATACCCGGGTATAGATACATGTCCACTGATTTACTGTTCCACGCATGGTTCCTATGTCATGTCATATTATAAAGAATCGGGCGGCCCATTTGATTTTATAACAAAAGTTCCCGAAAATACAATATTGATTGAATATTCAGGCCCAGACGATGTGTGTTATTTTATGAATGTAAAAGATACACTAGAAAAAATATTACGTAATAGAGAGGATTTATTGAGTTGGTTATATGGGATTGCTTTGCCTGGTAAATATTTTCCTGGTGAAGCGAGTAGGATTGCAAAATGTTTAGATGCATGTCATATATACTTACCCGGTAGTGATATATGTAATAGAGTATTGACTTTGGTTGGTGGATTACAGCGTAACTCCTCGGATAAAGTAAAAGGTTCTGCAAGATTGAGTGTTGAAAGAAATATGGGGTTTTTCCAATACGAATATAATAATTCTGATCCAACTGAAATTTTAACAGATGTAACTAAGAGGCTTATTGGTGGATCATACGGGTTATTGAATGAAAGAGGCAAGGGTGTACGCCAAGTAGCAGTGGAAACATATGATAGCATTTTTCAAAAACTTCCCAACCCGGAATTCCGAATCCTATTTTTTCCATCATGTGGTGTTATAATTCCTTCTCCTGAAGTATCAAAAGAGTCTGCTAGTGCAACTATAAGGGAGCATCAAGAAATTGCAGATGGAATTTGGACTGTAAAGACGGGAAGGCGACTATCAAATACATCTAAGCATATGAATGCTGATTTAAAAAAGAAGTGGGGTATCTCTGGGCCTAGTAGTAGTGAATTCGTGGGTTCGTATGAAGCCTACAGGGCTGCACGCGGTGCAGCTGGCTCCGTTAATGGCAGTGGTGGTGGTGGTGGAGGTGGTCCCGTTGAAGAAGGTGGCAGAAGAAGATTTAGAACCACAAGGAAGGCAAAGAATAAGCGCCGATTTAGGAAGTCCCGCAGATCAAATCGGTCCAATAGCCCATTCGCATAATAGAAAAGTCGTAGTCGGTTTCGTGAATCCGCTCGTACTCTATTTCCAGGAGTTCGTCTGTTAGGGTACCCCAAGTGCGCAATTTGAGAACAGGTAATTTCTCAAAGAAGCATTCCATCTCAGGATAATCTAATACTATAGGGATAGATCCCAAATAAATGGACTCCCAGAAACGATGCGTATCAGGCCCATTGCCTCTGGGACAAAATGTGAATTTGTGAGCTTTAACATTTTCACAGTATTCCCTGTAGGGTATGCGTTGATTTACCTGTGCGGTTACCCATTCTTTACTGCTAAACTGTAGATCAACTATCGCTCTTTCTTGTAAATATGTGTAGGCATTAAAATTCATATAGGCCAGTTTATCAGATTCAGTCACAGTGGCCTTCGATACCTCGTATATGAGGCGGTCACGTTCCTCAGTCTTATCAGTATGTGTATCTACACCTATAGGCACTGCGTATATGTTTTTCAAATTCGGTGCCACATTTATACCATACCATTTATCATATAGACCCTCAAATGGCTCTATAATTGTTTTTCTTACAGTAAAATCAGACATCCCTGTTATCCATTTACGCTGTTTTGGGGGGAAGATGGGTGGATGAATGCTGCCTCTGTAGTGAATAGCTGTATTATGTTCTATTGAGGCTGTATGCATGAATACATGTGTGGCTGAATTATTGTCGGCAAGTTCTATAAATTTATTCTGGGATATTAGGTCTTCTGGAGACCAGGTAAAATCCTTAAATCGCATAGTCTAAACCTGTGGGCTAGCTTTATATAGATGTCCTGGTTTGTATATCTGTTATCCACAGTGGATACTCCGATAAGGACGTATGTTGGTGCTACCTTAGATGTTGACCGACGTCTAAGACAGCACAATGGAGAATTAGCTGGTGGGGCCAGGGCCACCTCTAGAGTGCCTGGGGGCTGGTACAGGGTCTGCTATGTTTCGGGGTTTGAGAATCAGAGGGAGGCGCTGCGGTTTGAATGGTGGTGGAAACGCCGGTCCTCTAAATTGAAAGGGTCTGCTTTGGAAAGGAGACAGGCCGCTTTGGAGGCTATGGTGGCAGAGGCAGGTGAAGGTCAGTTAGAGGTAGTGTATGAGTGACGGATTATTAACAATTTGACTTAAAAGTCATAAGTGGCGTCTTTCTTTACTTCCCCATTTATTTTTGCATATTTATTTACCGTGGAGTACTTAAATTAAGTACTCCACGGTAGTTCTTACCCTAAACGTTGCGCGTTTAGCACTTGGGTACTTGGCGGTAGGATCTAAGTTTTACTTAATACCCGTTTGAAATATCCAGCCGTCTAAAACGCCAACTTAACTGATTATAATAAAATTGTTTTTATTCATTTCATCTATTAAATCGGCATAAATCTTATCCAGTTTTTCATCACTATTAACTCTAGTACTTTTATTAACCAGATTTAATTTTCCAATATCAAATAAATTACTCAGTTCATCCTGTTTATTGAATATATCTTCATATTTTACGCAATATATTTTATAATTTCTTTTTTCATTTGGTTTTATATAATTATCATAAAATTCTCTAATTTTATATAAATCTTCACCGCTAGTTAAAACCTCATCTAATTGAATGTTTCTATTACTTTCAATATGTTCTAAATGGGCAGGTATTTTAAATTTGCTTGGAATAGCAAAACTAGGATTTCTATAAATAAATATAACATAATAGTTTTGCAATTCATCTTCAGGAATACTTATATTATTAAACCATTCGATATAAGTCTTACCACCCTTATCATTCCCAATATATGTTAATTTATTTGGAGGATTTCTGCTATGTATATGTTTTACGTTTCCGTATTGTTTTAGTGCAGCACATAACATTTTTGAACCTGAACCACCATACGAACATACGTAAAATGTTTTTTTTTGCATTATTAAATATGTGGGTCCTATACCTTATATCCGGAAATATATTCAAATCAATTTTATGAACTTCTTATAGAAGTTCATAAAATCGTGTAAATTTCATATTCATTCGTGGACAGCGATAAGAATGAATATGTTTAGTTGGAATAGCGCCAAGTATCGAAGTCCTAAATGCGCAGCGTTTAGGGTAACAAGTACCGCCAAGTACCGAAGTCCTAAACGCGCAGCGTTTAGGGTAACAAGTACTCTTAATGTCAAGACTCGTATGCGCAGCAGCGAGTCTGACCTATTAAGTGTCATATTTCGCCACTTGGCTCAGCGCAGCAAACCCTTAGGGAGTACTTAATTTAAGTACTCCACGGTACCCTTATTAATACCCTGTTCAATTATAGCATTACACTGAGAATGTTCTGATTGAGACATTATGACTCACTCACTACATTCTATTAGTATTCAATTTTCATCCACATACCCGCAGCAGAATAATTATCATGTGGTTTTTATGTTTGCCGGGGTATTGCTTATTGTGGACAAGGTTATTAGTTAGAATAGGCAAGTCCTCCCATGCCAGACATAATGCGGAGCACATTGTAGTTCGTCGCGTACACACGCACCGTGGAGCTGGTCGCCGTCCCAACCGCGTTGTTGGACACCGTCAGCAGGATGGTCGTGTTATCAATACGAGACAAGTTGCAAGTGCCAGAGGGCTGGTGCTGCTCGGGCTGCAGGGCGAACGAGTACACGTTGATGCCCACCGCGGGCACGTTGGTGTGGTGCTGGAAGGGCTGCACCTCGTTGAAGTAGCGACCCTCGCGGCCCTGGAAGCGGTCGTGGCCGTTGAGCTGGAGCAGGGCGTACACCGTGGGGTTGGCGCCGGCGAGGCCCTCCACGCGGGTCACGGAGTAGCCAGACTCCAGGATGGAGCGGTCCCACCAGTCGGAGTAGTTGAACGGCTGCTGGCCCTTCCACGGGTTCACCACGTTGTCGTCGCAGGACACGAAGGAATCGCGCTGCACAACCCAGATGAGCTCCTTGCAAGGGTGGTTGAAGTTGAGCTTCAGCTTGTTGGAGGAAGAGGTCACAGACTCGCCGCCCGTGAACTGCAGGGTCTCGATCAGGTACTCGTGGGACACCTGGGCGAACTTGCGGCGCTCGTCCGTGTCCAGGTAGATGTAGTCCACATAGAGAGAGGCCGCCACCAGGCCGGCCGCCGCCACACGGTCGCGGATCGTGTGCACGTTGGACAGGGCGGGCGTGGAGTCCCAGCACAGGTTGCGCAGGTCGTTGAACTCCAGGTTGATACGCACCTCGTGGTACTGGAGGGCAATCAGAGGCAGGGCGAGGCCAGGGTTGCGGTTGAACCAGAACTGCAGAGGGATGTACAGGGTGTACTCAGGCGCGCACTTCAGGGTCTCGTTGGACTGGTTAGGCTCGCCGCCGGCGCAGTCGTCGTCGCAGTCCTCACCGCCCTGAACCAGCAGGTTCACGAGCTGGGGCACGTTGCCCACCATCTTGGCATAGCCAGCCTGCTTGCCAGGCTCCTGCGTGAGCTCATTCCAGATCTGGAGCCAGTCGCCGTAGTGCTTGTCAATGCGCTGGCCGCCAATCTCCAGCTCCACGTACTTCACCAGGTTGTGGCCCACCCAGTTGAGCCAGCGGAACTGGGCACCAGAGCCATCAGAGGTCAGGAGGGTCACCTTGGGCAGGGTGGCCTGGAGGTAGATGCGGTAGATTAAGTCACCGTTGCGCTGGATGGTGCAAGTCACCTTGCGGCCAAAGCCGGGAGAGCCGTTGAAGGGGTTCTCAATAGACTCCATCGCGAAGTTGGTGTGACGGCGGTACACCACCTTGAAAAAGGTAATCTGAGGGTTGCCCGTCAGATACACGTCCTGCGCGCCATAGGCCACGAGCTGCATAAGACCACCACCTGTCATTTGTTATACCCCTGCCAGAGAAAAAAAATTTCTAAAAATGAAAAAAAACGACTTTTGCCGGGAGATCGTTTTATTTTTACAACGCGCAAACCCAATTTGCCACCCTATACGAACTATGGTCTAAAGATCAAAAAGTGGCTACATCTAGTAGAGTATGTCAGAGCCATTCTTCAAAATACGGCCTTCTAAGCGGTCTAATCCAGAATCACGGACAACTCTAGATAGTATCCATCAACACAATCTGACAAAGATAAAGAACAGCGGCGAAGATATTGCAAATTGGCAAAAAGAATACAATGACTTGGTTGCACGGTATAGATCTGAAACAGATGATATTGAGCGTTATAAGTTGGAAAAGGAGATTAAGACAGTTCAAGATAAACTGGATTTGGTGAACGAGAAATCGTCACTGTTTGACTATTTTTTAGACAACGGCGATATATTATTTCAGTACTATGACATGCAGGATCGCATAAACCGAGGTGAAGATAATGTGGTTAAAATTGCGGATAGGGCCAGACCCGGGAGTGTTTTTGAGGCTCTTGAAAATGCCTCCAAACAGGACTCCAGTGGTGTAAATTTGCCCACTCCCGCCCCTACCCATCGTAGTGGTACAAATGACACATTGTGCCGTGATACGCTGCTAGATCAGTATCTGCAACGTACAGACCCTCAATACAATCGCCCGACCATTCATTCTTTGAATGACACTTCTTTTGTATGTGATGGATGCGGGGAAGATATGCGTGTGTCAGTAAATGACGCAACTATATCATGCCCCGAATGTGGATTCCACAAACTTATATTGATGGATTCGGATAAGCCGAGTTATAAGGATCCGCCGAGAGAAGTATCATATTACGCATATAAACGTATCAATCACTTCAATGAATGGCTCGCACAGTTTCAGGCGAAAGAGAGCACTGAAATACCCGAGGAGGTATTTGAGCGGATTGAGGAGCAGATTAAGAAGGAGCGTCTGCAGGCTTCTTCATTAAATCGCAGCAAAATACGCGAGATTCTCAAGAAGCTCAAATTCAATTCATTTTATGAACATGTACCCCATATTTTGAGTCGTTTGAATGGTAATACGGCGCCCGTCATGGACCGCGAAACAGAAGAGAAGTTGCGTTACCTATTCAGGGAAATCCAGCCGAGTTTCCAGAAGCACTGTCCATCAGAACGATCCAATTTCCTTTCGTATTCCTACGTTCTCTACAAGCTTTGTGAGCTTCTAGAGTTGGATGGATTTCTGCATTGCTTCCCTTTATTGAAAAACCGCGACAAGCTGTACGCGCAGGACAAGATCTGGGAGAAGATTTGCAAGGATTTGCAGTGGGAGTTTATTAGATCCATTTAGTTGGATTAGAACCGAATATATCCCTCACGGAACATGAAATAGTAGGCGATGCAGGCGGCGGCGAATAGATTTATCAGGGCATGGGTGCGCATACCCTTATCCATAACAGCCATCATAAGATGTGTTAAAAATATGATTGTAATACCGATATAGTAAAATACAAGATGTATGTTCATTCTAGCTATACATCTTGTATTTTTTTGAAAATGCAGCTAGCGTACATTGACCATCCGCATTCCGTTGGATTTACGCACAGCTAAGTCAAGTATAAACATCAGAAATAGGCCGGTCATCACGAAAGTCATTACTTCCAGTTGCGGGTTTGCCCCGGCAGCACGGTTTTCTAAATCATCAATGCGGGCCATTAATTCATCAATCTTGGATCGTAGATTCTGTAAGTCACCGACATCCATTCCGATAAACTGGTCGGATTTAGATTTGGGTACGACTTGAGAACTTTCGATGCGATCCGCAGACATCGTCTTCCACCGGTGCCGGAGTTCCGGTACGGGTAAATCTACACCCGCGGCCTTTTCAAACCCATGTTCATCAAATGACTTTGTAAAATCATTTTCAAGCATATAGGCATTTGGATTATTCGCATTTCTTAAGAAGGGTGATAATGTATCTTCGCTGGGATTGGTAAATGGTTCAACGCCGAAATAGGATGATTTGGAGCCCCCTTTTGAGGGGTTAAATGAAGTGAGTGTAGCCGGCTTTGGTAAGGAGTTCAGTACGGTGGGCTTCTTTAGAAATTTGGAACTTTCATCTAAAAGGGAATCCAGTTCTTCGCCCCCATTCATGGCCGGTACATCAGACATCCGTTTTACGGCCGGGCGATCGGCATCGGTAGGTGGAATTTCATTAGGCTGAAATCCCTCTTGTTTAGAGCGGTTTACCTGTTTTTTTGGCGCCGGATCCGAATTTGGAAATGCATCTTCCAGGGAAGCAAACTCCATCCCTCTTCTACAATCTATGGGTGAAATCAAATGATAAGAGAATCCCGCCACAATGTAGAATGTCACAACCAAGTTCACCTAAAACACCCAAAATATCTAGCACGCCGAAATCACCAAAGCTGCCAAAATCGCCAAAGGCGCAAGCAGAACCTCTTATAGACACAAGTTTAGAGGCCTGGATATATAATATTCGGTCAGTTCTCCATTTTCCGAGCACTATATTTCTTATAATCGGCCTTCTTGTGCTCGGCACATTTATTGAAAATGTTCCCCGGAAGGTAGTCCAACTTTTAGATAATTCTCTAGGAATGACGGTACTTTTCATGTTTCCTCTCGTTATATCATTATTTATAAGCTGGCCTGCAGGCCTTCTCGCGGCATGTATATCATTGATTGTGTTTGCGCGCATTAAGAAAATGGATACAATGACCGCTGAAGATGAGGAAGGCTTCTTGAGTGGATCAGATGATACAGTACAGACGACCAAACTTGTTTCAAATCCTCATAGATGGTTTGTAGAAAAGGTTTTAGGTGAAACCCCTGTAGCGATATCATCGGACCGTATTCAGACAAAACGGACGGAAGATAACGATAACCGTACCAGTTCGTCTAGTTCCATGTCAAGTACCTATACTTCAGATAGTGCACACTAGTGCTTTAACTGCATGGTAAAAAATCCATAGGTAGATTAAGATGGAGATGCCCACTCTAGAACCAACGGGGCACGTGGATATGGCCTTACGATTTATTACTGTTCTGGGTCTATTAGGATGGAATGCCTTTGAAAGCTTATCTCTCCGGACACCGTTTCCTGGAACAATGGTTGCTCTTTGGGAATATCCAGCATGGAGATTCCTTTTACTATTTACAATTTGGCTAGGCGCAGAATGGTGCCCGCGTGTTGGTGTAATGACTGCCACAGCGGTACTCTTTTATGTTGTGAATATGATACAAATCTTTTAGAGCCATATAAATTTACTAGTTTGCAGTCGCATTATCTTGATAGGTGGAAAATCCATATATCAAGATAGATGAGCTTTGGAGGACCACCACCAAACGCAGCACCACCATCCGGACCATTTGAGGCACACCTAACGGCAGTTGCGTCGTCACCATATACAATTGGCATTGCAATCTTTTTACTAAATACATGTGGCCGATTCTTACCATTTGAAGTTTCAAAGGAACAGGAAAAATTTCTAAATCAGCCCACAATTCGTCGTCTGCTTATTTTTGTAATATTCTTCATAGCCACACGAAATATAGTCATCGCGGGTCTAATGTCTATAATTGTAATTATATGTATGGTTTACCTCTTTAATGAAAATAGTGAATATTGTCTTGTTGGAAAGAGCAAGGCTCTTAGCTCCACTTCAGCTGAAACCAAGGTAGTCGCACAAGCCAACGCACCTTCTACTGGCCCTACCGCTTCCAGTGGACCAACAGGGCTAAGCATGGAAGAGCAGATGATATTAAAGAGTTTGTCAGACAAGGCTGAAAAGTTCCGGGCCAGTCAAGCAGCCGATATGGTCGGCACAAATCGTGGTACAGGGGCCAAACTCCATCAACAATATCAGAAGATTATAGAATCTCTTTCTTTCAATTAACCCCCCTAAACTCTAAACTCTAAAGCTCATGCTTGTTACCCCGAATTATAGTAAGCTGCTTCGTAGCCTTACCCAGCGTAGTCTTAATAAACACACAGAGGAGTTGTCGGCCCGTCAAATCCTTCCACTCCACCTTGAGTGTCATAGTGCCAGAGAGATTAGGATCAATCGGATAGGATGAACGTGTATCCAAAGTACCGACCTGAATCGGGCACGGCACTGTGATACCACATAGGTCATCGGTGGTGGGAGCAAACGGAATGAAATTATAGGTGGTCGTGTAAGTCGCAGTGCCATTATTGAGCTCCTCAGGTACCTTCAGGGACAGCAGAAGCGTAGAGTTCTCACCAGGCACAGTAGGGTCTGGTGAGAAAGACATGGACACAGGGTGGAATAGAGATGCCCCGTTGGAGCAGTCTGTAACGGATGATTTAACAAGGCTAAATAGGGCAAGTAGGGGTACAAAATAGTACATTCTATACATGTGACGAAGAAAAAGTTTAAGCCAGCTATTTTTGCCAGACTTCAAAGAATCTATCATGGCATGGTCCCCAACCACCAGCCTCACTATAGACTCTCTTAAATCCCTTATCTGTTAGAATACAATCAATCGCATATTTATGATTTATATCATGATAATCATTTTCCATTATAACTGTTTTGATATTTGTAAGCATTTCAGGCATATCCATAAAAATATAGTAGAGTGCGCCCTCACAATCTGCTACAATAGTATCAAACTCTATAGCATATTTTGCCTGAAGAGTATGAAAATCTATAGTACTCACCTTAGTATATCCATCTGGGACAGTATCTGATACGATAGTATCCCAGCCCTTCTGAATTAATGGCCTCTTGGAAAGTGCAGATCCCTCAATATGAAACTGCATTGAATTAATATCACGATTTTCAGTGAGCTGTACCACGGTATTAGGATCACACTCCAAGGTCACCAGATTCTTTTGGTTTTTGAGCAGAGATGCGATGATAAGAGTATTACGTCCAATATTCGCCCCGAGTTCTAGAACTTTTTCATCACCCTTTAGGAATCTTGTAGCCATTAGCTGTTCAGGATATTCTTGTTTAAAAGATCCATATTTTATCTTTAATAACTCATGACGGGAGTCTAGAAGGGATTTATAATTACATATTGAAATGCATTTACTTAAATCAGATCTTATTTTAATATTATAAACTACATCAGTTAAATCATTGTATTTAATTAAGTTATTAGATAAATCATATAAAAATATGAACTTATGGGTACCAATTATTGGATCACCAAATAATGAAACTCGTAGACTTGAAGGTATATACAGTATATCACTAAATATACATTTATCTAATGCTTGTTTAGTAATATTAATCTTATTTATATCTATTCCGTAATATAGTTGCATATAGTCATTTTAATTTATAGCTATTTAGGTATGTAGATTATTAAGATTAATTAAATCTCTATTACCATTCACTTTATTAAAATGCGCATTCATATCAATCCTCTTATTCTTATAATGGTCTGATAAAATACCACATGTTCTTTCAGATAACCAGCAATCAATTTTAGTTTTAGTTAATTGCTTTTTAATGTATATATCTTGAAGTTCTAGTATTTTTCTTGCATTTTCTCTACTTGTTATAAATGAACTATGTGCTGCACCAATAATTTGTGTATCTGGTACCATTTCTGAAATAAATGATAATGATGAATTTCTATAGATATTTTGTAATTCATTATAATACCCTCCATCTTTTAATTTAGCAGAGTAATGGCATGAAAAAAATACATTAGTATCTTGATTAATAATATAAAGATCTGGAACTCTAGATATGGGGGTCAATGTATCTTGAATAAACATATATATATCGTATGTATTATACTTAGTATAAGCATGATACCATGCACCCAATTCCCATCCTTTATTTTTAACAAATTCAATCTTAATATCTGATCTTAGTTTGTCATACGCTGTTTTATTTGATGAATCACTATCTACAATAACTATATCAAAGTCTGGATAAAATAGTTCAAGATTTTAAATTGTATTTAAAAGTATATTAGTTGGATTTTTTGAACAAACCACTGCTAATCTACGATGAATATATTCTTTTTCTGGATAAGCCTCATTAAAGTGATTCTTCCCAGACTGCCAGAGACTTATCTTATTTACTGTAGGGTTGCTGAGTAGCCACCATTCAGCACTCATCTTGTCTGTGAGCAACCCAGTATCCAGCCCTTTCAGATATTTCGCAGTTGTCCACCAGAAATTCCCAGAAAAGTGCGGCTTGGGCAGTTCACTGAAATTGCACCCTACCACATCGTGTGTATCTAGCAGCTTCAGACAAGTCTCAGATTTCTCACATAAGAAATACAACATGTAGTTGATCCAATCCAAGCCTGGCTCGTATCTGGAATCTCCCTTAGGATATGAGATACCCTTGGTGTGTACGTAGAGAATCTTAGTATTAGGAGAATTCAAGCTGAACTCATGCATTAAACGCAAGGTAGGTAGCTCGAACTCTAAGGGATTATCTGAACAATGTACCACAATAATTCTGGGGTCCATGGCCTCGTATTTGGCGTGATCCAGTCTCAGACCGATATTATTGATAGTGATGACTTCCAACTCCTTCACCTTCAGAACTGCATCTAAGATCAGATCTAGCTTCTCTGTCCCTGCGGCACTGTTAGGCAAATGGCACGAATGAATGAAGCAGACTGCCTTCGGCTTCAGAACTTTCTCGAGGGTAGGAAAGAAACTCTGATCCAAGATCTTCTGCTTGGCAGCCTTGATAAACGGTAGTCGCTCTTTCCACAAGTTCATCTGAATTGCAGCATTCATTGTGTTATATGCAGTCTCAAAGTTGTCATCCAGCTGAACAAAGGCTCTGGGATCCACGATGTCAGCAACATTGGGGCAGCCCCAGTAGAAACAGAGGCTCTCACACAAGATAGGCTCCCAGAGTTTCTCAGTGATGAAATTACGCTCAGCATTGTTCTCACACATGAAATAATACTTGTAGGGCACTAGACCCTTGTCCTTATCTACAGACGGCCTTGCCTTGCCTTGATAGGACTTGAATCCCCTCTCATTGTCTTCATTGTAAATATGTAGAGGGAAGTCCTTTGACTCCAGATACTTCAAAAAGTCAATGCGCTTCTTATGACCAGGATCAAAGTACTTGGAACTACATATAGATGATACAATTTTGTCTAGTTCAGACCTTTTCTGAGCCTGCATGTCCATTGTCTGGAGCTGGTCATACGTTAGGCTCAGCTGCCAGAATACAGTATTTATGAAGTGATCATGACTTCTAACTTGTAGAAATTGTCTGGGATCTGGCTTGGCCCAGTATCCCCAAGTCTTGACACCCCAATTCTGATTGCCTGCACACCAGGGTTCCATGTGATAGATAATAGACTTCTCAGCTATGTACTTGTCCCCAGGTCTAGGCTTATTGATGATCACATAGTAATCAATATCTTCATCAGACCAGGTGATCTCTAGATTGTTCCACTTGTAATTGCCGCTGTTAGAGGTACCCTTGCACATCTTCATCCACTCTTTACAGAGGTCCTCAGATGAGCACCAGTTACAGAGCATCTTAATTCTGATGGTAGGCTTATATCCTTTCTTGACATAGAGACCATTAGGCGCATGTAGCCAAGGACTCTTTTGTAAGGGGAACTTGACACGCGATTTTAAGAATCCGAGTGAATTAAAGGCAACACAATTTATATGAGTCTCTGCAACCACTTTCATATTGTCAACACCCACCGCATTTGTTCGGCGAATATCGCCGCCACCAGAATCTACTCCCTCATAAAAGTCCCAGAGTTCTTTTTTGGATTCATCTATGGTATTGTCTATACTAATAGCCCAAGGAGGGTTTGGATTATTCTGTAACTTGGAAGGTATGTTTGCTTGCCAACGCAAAGGATAGAATGCCTTGAAATTTTGCCCATGATCTACTGCAAGGCGTCTGGCAAAGTATGCACCCCACCAAGAAAAGGTGGAATTAGGAACAATAGCACCACCCCAACACTGGCTCATCAGACCCAGCGTGACAGGCTCGCTTTTCTCATCGCAAATGCGCAACTGTATAGTATCATTCAGAATTGGCTTCAGCATCTTGGCAGCTAGTGTAGGCTCATCAGAAAAGAGAATGAGATTTATACCAGGAGGCACTTGATCTAGCACTTTCTTATAGTAAGAATCCATAGTAATATGATTCACACAACCATTACCCTTATAGTCGCCCAGCCTCACGTGAATTAACCAACTATTTTGCTTAGCCTCGTCGGTATCTAGGCCATACTTTGATAGATCTTGAAGTTTTAGAACTGGATTCAATCCAGACTCTGGCAAGTACTCGTAATTCTGCCAATAACCTCGTATTACAACGTGTTTTGGTACATTTTCACTAGAGATCGCCTTGAAATTATAATTTTCCAATTCTGCCTCTCGTATTTCATGGACGTTTTGATGCTGATTTATAATACGTATGTTAGGAAACATTGCATAAAGTTCATCAATCTTATGATGAGTATTATTATTGATCGCTGGCTTATAAAAGACAAGTTCGCGCCCCATCTTCTGAGCTAAGCCAAGTGCTGCAGATACCTGGAATAGTCGGTTACCGAGGCCGCCGCATAGATAAGGTGCAACCCACTGGTTGGGCTCAGGCAACCTCATTATATTCCACCAATAGTCAAGCGTGAGCATATTTAAGACTTCCTTACGCTTTTCAGGATCTTCATAGAAGGGTCTCAACTCCTTCAGCCAGCCATCTAGCTTTTCTTGGCTCAATGACTCAGGAGTCCAGTCGTCTACAAAGGCCACAGGGAACCTCTTGTACATCTCATCCAGAGGTGATAGCGAACGCTGTATAATAGGGATGCAGCCATTGATTAATGCCTCCCACGCCTTGGGAGAAGGATCATAGCCACCACCCCTGACACATAGACAGAACTTCGACTTGCGCATCCACCCATACATCTCCTCATTGTTCATCGTGTCACCCTCCCTATATGTTACAAACGGCCAGTCACTCCTACATAGTTTTGTAACACTTGCTCTTAATTCCCACTGAGGGCCATCACGGTTCCTGTGAATACAGAAACATTGGATATCTCTCTTTAAAAAGTCAACCGGTTCATTTGTAATTTGTAGGTTTGAGTGATATCCTTGTGCACCATTTTGTACAAGGCCGAGGGGGATAGGAGTCATCTTAGGGTGTAGCGTGTCCAAGTTTTCCACAAAAATTTTACTGAGGTACTTATTTTCTAGTAGGGTCTGAATTAACTTTTGTTTACCTTCATATAAGTTTTCACGAGCATCACCCTTTCCACTGGGAAAGGTAAAATCATCACCAGCAATAATTAGATTGAACTTGGACCTCACCAAGGGTAGAACTGTTTTCATGAAATATTCTAGTGACTCACCACCTCTATAACTAGATAAAAAGATGTATCTAGGATCATCAGTATTTCTCACGTTCACATGACCACTATGATATACAAACCAATCGCATTTACGGGCTAGACCTATTAGATCATTCACTGTATAATTATCTTTCTTGGTCTGTCTAGTACTCATAGATTCTTTGCCTACATATGACTTCTTAACATAAATTCCAGACCCAGGTTTATTGATATAAGGGGTGGGCTTAAGATTTTTAATTGCAGACTTCAGAAATCCAAGCGTATTGAAGGCCACACACCGTTTGTCAGCTGACGCTTCGGCCATTATCTCTGTTATAGACTTTCTTCCTACACATCTGATATCTGAGCCACCAGAATCTACGCCCTCATGAAAGACCCACTCGCTCTGGTCAATCTTCGCCTGAATCTGAAGACTTGAATAGTCTTTCTGGATATCCGTATCTACCTTGGATTCGCTAGATACAACCCATTCAGAAAATACAATATGTGGCTGACAGTTAAATCTATTTAGATCAGGTACTATTTTTATCATATAGTCAATTCCATGTTTAATGCCATTTTGAGAAATATAATCCAATAATTTCTTGGCTCCTAATTTTGTTAGGATATAACTGAATGTTCCACCAATGTATATTCCAGAATCCAACTGTTTCTTTGAACCTTCATTTAGAACTTTATTAATTTCAGATTTATTCACTTCACGTACATGATAGCCCAAGAAGATTAGATCTATGCCAGTTAAATCATTAGAAGCCTCCTCCCACTTCGCCTTAAATCCGTCACATAGTTTAATATCATCCTCAAAGATGGTATAGTACTCAGAATCGGATGCTACTAATTGTTTCCAGAGGTTATAGTGACTCAATGCACAGCCAATGACGCCCTTCCTAGATCCGAAATCATTTCCCAGAAACAGAGTATTAATCTCATCAGTCAAGGCCAACTCCTTGCCATCTACTGCCTCAAAGAATTCATACTCACCTTCAGAAATAGAAGCCTTCTCAAACTCAACCTCCATGGCCTCCTTCCTGTCAGTGCGCCTGAGAAGGTTAACGACAAAGGTGCTACCCCCCTGCTTCTTGAAGGATGCATCGCCATTGAACTGTTCAGTCTTATTCAGAGTATAGGCGTTAGTTCCAGTCTTATCTGAGGTCAGCTTGCCAATGTGGAGACAGCAGACTGTATCGAAGAATGCAGACTTATAACCCTTAGCAAAATACTTGTCTGCGTAATCCCTTTCAAAAAAGGTATTGGGGGAATCGTAATTACCCAGCTCTAATATAGCAGAAGTCCGAATCATAGAAGGTCTGAAACTGTAGTGGGGCCAGTAACCGCAGTTTTGACCAGGGATCTTATCTGATTTTACATGTAGGAGAAAGCCAGGTGAGTCCGCAATCGCCTCACCGCCATTGATAGTCCAACCCTGATATGTTTCAGCGTAATTGCGATTAAAGAGAATCTGGTGCACATTGTTGCCCTCATTCCGCTCCAGGAAATCAATCGACTTCTGAACGTAGGCATCCTTCTCAAAGAAGAGCCAGTCATCTTCGATATGAATCCAGTAGGTGGGCTTCAGCGTCTTTAACATATCATAAATAATGTTCATACTCGCCCTGTGACCCTTCTCATTAGGCCGTTTCATATAAAAATCAATAAAAGGAAATGTTGATTTCATCTTGCTCCTATCATCTTGCGATGAGTTATCATCTACGCAGAAAAAATAGTCAACCTTTTCTATATCCGTCCACATTCTTAGAAGAGAATTCACAGTCTTCTCAAATAGATCCCAACGCTTGCAGCTTGTCATCGTCAGCATTACTTTAATAGGTATAATGGGCTTAGTGGCGGTTAGACTAAACGATGGCTTTATTGCAGAACCTAAGAGATCCTTGTACCGATTAATCATTTTGCCAATAATAGCAAGATGACTTTTTTCTAGATTCACTCCCCTGCTCTTTAATAACCTGATATAGGTAAAAAAATTATTGACAAATCCGATATCCTCAGGGAGTTCATTAATACAGAATTGGATATTATGAAAGAGGTTTTTCAACCACCATTCAGGAGCTATAAAGCGATGTTTGAATATGAGTTGGTACATTTTTGCACATGTGTTAAGGCATTTAGTCCGTTCAGACACGATCACCATATAATAGGGTAAGTAGAAATCATATTCAGATCGTCTAGCAAATAGTTTCTCGCCGAGTGTATTAGGATTATAGTGATTTTCATAGAAGTCCTGAATAACAGTATAATAGGCGTATGCAACTTCTACAGGCCCATTAATACAATAGTACTTGATTAAACGGTAATAACACTCAATGCGTTTAGGATCGTGTTTATATGATTCCACTAAATATCGCAGGCCTTCTTCAGGCTTTTTTAAAAGCTCATACTGATCATAAATCTCCATAGATGCTACGTACTTCTCTTGGATCCAAAGAGGAAGTGTTAGCGCTTTCTTATAGAATTCAATTGCCTTTTCGTGGTTATTAGAGGAATTATAGCTCTGGGCACAGTAAAAGATATAACGATTGTACAGAGGATCACCCTCGGCCAATGCCTTCTCTGATGCCTTTTCTAGGACCAGGGCATCCTTCAGATATTTATTGGGGTCCTTGCTGCGATCACCGCGCCGTCCAGATATGAAATAGTAGTTTCCAGGTACATTCACCGATGGGCCCGACTCTTCTAGGCAATTTGCATACTCATGTAAAACACCCTTGTAACACCAGCGCTTATTTATGTTAAACAATTGGGGCCTGGAATACCGCATACCGTCTGCATTTCCAAATGTAAATTTATATGAATCGGCATTCAAAGTTTCAGGCATTTTAAAATCTCCGTAAATCTCATCATCGGCGTCCCAGACAAAGGCGTAGTCGGCTTTTTTATAAGCGCCCTCAAACGCCTTGGTTCTATTGTATCCAAAATCCTGCCACGGCTCTTCTTGTAACTCGCCAGGAATACCCTTGGCCTTGAAGAAATCCGTAATAATCTCCTTAGTATTATCGGTGGAACCCGTGTCACTGATTACCCAGTAATCAAACCAGATATATTTTAAAAGATGCTCAAGTGTATCTGCTATAATATGAGCCTCATTCTTGACGATCATATTAAGACATATTGTCTTCTTACCAGACATATCTGAAAATTAGGATACATACTCGTTTAAGTCTATCAAACGATACTTGTAATAACAGGGATAGTATTTGCAGATTTGTCAATAAGTGTATTTGGCAGGACGCGTATATTTCTCCGAATCCACTCGGGTATGGCGCTCACATATTCGGGTTCAACCATAAATCGGGATTTATGCATCATGACAAAAAATGTCCATTCGCTGTTAAAACTGGGTACAAAGGTAGTATATACATAATATTTATAATCGCTATAATTGACACATACATTTTCAATCATTTTTTTTATATCTTGTAAATTGTATGTATTCCATGGTATATATGGGCCGGCGTTCATTACGAATCCTCCATTCAAAGGTACTATAGCATCCATAACCATTTTTAAAAGAGCCACCCAATTATCCCTTTGGATATCTGGGTCCGTCAAATCAATGATTACAGCATTAAATTTTGGGCAAGATGCAATATATTTCCAGGCATCCGCTACTATTAATTTAGCGCGTCTGTCACTGAATGCTCCCATGGCCCAAGAATATTCATCTTTAACCATGATCTGTAATAATTCATGGTCGTATTCTACCATGCTTGCGTGTGTAACGGCCTTCCATCGGAGAACTTCCCGAAGTGTAGCACCCTCTCCACCTCCTAAAATGAGTACCTTGGATTTGTCTTCCAGGGAATATAAAAGTGGATGTACAAGGCTATTATGATATATTACTTCATCCTGTGTGGAACTCTGTAAGACTTTATCTAGAAAAAGCATTTTGCCGCAGCTTCTTGTTTGAATAATATCTACTTCTTGTTTTTTTGTAATATGATGTGATGAAAGTGTTGTATAATACATATAACTGCGCTCAATACCTTGTTCTGGTTCTTTTTCAACAAAGTTGTCCACGCTTTTTATTTTTAGCTGATTCATTACTATAATTAATCAAAAATAGTTTAGACCGGATATGGCCTATACCGGTTATGGCCTATACCGGTTATGGCCTATACCGGTTATGGCCAAGTGCTGAAGCAAAGGGCAAACCATAAAAACGCTTAAAGCGGTTTTGTATTTTGCCCTAAAAATTGAGGTTATTTCCCGGCTTAGAAAAGAACAGACATAACCTCAGAGATGGCCGCCAGTAGTAATTCTGAGATTGAGCCTATCCTCGGAATCCAATTCAGCATATTCAGCCCTGACGAGATTGAGCGGCGTTCCGTAGTAGAAATTACATCCAATGCAACCTATGAGGGCTCTGAGCCAAAGATTGGTGGCCTCTTTGACCCCCGTATGGGCGTACTGGAAAACGGAAAGCAGTGCCGTTCCTGTGGCCAATCGAATAACAACTGCCCTGGCCATTTTGGCCACTATCGAATGGCAAGGCCAGTATACTATATCCAGTTTCTCCCCATGGTTCTCAATATCCTCAGTTGCGTCTGTATCAGTTGCAGCAAGCTTCTAGTGGACAAGGAAATGCGCTCATCCATAAAGAACAAGAAGGGCGAGGGGCGCTGGAAGGAGTTGCTGGAGGCTTCCAGCAATATCTCGCGTTGCGGCCAAGAGACCGAGGACGGGTGCGGTGCGAGACAGCCCGATAGGTATAAGCGCGAGGGTATTGCCCGTATCGTGGCTGAGTGGGAGGAGGTCACAAATGCTAAGGCGAATGTTCACCACGACTCTATGAAGCAGCCACTGGAGGTGGAGTATGTACAACGTCTCTTTCGGCGTATTACAGATGAGGACGTAGCCTTTATGGGCTTCAATCCCCGGTGGTGCCGGCCTGACTGGATGATCTGCTCTGTCTTAGCAATCCCTCCTCCGCAAGTGCGCCCTTCCGTTGTGCAGGAGAATAACCAGCGCTCGGAGGACGACTTGACGCACAAGCTCTTTGAAATAATCAAAACGAACAAGATGCTCCAGTCAAAGATGGATGCTGAGGGCTCCAAGTCTAATAAGAGTAATATTGATGAAATGACGAATGTTCTCCAGTACCATATTGCAACTCTGGTGGACAATCAAATCCCCGGCGTGGCCCCCTCGGCCCAGCGGGGTGGTCGGCCTCTAAAGTCCATTCAACAGCGCTTAGGGTCTAAGGAGGGGCGTATCCGTTACAATCTGCAGGGTAAGCGTGTGGAGTTTTCAGCGCGTTCAGTTATCACCCCGGACCCAAATATCTCCATTGCGGAGCTGGGTGTTCCCACGCGTATTGCGATGAATTTGACGGTACCTGAGCGCGTCACTGAATACAATCGCGACAAGCTATACAAGTACGTGCAGAATGGCACCAGCACATATCCTGGTGCAAAGACCCTAGTTCGGAAGGACGGGCGCATGATTAGTTTGGCTCACGTCAACACGAAGGAAATTGTCTTATACAACGGCGACCTAGTAAATCGCCATTTGATGGATGGCGACATGGTGCTCTTCAATCGCCAGCCTACGCTGCACAGAATGTCTATGATGGGTCACCGTGTTCGCGTACTGCCCTATAACACGTTTCGTCTGAATGTGTCTGTTACCAGCCCTTACAATGCTGACTTTGACGGAGATGAAATGAACGCCCACATTCCCCAGAGTTCCGAGGCCATCCAGGAGCTCCAGGACATTGCGGCGGTCCCATTCCAAATGATTTCGCCGAGGCACCAGAAGCCGGTGATCAAGGTGGTTCAGGATGCTCTGCTGGGTTCCCATCGTATTACGAAACAGGGTGAGAAGTTCACTCGTCGCGAATATATGAATCTGATGATGTGGAACAAGCGGTTTGACGGGCGTCTGCCTGAGCCTGAGGTTGTGAACGGCAGCCCTCGGTGGTCTGGGCAGAATGTCCTGAGCATGCTTTTCCCGCCCATAAATACCGATCTGAAAAACAAATTCTACGATGACGACCCGAATCAGGATAACATGGTGAAGATTCGCGACGGCATGATTCAGCAAGGCGGAATCGTGGATGACGATGTTCTGAATAAGACGGGCGTTGGCGTTGTGCATACCACCTACAATGACTTTGGGCCGATGGCGGCCGTGAATCTCTTGGATTCAGTCCAAAGCACAATTGAGGCCTACTTGATTATGAGCGGCTTCAGTGTGGGTCTCTCGGACCTCGTGGCCGATGACAAGACATTGACAACGATGAACGAAATCGTACAGCAGCGCAAGAAGGAAATTGACGAGATTGTTTTGCAGGTTCACATGGATTTGTTTGATAATAACACGGGCAAGACAAACCAGGATGAGTTTGAGAGCCAGGTGTTTGGTAAGTTGAACAAGGCAATTGAGGAGCTGGGTAAGCTGGGCCAGAAGGCGCTGGCGCAGGAGAACCGTATGATTAGTATGTTGAAGGCGGGCTCCAAGGGCAGCACGATTAACGTATCGCAGATGGTGGCCTGTGTGGGTCAGCAGAATATTGAGGGTCGCCGCATTCCCTATGGTTTCACTGACCGTACTCTGCCGCATTACAAGAAGTTTGACGACGGTGCGGAGGCACGCGGATTCGTAGAGAACAGCTTCGTGAAGGGCCTCACACCCCAGGAGTTCTTCTTCCACGCTATGTCGGGTCGTGAGGGTCTGATTGATACTGCCGTGAAGACTGCTGAGACGGGTTACCTGCAGAGACAGATGGTAAAGGCGATGGAGGACCTTGTCACGCAGCATGACGGCACGGTACGCGACGCACGCGGCTGTATTGTTCAGTTCCACTATGGTGAGGATGGCCTGAGCTCCACGAAGGTGGAGACGCAGGGGCTCCCGATTCATACGATGTCTGATGACGACATTCGGAAGCTGGTGGGCCTCCGTGATGTAAAGTGGGATGAGGTTCTTTCTGTACCGCGGGCAGAAAATGCGGAGTTGGTGAATGCATTCGTTGACCAGGTTCTGGAGGATCGCGCCATGCTGGTGAATGGTGTATTCGGCAATGGACGGGCAAAGGGTCTGATGGGTCCGATGAATCTGGATCGCATGATCATGAATATTAAGGTGAAGTTCAATCTGAAGGTCAGTGAGCCAACGGACTTGACGCCCGAGTACGTGTTTGAGCGCCTCAAGGATCTGCACCAGCGGACCCTGCCCTTCCACCGGATGTGGGCGGCGATGCTGCGATTCCACCTGGGGCCGCATAATACCATTGTCAAGCACCGCTTCACACAAATTGCTTTCAATACGCTCATTGAGCAGATTCTGGTGAAGAACTGGGCGGCGTGGGCGCAGCCTGGCGAGCAGGTGGGTATCATTGCTGCACAGAGTATTGGTGAGCCCGCTACACAGATGACACTGAACAGCGTGGACTGGGACACGAGTATCATAATTGCTAAGAATGGAAAAATCTGGACTCCTCAGATTGGCAATTTCATTGATTCATATTATTTGGACTGCCAGGATACCCGTCGTATCCAGCACCTGCCCAATAATCAGATTTACATAGACTTAAATGACGGCAATGACTGGAAGGCGGTATCATGTGATGAGGATGGTAAGGTGGTCTGGACGAAATTAGAGGCTATTACAAGACACCCGGTGATAAATGAGGATGGCTCCGATACTATCCTGGAGGTCACCCTGAAGTCGGGTCGTACAGTGAAGGCCACAAAGGCAAAGTCATTCTTGAAGCTGATAGATGGCAAAATTACACCCGTAAATGGCTCAGATCTGAAGGTGGGTGATTGCTTGCCAATTGCTAAATCCGTGGCAATTGAACAACTCGGTCTTGTTAAGACCCTGGAACTCCGTGATATCCTGAAGCCCGCTGAGTTCCTATATGGCACCGAGGCAAATAAGGCCTTTAATGCTATGCTGAAGGCCGATGAGGTTGGAGAGCGCCACTGGTTCCAGTCAGTACAAGGCAAGGAGTTCACGGTGCCGTATTCACGCAGCGATGCTTTCCGTGATGCCTTTGCAAAACAGCGGAATTCAAATGCGCCCTTCATTAAGAATGGGTTCATATATCCGAAGCGTACGCGCCCCGACGTGTCGCAGATCCCTGAGTCTATTACTCTGGACAAGACATTCGGCTACTTTGTGGGCGCATACCTGGCTGAGGGTATGAGCAATACTACGCAAATCAATATTACAAACAACGATGTATCTTACATTAAGCCTGTTCAGGATCTGCTGGACTCCTGGAATGTTGGGTACCATGTAGTATCGGAAGAGAGGGAGGCAAAGAAGTCGGGAATCAAAGGGCAGACAACCAGCCTGGTGATCCATTCCACTATCTTGGCCAAGGTATTCACGCAGCTGTTTGGTCGTCTGAGTTATGACAAGACACTCCCTGACTGGGTAATGCAGGCACCCGATGAGTTTGTGGGGGGCCTTCTAGATGCGTATATCTGTGGAGATGGATCTATAAGTAAGAAGGGTGCCAGTATAGCGGCAACCTCTGTTTCAGAGGCCTTAGTCGTCCGCCTCTCTGCTCTACTAGCGCGCTATGGCATCTTTACAACAAAGTCATCTAGAATGCCGAAGCAGGGCAAGTTTGATTCTGTATGCAGGTACTTTACCATGACCATACCTAGCAAATATGCCGAGATCTTCTACAAGACATTCCGTCTCAGTATGAGCAGGAAACAGGCTATTATGGACGGTCATTTCAAAAATGGCAAATTAAGAGCGTCTAGGCGGAATGCGATGAATGATGTCGTGTGGGATGCCATCAAGAGTATTAAGGAGATAAAGCCTATAAAGGGTTGGGTGTATGATCTGACGGTTGAGAAGACACGGAATTTCATGTCATTGGATAATGTGTGCTTGAGAGATACATTTCATCTAGCCGGCGTGGCAGCCAAGTCGGGTATGACCCGAGGTGTGCCACGCCTCAAGGAAGTATTCAAGGTGACCAAGTCGCCGAAGGCTACATCGCTGAGCATCTTCTTGAAGCCCGAGTTCCGAGAGAGCAAGGAGAAGGCGCGTGAGGTTGCGCAGGACTTGGAGCTGACAATGCTCCGCGATATCGTGACGACAGTTGGGCTCTACTACGATCCGAAGGACCTTGAGACGGTAGTGGAGGGTGACCGGGATTTGCTGGCCTTTTACAGGCTGTTTGAGCAGAGGAAGCTTTCGGAGGGCATGAGTGCCACAGTGGCTGAAGGTGGTGAAGAGGGCGAGGCTACAGCTGATACCGAGAAATTCAGCAAGTGGATGCTACGTTTGGAGTTCAACCGCGACTCGATGTTCAATCGCAATATTACTATGGATGACGTGGCGTATATTCTGAATGCGAAATTCACCAATACGATTGGAATGGTCTATACGGATTTCAACTCCGAGAAGCTCATCATGCGCATACGCCTGGAGAACCCGAAACCGGCGGATGCATCACAGGATGACTACATTAATTTCAAGAAATTCCAGAACCAACTCCTGAATACTGTAGCGGTGCGTGGCGTGCCTGGAATCAAGGCAGCCTCCTTCAGCAAGGCCGAGAACCGTGTGGAAATCATGGATGGAAAGCCTCAGAAGATCACCGAGTACACGATTGACACGGATGGCAGCAATTTCATAGAGGTCATGAATCACCCCGCGGTAGATCCCACACGCCTGTATACCACGAACGTGCACGATGTACTGGATATCCTGGGGATTGAGGCAAGTCGCGCGGTCCTATTCACGGAGATTGACTCGCTGTTTGCGGATGCGGGTGTGAACTACCGGCATCTGGGTCTGCTGATAGACACGATGACACGCAATGGGCGCCTGATGTCGGTGGACCGCTATGGTATCAATAAGAATAATATCGGGCCTCTGGCGAAGGCGTCCTTTGAGGAGACGGAGAAGATTCTGCTACGTGCGGCCCTGTTTGGTGAGATGGACCCTGTGACGGGTGTCTCGGCCAAGATTATGACTGGGCAGCCGATTTGCGGTGGTACCACCTTCAGCAAACTGCTGTTAGATGAGGCGGCACTTATGCGCCTGCAGAAGGGCCTGCCGCCGGTTGCGGATGCTGAGGAGGAGGATGTGGAGGATTTAGATGATGAGGATATTGCCGAGGAGTTGGCTGCGGACAAGGAGGACAAGTGCAATATTGTGCGCCTGCGTATGAATGCGATGATGCCTGAGGGCGACGTGGAGTTGGAGGAGCCCGATGTGGAGTTCAATGTTCTGGAGTAATCCTTGGCTTGCCTGTAATGTAAGATATTAGGCCCTCTTTTTGTTTTACAAATCTGTTGATATCTTTTGGCCTGAAATACTTTAGTTTATAAATGTGTTCAAGTTCATTCCATATACCATCTATAGCCTTCGCTTTTGCCTTTGGAAAATATTCTATGAATGCATTAAGAGCTTTTCGGCTTATCCACATTGCATGAGTTCCATATGATAATACACGTTGTTTAATATCAACCCCCAATGAATTTACACCTATGAATACAACATCATAACGCTTCTTTTTTTCCTCTATATATGTAATAAAAGATGGGTCTATTATTTCACAGTCATCTTCAAAGATAAGAAGGTCTTCATCTTTAGGAATTTGCTTATAAATATCATAGTGGCTCAGAGTGCAGCCCCTATTACCATCACCTGGTACTATAATGCCTTCAAAGATTTCAGCACTTGTTAGATCAACAATTGATTTAACAAGTTCTTCTCTTTCGGTAGCAGTTGACATATGTATGAGATAGGTTTTCATATTCTATATTTTATAAATATATAAATTAGATAGTATTACCGCGTACTGCTTAAATTCATCATTTTACCCAGTTGTTCTTGTGTATTCTTCCAAGGAGTCATAGCCTGTTTGTACTCATCTAAATCTGTTGCAATGTACTGTACCGATTCTAACTTGAATAGTATATCGCTATACGACGGCCTATAAACCCTTTTTATATTATCAGAAAATAGTAAAAGCGAATCAATCATACTACCGTAACTAGACACGACATTCACAGCACCTAGAATAAGCCGTATGTCTTTTTCTAGAGGCTGCAATTCAAACTGAATAGTCGGATATAATTCAAGAAGTGTATTTATACAGGGGTTTTTCCGGTCTTGGGCTAACAAATATATATTTTTAAATGTATTCGTACGTATTATATCTACATAGTATGACAGCGGCGGCATGATATAACCTGGATGAGGGTCTTTATCAAAAATATCGCCGCTGCGTATGTGAATCACTAAATCTTCGGCATCTAGTGCCTTCACATCCTTTATAGTAAAACAGCCCCGTAGAATTTGTAATACCCTATTCTGATCTACATCGAGTATATTAGGACTATCAAAATAGTTATTCGGATGAGATATCCGTTTACTGTTTATTCCGATCTGTTTATTTAGACATATATAGGTCTTTGAGAAATATTTGTGTCTTGGTACAATGATATTATAGTTTTTTGTTACAGCCAACTGTATAGCCTTATGCAGTTGAATGATATTATTGCCTAGTCTTCCATGCCAACCCTTGATCCAGATATTAGACATCTATAGATTTATAGATATTTGAATGGCGTATATTTAAGCACTCCACGGTAATTAAATATTGAGTGGTATAAGATGGAAGCGGTTGTTCTTGCTTCTCCAGATTTCTACGATGTAAAATATGCAATAAATCCTATAACAAAGCTTGGACCACCAATAAATAAAAAAGAGGTATCAGAACAGTTTGAAGTTCTCAAGCAGAGTTTCATGAAACATAATATAAAGGTCCATGTACTGGATGCGAAAGTTGCCGACCCCAAAGGTGAATTTCCGGACCTAGTATTTATTTCAAATTCCGCATTAATCTTGAGAGGGTGGCCTACAAAGGTTGCTATTCTAGCGCGATATGCGCATCCCGAGCGTAGAGGAGAAGAAATCAAGGTGGGCGCCTTTCTCAGAGATAAATTAGGCTATAAAGTGATTTCGCTACCTGAAGAGGAAAACTTGTACTATGAGGGCCAAGGCGATTCTAGATGGTCTCATGATGGAAAGGATTTGTGGCTATGTTACGGGGCGGGACGTACAACAAAATCTGGAATTGCGGCGGTTAGAGCTGCAATCTTGAAGGAGGCGCTGGAGGCGAATTGGATGCCTCCATCAATACACACACTTCATATTGTAGAGCCATCCACCTATCATTTGGACCTATGTTTCTTACCATTGCCAAATATGAAAGTGATATTACACGAGAAATCATTTTCTGCCGAATCTAGGAAAGAAATCAGAGAACGCTTTGGAAAAGAAAATGTGATTGATGTACCATTGGATTTTTTGTATGCATGTAATTCTGTATGGTTAACTCATACACATTTACTTGTTCCGAAGTTAGAAGGTAATAAAACATGGAAGTATACAGGATCAAATATGAAAACACGCACTATTAACGTAGATAGTTTTCATTTAGCGGGGGGTTCAGTATCATGTATGGTTTTGGCATTATGGAAACTAGTGTAAGGAGGTAGAAATTTAGATGAATGGGCATAAAACCCCACTTTAAACCTAGCCGCGTCATTTATATATGTCGTGGCTAAGCGATTCACCGCCTTGGTCCAATGTGAAATGGTTTGAGTGGGGAGATCCCCATAAGGTCCTCTGGACAGAAGGTCCAGACATTAAAACGATTGCAGCGCCTATACAGCCTACACAGAACGGCGGCCTCTACGCATTAAAGGGTCAGATTGAAGAACTAGACGCCTTGGGTGAATGGGAGTTTTTGAAACGCTCATCTAATCCGTATGAACTCGTGTTCTCTCAATCACATGATACACGTATACCACCACCGGTATCAAGCCTGAAACCGCTAAGTCGGTCATTTTTCAAGATGATAGAAATTCTCAGCGTCCTAGATTTTTTTAAACGTCATCCTCTTAATAAGCCACACCAATCTGCACATGTCTGCGAGGGGCCCGGTGGATTTATAGAAGCCCTTTTATATATGGCAGAAAAGGAGGAATTTAAATTCAATGCAGTAACGGCCATGACCTTGAAACCGGTAAAATCAAATATACCTGGATGGAAACGGGCCCACCATTTCTTACGAAAGTCGCCAATGGTCAATATCGTATACGGGGCAGATGATACAGGCGATATCACGGTTGAAGCGAATCAGCAGTCATTTCTAGAGAAGTGTAAGGGTAAATGCAGTATTTTCACAGCGGATGGTGGGTTTGATTTCAGCGAACATTATAGCACACAAGAAGCGGAAGTGTTTCCTTTGCTGGTGTCATCTTCCATTATCGGCCTTCAGACCATGAAAATGGGTGGAGATTTTGTTCTGAAAATATTTGATACGGAACTAAAATGTACAAAGGATCTGATTGCGATGCTCGCCTACTGTTTCAACAGTTGGACGCTTTATAAACCGGCTCTGAGTAGGCCATGTAACGCGGAAAAATACTTTGTGGGACGTGGATGTCGTGTGGTGCCCGCCTGGATATTACGGGCGCTCAATGAAATTCGGGATTTGACACAGCAAAGCAATTCCCATATAGAAAGTATATTTTCTGTGCTGCCTTTACATATACAAGCAGATATTGCAACTCTTGAGCAAGAATATCTAGACCAGCAAATTGCCGCTCTAGATAATGCCATACATAGCAAAGAGGAATGGAACAGAGATCCGAAACGCATATGGGGCCTCATACATGAACGGTCT